>Ga0265330_10000411_pt1 | contig 29483 bp, 29 predicted proteins | sample 41919metaG_FD_202083 | JGI IMG/M metagenome (GOLD analysis project Ga0265330, IMG submission 202083) | Rhizosphere microbial communities from Carex aquatilis grown in University of Washington, Seatle, WA, United States - 4-19-19 metaG | ecosystem: Host-associated > Plants > Roots > Rhizosphere...
GAGCCGCGCAAGGCCGAGATGTTCACCACCGCGTCCATTTTTTCGCCCATGCGTTCGAACTCGAACTGAAACGGCTTTTTGCGGTCGCCAAGGTCGGACTTGTTGATCGCCATTATTTTTGGAACCGGGGAAGCGGTGACCATGGCGTAGGTGTGGTGTTCCTCGGGGCCGACGGCGCGGGTCGGGTCAACGACGTAGATGATGGCATCAATGCCGTCCATGGCGTTCTTAACCTCGCGGTTAAGCGACTCGGTGAGCATGTCGCGGCTCTTTTCAAAAACACCCGGGGTGTCGACAAACACAATTTGTCCGCGCGGATCGTGGACGATCCCGCGGATGGCTTGCCGTGTCGTTTGCGGCTTGGGCGTGATTATTGCCACTTTGCTTCCGACCAGCGCGTTAAGAAGCGTTGATTTTCCGACATTTGATCGCCCGATAAGGGCGACGAATCCGGATTTCATAGTTTTATGAACAATGAACTATGAACCATGAACAATTCTGTCGGATTTAAATGCGAAGCTTTAATCGTTCATTGTTTATTGTTCATCGTTCATGAATCGTGCCCGAAAAATCAAAAAAAGTCAATTATTGGCGGTTTAGCGCGACGATCGTTTCAATGTGCGGTGTGTGGGGGAAAAGATCGAGACAGCATTTTTTTTCGATCGCGTATTTGGTCAATAAGGTTTTCAGGTCGCGAGCAAGAGCGCGCGGGTTGCAGGAAACATAGACCAGGCGCTTGCCGCTTGAACCCATGAGCGCTTCGAGCGCTTTGGGGTGGAGTCCGGCGCGCGGCGGGTCAAGCACGATCGTATCAGGTGCCATGTCGGCAAGCGCGGCGCTCAAAAGCTTCTCGGTCGCGCCGGAGCGAAAGTCGATATTCGCGATGTTGTTCAGCTTGGCGTTGCCGCGGGCGATTTCGACGGCGGCATCGTCGAGCTCGACAGCGATAACATTTTTTGACGCCTTGGCGAGCGCAAGCGTTAAAAAACCCGAGCCGCAATAAAGGTCCATTATTTTTTCGTGCGGCTTTGGCGCGGCAAATTCAACGACAATGTTCTGAAGCTGCGCGGCCATTTCCGAATTCGTCTGAAAGAACGAGGCACAGGGGATGTGATATGAAAAGCCGTTGATCTTTTCCCTCAGATAAGGTTCGCCGAAGATCGGCTCGATCGTTTTGGGGATCGAAAGATCGGTTATCTCGGGATTGATCCCCCAGAGCAAGGAGGTCGCGAGAGGTTTGAGCGCGGCTTCAAATTTTTCACGAAGGGGGAGTCCCTCGGCCCCTCGGCAAGCTCGGGACACCGCATGCTCGGGATGGCTCGCGTTCGTCTCGCCGGAAGTGGTGATGAGGATCAAGCGCTCGTTGGTATTTTTTCCTTCGCGAATGACCAAGTAGCGCCAAAAGCCGGTGTGATTGCGATTGTTCCAAAACGGAACCTTGCTTTCTTTGGTAAGCTCACGCACGATCTTCATTATTTTTACCGCTTCTTCCGAAAGCATCATGCAATCTTTGAGATCGAGAACCATATCCCAATGCTCGGGCGTTTTGAGTCCAAGCGACCCGTCAACGGCAAAAACATAATCCATTCTGTTGCGATAATAGTATTGGCTTTTTGCGGGGACAAAGGTTTCAGGTTTCAGATTACAGGTTTCAGGCAGACCGGATTCAGCAAATGCTCGATTGATCAGTTCGAGTTTTAGATCGCATTGACGACCGTAAGAAACCATCTGAAGCGGGCAGCCGCCGCAAGCCCCGGCATCGGGGCAGCGCGGGATGACGCGATCCTTTGACGCTTCCAAGATGGCGTCGGTTTTTATCCGCAGCATTCCTTTGGTGCGCGCCGCGACCGTGCCGGATATTTTTTCGCCGGGAATGACAAAATACGCAAGACCCGCCTTGCCCCCTATCGTCATCTCGCCGCGCCCCTTGTCGTCGATTTTTTCAATGACTGCCTCGATTTTATCGTTGATCTTTGCATGAAGCATAAAGCATAAAACATGAAACATTCAGCTCCGCCTTAGCGGGAAATAATACCACATGTCGCGTGCTTCATGTTTCATTAATTATATGTTAGTGTAATGGCTGTTATATGGCTCCAAACAAACCATTGCTTTCGATCATCATACCAACCTTTAACGAAGAACAGAACCTGCCAACGCTTCTGAAAACGTTAAAGGAACAGACCTTTCGCGATTTTGAGATTGTTGTCGCCGACTCGCCCGCCACCGCCGATAAGACCAGAATGATCGCGCGCGCCGCCGGCTGCCGCGTCGTTCCCGGCGGGCGCGTGTCGCAGGGCCGCAATAACGGCGCAGCCGCGGCGCTGGGCAGGGTTTTTTTGTTCCTCGACGCCGACGTGGCGCTTCCCAACCAATTTTTTCTCGAGGATACGGTGAACGAGTTCGTCGCCCGCGACCTCGACCTCGCCACTTGCCGCGTTCGCGCCATGGACGGGGACAAATACGACAAGCTCCTGCACGGCCTTTACAATGTTTATACCGTGGCGCTCGGCAAAATATTGCCGCACATCCCGGGTTTTTGTTTTTTCATCAAGCGCTCGGTCTATGAGGCGGTCGGCGGCTTTGACGTCGACATAAAATTGGCCGAAGACCATGAGCTGGCGCGCCGCGGCTCCAAGATCGGAACTTTCGGTTTCCTTTTCACGCAATGCATTCCCGTCTCGACCCGCCGCTTCGAGCGCGACGGCAAATTCGTCACGGCGATCAAATACATCCTTTGCGAATTGCATATGCTGACCCTGGGCCCGGTCAAGTCCGACATCTTCAAATACAATTGGGGCCACGGCGCGCACAAAGAAAAAGCCGCCGCCAAAAAATAACCATGTTCGGAAAACTTTGGAACAATGAATCAAAGACCATCACCTCCGCCGCCCTTCTTTTGGGCGGCGCATCGTTGGCGTCCAAAATATTGGGCGTGATCCGCGACCACGTGCTCGCCGGCGCTTTTGGCGCGGGCGACACGCTCGACGCTTACTACGCCGCCTTCCGTTTGCCGGACACGATCTACGGCTTGCTCGTGGTGGGCGCGCTTTCGGCCGGATTTTTGCCGATCTTTACCGAGTACATGTTGCGCCGCGAAGACGGAGCGCGCGACGACGCCTGGCGGCTCACGAACGAGCTCATCGGAATTTTGGGCGTCATCCTCGTTGTCGTCACCGCGGCGCTCGTCATCTTCGCGCCCCTTATTGTTCCCGTCATCACCCCCGGCTTTGCCGGAGCCAAACTCCGGCTCACGATCGAGCTCTCGCGCATCATGTTCGCTTCAACCTTCATCATGGGGCTTTCAGCGGTCATGGGCGGCGTGCTCCAAGGCACCAAGCGGTTTTTCGCCTTTGCCATCGCGCCCATCTTTTACAACCTCGGTATAATCTTTGGCGCGCTGGTTTTTGTCCGTTTTTGGGGTCCGGCCGGGCTTGCCATGGGCGTCGTCCTGGGCGCGATGGCGCACTTTGCCGCGCAGTATTTGCCGGTCTGCGGTTTGGGTTTTAAGCTGCAACCACGCTTGAAGACTTCCGACGACGGGATCAAGAACATCGCCAAACTTTCCGGACCGCGCATCCTCGACTTGGCCGTCACCCAGATCGATCTCACAGTCGCGACCGTGATCGCCTCGATGCTCGCGGCCGGATCGGTCTCGGTCATGAACTTCGCCAACAACCTGCAGTCGGTGCCGTATTCCTTCATCGGCGTTTCCTACGCCGTGGCCGCTTACCCGTCGCTCACCCGTTTTGCCGTAAAAAAGGAGACCGATCGTTTCATCGCCAGCGTGAACGGCGTGACAAGGCAGATACTCTTTTTCGCCGTGCCCGTTTCGATCGTCCTCCTGCTTTTGCGCGCCCAGGTCGTGCGCCTTATCCTCGGGAGCGGCCGTTTTAACTGGTCGGACACGACCCGCACCGCCGACGCGCTCGCGCTTTTCGCCATTTCGATCGCCTTTCAAGCGGTCTGTCCGCTTTTGATCCGCGCTTTTTACGCGCTAAAAGATTCGACCACGCCGCTTCTTATCGGCATGATCTCGGTGGCCGCTGATGTGATCGGCAACATTACTCTCTCAAAGATAATGGGCGTGTCCGGCTTGGCGTTGTCCTTCTCCATTTCATCGGTTATTCAAGTCGCGCTTTTGTGGGTCGTCCTGCGCATGAAGACCGGCACCTTGAACGAGTCGCTTTTGATAAAGTCGCTCGCGAAAATCACCGTCGCGGCCGTGCCCATGGCGCTCGTGATCCAGCTCGCGAAGAATTTCATCGGCGTGCACGTGAACATGAATACCGTCTTCGGCGTCTTCACCCAAGGCGCGGTCGCTGGGCTTCTCGGGCTGGGTTTTTATTTCGGCGCCGCATATTTTTTGCGCTCCGATGAAGCGCGAAGTTTTGTCGAAGCGTTCAGGCGCCGCGTCGGCATCCGCGAGCTCCCCGTGATCGCCATTGATGAAGCGCTGGAATAAAAAACTATGAACTATGAAAGATGAACGATTCCATCGGATTTAAATGCGAAGCTTTGATTGTTCATAGTTTATAGTTCATAGTTCATCATTCATAACCACATGGATCAATCCAAGATAAGAAATTTCGTCATCACCGCGCACATCGACCACGGCAAGTCCACGATCTCGGATCGCTTTTTGGAAGTGACAGGTACGGTCGCGCACCGCGAGATGAAGAACCAGATCCTCGACAACATGGACCTGGAGCGCGAGCGGGGGATCACGATCAAGCTGGCGCCGGCGCGGATGAGCTGGAAGGGATATGAATTAAACCTCATCGACACGCCGGGGCACGTGGATTTTACCTACGAAGTGTCGCGTTCGCTCTCCTCGGTCGAGGGCGCTATTTTGCTCGTTGATGCAACACAAGGCGTGCAAGCGCAAACCATCGCCAATTTGTATTTGGCGCTTGAACAGAATTTAAAAATAATTCCGGTGGTCAACAAGATCGACCTGCCGGCTGCGATGCCGGAAGAAACGCGCGACGAACTCGTAAAGTTGTTGGGCTGTTCGCCCGATGATGTTTTGTTCGCCTCGGGAAAATCCGGGAATGGCGTCGAGAAAGTTCTTGATGCCGTTGTCGAACGCGTTCCGCCGCCGAAGGGTGAGCCTGCCGAACCCCTGCGCGCCCTTATTTTTGATTCTTTTTATGACGATTACAAAGGCGTGGTCGCTTACATTCGCGTGATCGACGGCTCGCTCAAGACCAAAAGCAAGGTGCGCTTCATGGCGACCAAAGTGCACGCCGAAGCGCTTGAGGTCGGGGTCATGCAGCCGCGCATGTATGAGACCGGCTCGCTTTCGGCCGGCGAGATCGGCTACTTGGTCACCGGACTTAAGGATATTTCCGGCTGTAGGGTCGGCGACACCGTGACGCTTGCGGATGCGGACGTTGAAATGCTGCCCGGCTACCGTGAGGTCAAGCCGATGGTCTTTGCCGGGATTTTCGCAAAAGAAGGTTCAAGCTACGAACACTTGCGCGAGGCCATGTTAAAATTAAAACTCTCCGACGCGTCTTTGATGTTCGAACCCGAACGCTCGACGGCGCTTGGTTTTGGTTTCCGCGTCGGTCTTCTCGGTCTTTTGCACCTCGAGATCGTGCAAGAGCGTTTGCGTCGTGAACACAATTTGGACCTGATCGTCACCGCGCCATCGGTCGCATATCATGTGACAAAAACCGACGGCACCGAGGTCGTTGCCAAGTCGCCGCAAGATCTGCCGGATGCGACGCATCTCGAAGGCATTAAAGAGCCGTGGGTCAAACTCGCCGTCATCTGCCGCGAAGAAGACATCGGCGGCGTGCTCGGATTGATCGCCGAAAAACGCGGCGTCTATCGCAATACCGAATATTTGGGCGAAGGCCAAAAGCGCGTCATTATTTCCGCCGAACTTCCGCTCTCCGCGATCGTCATCGATTTTTACGACAAGTTGAAGTCGGTCAGCTCCGGCTATGCCTCGATGTCGTACGAATTTTACGATTACCGCCCGGCGGACGTCGTGCGCATGAACATACTGGTGGCCGAAGAGCCGGTCGAAGCGCTGGCCACTTTGGTCTACCGCGACGAGGCGCAACGAGTGGGCCGCAAGATCGTCGAGACGCTCAAGGACTCGATCCCGCGCCACATGTTCGAAGTGAAAATTCAAGCCGCAATAGGCGGCAAAGTGATCGCCTCCGACCGGATCCCCGCCATGCGCAAGGACATGATGGCCAAAATGAGCGGGGGCGACGTAACCAGAAAAATGAAACTCTTGGAGAAACAGAAGAAAGGGAAAAAAGCCATGAAAGCCGCCGGCCACGTCGACCTCCCGCCGGAAACATATCTGGCGGTGTTAAAGAGATAGTTATATGCTTTGACTATGAGTAAGGGACTTGAGGTTAATAAGTTTTTCGATATAAACAAACTCCCACCGAAAAAGGGGCTGCTTTTGTTCGGCCTTTCGATGAATAAATTATCGAATAGGCAAAACGCGGAGAATTGCTTAGAAGATATAAGAAATTTTTCGCCATCGAGAGTAAGCAAACCGCTAATCGGTTGCAATTTGATCTATACTGATTTTCTTTATCTTTATAGCGACAAGCCGGCTTCGGAGCTAAAGAACAGCTTCATGAACCTTGTTATCAACCACCGTAATGGGATAAAAAAATTGATTGAAAAGAATTTTATTGAATTTCAGATCCAGCATGCCTTTAATTATATTGTTTGGAATCAACTCTATGTTGGAACGAACGATTTTAATCATTTATTTGAAAAAATTAAGAGGATCTATAAGAGCGACGAAAAATGGCAGCGGTATCTTAAAGAAGATTGTCGAACATTCGAGCGTGAGGTAGACGACAATCAGGTGAACTATTTCTTGGAGGAGTCGTTGATGATCTATCTCTTAAACAAGAACCAGATCAAACTCACGAATGAATATATCGAAAATAATCAAGAGTGGGTTTTGTTCTGCTACCCTGGCCGACCGATTAAGAGCATCGTTTATATTCACCAATTGAATCCGTTCAAGCTTGATTGGGAAGCGAATCCATACCAAAATTCTTTTTACGACTTGGAAGCCAAGGAACTCATTGATTGCAAAAGAGTGGACTTGGATACTTATAAAGTAGTTTAGCAGCCGCGCGCCGGTTATGCTCAGATAAACCCTTTGTCATTCCCGCGAAAGCGGGAATCCAGAAAAAAGTTTTTTAATGTTATGATCGAATCTCGAAAAAATAACGTTATTCTTACATCAAGTTTTAATGTCGTCGCGAAAGAACTTCAAGACAAAGGATTATTACCAATCGATAAATTGTCGGTAGCTTTTATCCCAATAGCTGGGGATCCTTATAAAAACAAAACATGGATAGAAGCGGATCGAAACTCGCTCCTAGAGCTCGGATACAATGTTTTTGATATCGATTTGGTTGAGAAACAAGACGAATTTCTTAAAAAGAAATTAGAATTGGCGGATATTATTTTCGTTGCCGGTGGAAACACAACTTTTCTCAATGAGAGATCTCGCCTCTCGGGTTTTCACGAGATCGTTCGTGATCTTCTTCGTCATGGCAAATTGTATATCGGATCAAGCGCTGGTTCGATTTTAGCGGGACCAAGTGTCGTACCGTTTATAGAGGAGGAATTGCTTGATTTGCCCACTGATTTTTTTATCTCCAATCCAGCATGTCTCGGGCTGGTTGATTATATTGTATTACCTCATTATCCAAAACACGCCGACGATAACGAAAAAATTTTTGAACAATATAAGAATAAATTTGTTTTTGTAAAATTAACCGACTATGAATATCGAACAGAATTGGTATGAAAATTCTCGTCCTCTACGCTTACGGACAAAATCGTAACTGGCTGTTGGCTGAATATTTTTCATCCAAAGGGTTTGTCGTCGATTATGCCGATTATAATGAAGTAAATTATTAAAATATCTTAATATCTCTCGTAACGTCATTTCTTCCACCTGGAACAAATGACGTATAAACAATTTTTTGCAAAGATAAGATAATTACGCCTTTCCTTCCAGGTGGAAGAAATGACGTATAGGAATTATTTATGAGAATGTGGTATAGGTATAGATAGTTAATTCATCAATGGGAAGGCGGGGAAATGTACAAACATCATTCGTTGACGAAAAATAGGAAAAAAGTTCTTAAGGCCTTGGCGACGACGCGAAGGATATTGTTATTTTTGGCCGAGGAGGCGAAAGAAACTTTATATTATTCCGATTCAAGTCCATGGTTGCCCGACCCGATCCATCGTCCGCCACCGACGCGCGAAGATAGGGCGTGGGCAGAATATGCGCGACAAAAGCGTGCGCTCGCCGATCTCAGGCGGAAAAAATTCATTGAGACCAGAAAACTTGGGAACAGGATAATGTTTCGCTTGACCGAAAAAGGGAGGGTGGCAGTGATCAAAGATGTTATCCGAGTTTCCGGAAAACTTGATGGTCGCGGTTTGGTCATGGTTTCTTTTGATATCCCTAAACAAGAGAATGCGGTTCGAGTCAGGTTGCGATACGCCCTTAAGGATTTGGGTTTTAAATTGGTCCAGCAATCATTGTGGGTGAGCGATAAAGATGTCGGAAAGATCATGAAGCGTTTGATCGCCGATATTGGCGCCGAAAAATGGGTTCGTGTTTTCGAAGCCAAAGAAGTCGGCGTCAAATAACGATTTTATCCAATAACGTCTTTTCTTTTAGGTGGAATAAAAGACGTATACGGTTGATTTGTCGATCTCGCGATCCTACGATCTTACGATTTTGCGGTTACGCGATCTTCGGTTCTTGGATAAAGCGACAAAGAATCGATCAATGATGGTCCGTTCATTTGTTAAGCGGGAACACTTGCTGTATTCTTAAAAAGTTGTCTGGAACGCCCCGACCATACGGCATGTAGTTTTGTTCGTCGGTTAATAAATTTCTTATATGCAAACGGAACCTGCGAGCGATATCGCTTCCCGAAGCAAATATTTCATTTCGATCGCCATCCTGTTCGTCACGGTGCTCATGATCTCGAACACGGTGGCCTCGAAGATCGTGCAGATCGGGCCGTTTACCTTTGCGGGAGCTATTTTTATTTTTCCGATCAGCTATATTTTCGGCGACATTCTGACCGAGGTCTACGGATACAAGGCGACGCGCAAAATAGTTTGGTCGGGGTTTGTCTCGCTCATCCTCATGGCGCTGGCGTATTGGTTCGTGCAAATCTTGCCCGGCGCGGCGTTTTGGAAAAATCAGAGCGCGTACGATCTTATTTTGGGCGGCGTGCCGCGGATCGTGCTCGGTTCGATCGTCGCGTATTTTGTCGGCGAATTCTCAAACTCGTTCGTGATGTCAAAGATGAAAATTTGGAGCAACGGGAAACATTTATGGATGCGCACGATCGGTTCGACAGTAGCGGGGGAGGGGCTAGACAGTGCGTTTTTTAACACGATCGCTTTTTTGGGCGTTCTGCCTGGAAGCGGCGTGCTCGCGCTCATCGTTTCCGCGTTTGTTTTCAAGGTCGCATACGAGATCATTGCCACCCCGTTCACCTATGCCGTCATCGGCTATCTGAAACGGGCCGAAGGGATCGACGTTTACGACCGCGGCATTGACTATAATCCGTTCTTGCTGCGAGAGTAGGCCATTATTCAAATAGGGAACGGGTATTTGATGGTTGACAAAACGGCGTTTGTCTGCTATATTTTTTGGTTATTCGGTTCAAAAAACCGGTGACTTCGCCCGGACGCATGCGCGTCTAACGGCTCCTGCGTTTGCAGAGGCTATAAATTTTGGCGAATTAACAAAGGAAAAAGCAATGAGTGCGCAAAAGAATCGCCGTTTGGTGCGTAATATCGCCGAGGAATTGTTTCCCTCTTTAAGGAGCGACCTACTTGGCGGTTTGTGGGGAATTGGGACGGATTCTCGTGTTTGGAGAACCGCCGAAGCAAAGGTTAAGGCCTTGCGCCCGGAAACACTCGGACGGATCGCCAGTACCGGCAAAGACGAAGGATTGACCGGGGTTTCGCTCTATGAGGTTCATCACGGGTCTTTCGTCAACGAACGCGATAGCGGGCTGGGTATGCTGATCGCGATCGCGACAACGGTCATTGTCGCCAGGCTTTGCGAAATGATCGAAAACCCGGAAGTTGATCGACACGCCGCCGCGACAAACGGCCAAATCACTTTGCGCGTCATTAAAGTTACGGAAAGCGATTTTGTGGCGCCGGGCGCGCTGAGGCCGGAGGTAACCGAACAAACGGTTTGGGAAGGCAACGATGTTCGGGAACTAAGCAGACAATTTCCGCCGAGCAATATCATGGGCGCCGATGAACTCGGGCACCATGAGATCGAGGACGGTTGGATCCGCTTTGATCATCGCTTTGAGCGACTGCAAGGCGGTCGGTGGGTCAAGGTCAGTGACCCGCGCGTTCGTTTGGATCCGGCTTTGACGGAAGACGAAGAAGCTATCGACGCCGAGAATCGGCGGCTTTTCCCCGGCGATTTTTTGCGTCCCGAAGACGAATACGACCCGGACGACCATATGCCGGATTTCGGCGAAGATGAAGTTTAGGGCGCGTCGTCAAGACAGCACCTTTTAACAAGTCCAACGTTGCAAAAAGAAAAGGAGAGTTCGATGAAAGCACTCAACGTGGTTAGTTTTGTTCTCGGCAGTTTGCTCTCGATCGGTTGCGCGCACAATGCGCTTCCCGTCGAGACGCCCGCATCGGCTCCGGCGTGCTCCGAAGCTGTTGCTTCCCGGATGTCTATGCAGAAAGCGCAAGCGGAATTGGCCGATGCCAACGCCGAACTCGCCATCTATCGGGCGGTAACTGCATTGTACACATACGTGCAAAGTGAAAGCGACCCCGTGTCCAGTCCGGAAGAATTGGCTCAGAGGGTTGAGGATCTCATGAGCGGCCGAGGAATCAACTCCGATCTCTATGCTCATGCTCAGGACCTGAAACAAAAGGCGAGGGTTCGGTACGCCAAATTTGCGGTCGCTGGTCTTCGCGATTTCGCCGCGTTGAATTACTCGCCGTCACCGACGGCGAAAGAGGCGGTCGTAGCGGCAACAAACGCGGTCGGCAGGATCGTCGGAATGCCCGAAACCGCCGATCTCTTGAAGCAGCTTGATGAGCTGGGAAAGAAGGTGCGGCTCGCATATGCCAAGAAAGCGGTTCAGTATTTTCAGGATTGCGTTGATGGAAAATACCCACTGCATGACAGTGTTGTAACCGACGCCGAAGCTGCGATCGTCTACGCCATGCATGAAGGAGATGATGTTTCAATTCTCATCGCGCGCATGGCCACGGCGACCTGGGAACTAAAATACAACAATAAGCATGTAGGCCGGAACACTCGGTAATTCTATCGAAAATCCAGACAAGCTCTGGTGGGTCGCCTTCGGGTGACCCTTCTTTTTTATCCCTGTGCCTTGCCCCGCGCCAAATAAGGCGATATGATATGGCCTTATGAAGATAAAGAAGCGTACGTTAATGAAATTCGTCTGGGTTGCGATCGTGGCCATGACGATCCTCTCGACCCTCGCGTGGACGGCCAGCCTCGGCCGCTAGAGATTTTGGAATATGCAAAAGAAATGGGTTGTTGCCGAACCCTACCCGGCCGAATTCGGCCGGAAGTTTTCCGAGTATCCGCCCATCGTCGTTCAGTTGTTGTATAACCGCGGCTTGGATTCGAAAGAAGCGGTCGATGAGTTTTTGAACATTGATTATGACAAGGGTCTTCATGACCCTTTTTTGTTCCGCGACATGCGTAAAGCGGTCGAACGGATCTTCAGGGCCGTTGACAACAAAGAAAAGATCTATATTTTTTCCGACTTTGACGCCGACGGGGTTTGCGCCGGAACGATCCTTGCGACCACCTTTGCCGAGTACGGCGTTAAAGCTGAAGTTTATATTCCGCATCGCGAGACCGAGGGGTATGGCGTTAATCCCAAGGCGATCGAATATATCGCCGGCCAAGGCGCCAAGGTCATCATCACTTGCGATTGCGGCATCTCGAACAACGAGTCGATCGCGCTGGCCGCCGAGCGCGGGATCGACGTCATCGTGACCGACCATCACCAAGAGCCGGCCGAACTCCCGAAGCGCGCGTACGCGATCATCCACCCGAAACTCAAGGGCGAGACTTATCCGTGCAAATATCTTTCGGGCGGCCCGGTCGCTTTTAAACTCGCGCAGGCCATCCTTCGCGCGCGGCCGGTCAAGAACGGCGAAGCGTTCGAGAAACGCTTGACCGAGCTTGCGGCCATTGCGCAGGTGGCCGACATGATGCCGCTTTTGGGCGAAGCGCGCGCCATTGTTAATTTCGGCTTGAAGGTTTTGAACAAAACAACGCGGCTGGGCCTGCGCAAACTTTATGAGACCGCGGGCATCGTGCCCGGCGCCGTGACAACGCAAACGATCGGCTACCAAATTGCGCCGCGCATTAACGCCGCCGGCCGCATGGATCATGCCAACAATGCTTTTGCCCTTCTTTCCACAGCCGACGACGAAGAAGCGACGCGGCTCGCGATCGCGCTCAACGACGCGAACGCCGAGCGCCAGCGCGTGACCAAAACGATCACCGACGAGGCGCGCGAGCAAATAATCGCCACCGGCCAGGAAGAGCGCGCCGCGATCGTCACGTTTTGCGAACGCTGGCCGGCCGGGCTCAACGGCTTGGTCTCGGGAAAGATCGTCGAAGAATTCAACCGGCCGGCTTTTGTTTTCACCAAAAAGAACGAAAGCGAATATGTCGGTTCGGGCCGCTCTATTCCCATTTTTAATTTGATCACGGCGCTGCAAACGATGCCCGACGCTTTTTTGCGTTTCGGCGGACACCCGGGCGCCGCCGGCATGAGCATTGAACCGTCCAAGTTCGAGAGTTTTAAAGAACGCATTTTCTCTTTCGCGGAAAAAGAACTTGCCGGAAAGGACCTGACCCCGTCGCTCTCGATCGACAAGGAGCTTTCGCTTGTTGACGTTGATTGGAAGCTTGAAGAATGGCTGGCGAAGTTTGAACCGCACGGCATGGCCAACCGCCCGCTGTTATTTGTCGGGCGCGCTCTCACGGTCATTGCCGCCGACGCGATCGGCGCCGATGGAAAACATTTGCGACTCACGCTTTGCGAGAATGAAGGGAAGGCACATAAGTGCATCGGCTTCAAGTTTGGCGATTGGGCGGAAGACCTTGCATCCGGCGACAAGATCGACGCCGTTTTCGAGATCAATGTGAATGAGTGGAACGGGAACCGCGAGTTGCAGCTGCGGATCGTGGATTTGACAAAGATCATGAATAATAAACGATGAACTATGAACGATGAACGATTCTTGTCCCGTCCGGACGGGAATGGAGTTGTTCATTGTCCATTGTTCATAGTTCATATGCATTCAAAACTCACCACCTACACCGACGGAGGGGCGCGGGGGAATCCCGGCCCGGCGGGAATTGGGGTTGTTATAATGGAAGGCGAACGGGTTGTGGATTCTTTTGGACGCTATATCGGCGAAACCACCAATAATCAGGCGGAATACCGCGCTTTAATAGCCGCGCTTCAACGCGCTTTTGAACTTGGCGCAAAAGAGGTAGAATGTAAGTTAGATTCGGAGCTTGTGGTTAAACAGATGCTCCGGGAATACAAGGTCAGGGATAAAGACTTGCAGACGTTATTTTTAGCCGCTTATAATTTGAGCGTAGGATTCAAAAAAATAACGTTCCAACACGTGCGTCGCGAACTTAATGCCGCCGCGGATGCTGAGGTGAACGCGGCCATTGATCGCCATTTGTCCAACAAATAAATAATTTGATCATTATGAAGAAATTTTTACAAAAAACGGTTAAAATCGTGGTCGCCGTCGCCATGCTTGCGGTTCCTTTCGGGACGAGCGCCGGCACCAACGATGTTTTTAAGGGGTGGGCATGGACGCCGAACATCGGCTGGGTATCGGTAAACAACATAAACGGTCAGGGCGACGTTCTTTATCCGTACGGCGTTACCATTGACGCATCGCGCAATATGACCGGTTATGCATGGTCGTCGAACATCGGCTGGATCTGTTTCGGTTCGACCTGCTCGGGTACGGCCCCCGATGGCGCCGCAAGCTGGGCCGCGCTCGGTTCCGATCAATACACACCGCAGGTTTACGGCTGGGCTCGCGCTTTGGCGTACTCCACCGGAGCCAATGGTTGGATCTCGTTCAATTGCCAAAGCGACGGGGTGCATTCGGTGCGAAATACTTGCGCCGGAGGGTCCGATTATAAGGTTTGGACGACCTTAAACAGCCCGGGACCGCCCCCGCCCAACTACGACGGCCAGCTGCAAGGATACGCTTGGAATTGCTCAGGCGCCTCGAGCGGTCTTTGCACACCCGCCAATTATGCGGGCGGCTTCGGTTGGATACATTTTTCGCCGCTTTATACGTCGACACAACTGCCGACCGGCGGTACATACGGCGGCGTGCCTTGGATCCAGGTTCTTTACGGCGATCTTTATTCAAAAGGCAGCATCACCACGCCGTCGCCATTTACCACGACCTTTGCTCAAGCAAACGCCACTTACTGCATTGATTCCGGCCTTGGCGCGGCCGGCGTTACAAACTTTACGAACATCTCGGCAAATTGCGCTTCCGGCATTTTGGCGCCGAACATCAGCTTGCCGAAAAAAGGCAGCAATTATTCCAACGTCCTCGGCAGGTTCAAGTTGCGCGGTTATACCATCGACACGACGAACGGACTCCACCCCATCAATAACGACACGACCCAGCTGGCGGCCGGAAAATACGGTCCGTGGGTGCATGTCGCCAGCTTTAACGGTCTGCCCGCGATCTTGGGCGGCGCGGTCTATGACTCGTTCCCAACGACCGGCGCTTGGACCATGAGCGGCGCGACCTTTAATAACGCGGCAAGCGGCGGCAACGGATCGGGTCTTCTTATTGTGCGCGGTAACTTAAATATAACGGGGAACATACTTTACGGATCGGGCAGCATAACCAACCTTAAACAGCTGGCCTCGCTGGGCATTTTGGTTCTTGACGACGGCGCCGGGCATCCGGGGAATATCACGATCGACCCAAGCGTTACCGAGATCGACGCCAGCATTTATGCCGAGGGTGAAATATCGACCGGTACGACCGGCGATCCGAAGACCGAAAGTCCGATTAAAATAAACGGCGTGGCCGTGGCCAAACAGTTCAATTTCCAGCGCAATTACCAAGGCGGCGTCAATCAGCCGTCCGAGCAAATAGTGAACGATGGCCGCATTATCGTGAACACGCCTCCGGGCATGAACGATTTTATCGCGTCGTTGCCGGTCGTGAGTTACTAAATCGCCGTATATGATATAATGTTTTGGCATGGCTCTCTTCGGAATAGGAAAAAACAATGCTTATTTGGGAATTGATATCGGCGCCGCCGGCATCAAGCTGGTTGAGTTCCGCGAACAAGGCGGCCGGGCAAAGCTCCACACCTATGCTTATACCGAACGTGGCCCCGCCGAACTCTCCGCGAACCTGCTCGACGACGTTCCCGGAACCAGCGCCGCGATCAGAGGGATGATCAAAAAGTCAAAAGCGACGGCGGTAAAGGCCGTGACCGGTTTGCCCATTTCCGCGGTTTTTTCCTCGGTTCTCTCCGTGCCCAAGCTCGCCGATAAGGAGCAAAAGGGGGCCATTGAGGTTCAAGCCAGGAAGATCATCTCCATTCCGCTTGAAGAGCTTATTCTGGATTCTAAAGTGATCACTCCGCCGGAGTTGCTTAAGGTCAAAGGCCCCGAAGCGTTAAAAAATATCCAAGTTCTTTTAACGGCGGCGCCAAAGAATTTGGTGTCGAAATATTTGGCAGTATTCCGCGCCGCCGGTCTGGAATTGGCTTCGCTCGAGACCGAGGCTTTCGCTTTGATCCGTTCGCTTGTCGGCAAAGACAAGTCAACGCTCATGGTGATCGACATCGGCGCATTGCGCACTTCGGTTCTGGTCGTGGTCGGCGGCATTCCTTACCTTTCGCGTTCAATTGACGTTGGCGGGTTAAAGCTTACCAAGGCGGCGGCCGCGGCCCTCGGGGTGCCGGATGTTGAAGCCGAATCGATGAAGAACGATTTTCAATCGATGGGCGCCGTTTCCGCGAACGGCATTCCGCCGGTCTTTGAGCCGCTCGTGAACCAGATCGTCGCCGAGGTCAATTTTTCCCTTAAACTTTTCTCCGGACTCGATACCCAGGTTTCGGCCGATAAGACGGCGGCGCCGCCCAAAACCGTGGAAAAGATAATCCTCACCGGCGGCGGATCGCTTCTTCCCAACCTTGACGTTTACCTTTCGCAAAAGCTCAATTTGCGCGTTTTCCGAGGCGACCCTTGGGCGCGGATATTGTACCCTGATGACGTGCGTCCGCTTCTTGACGAGATCGGTCCGCGCTTCGCGGTCGCCATCGGTTTGGCCATGCGCGAGTTTGAATCATAATTAAACCTGAACATGCCCGACGAAAACGGAAATCAACCAGCCGCAACCCAAGGAACGCCGGCGCCCAGTTCCGGCGACCAGGTTGGTTTGCGCGTATCGCTTATTCCGGCCGAAGAGACGGAGCGCCAAGATCCGGCCAAAGGCTTTCGTCGCTTTCTAACGACGGTAATAATATTTGTCGTTCTAATAGGAGGCATTATCGGCGGCTTATGGTTTTGGGTGAATTTGGATATTCAGGCGGTCGCCAAGCTCGACGCCCAGACCGCGGATTACGCAAAGCAATCAAAAGACCTGGCGCCTTCGGTCAAGAATGCCAAAAATACCCAGACCCGTTTGAGAGCCTTGGCGAAAATATTGCCAAAGCATAAGACCGGACGCAACCTCTTGACCTTTTTGGATAACTACACATTGCCGAACGTGGGCTATTCTTCGCTCTCGGCCGGCAGCGACGGCTCGGTGACTTTAATGGCTTCGGCCGCAACGTTTGAAGCGTACGCCGCGCAGATCATTGAATTCCATTCGCGCAGCGAGATAAAAAATTTGGTTGCCACCAATCCCATCCCGACCTACGATGATAAAAACAATCTTCTAAAAGTGGATTTTTCGTTGTCCCTCACCTTTGATCCGTCGATCTTCCTAAGCCAAGCGCCGACTAAATGATTTAAAGTATGTCTGCCGACCGATTGCCAAATTCTGCCCGAGAAAAACCCTTTGCTGTGGCTGTTTTGCGCATTGGTTCGCACCCGCTGGTTTATTCGATCGTGTTTATTGCCGGGGTCGGCGCTTTGGTTTTTTTCTTGGGCATCGCGCCCATGGTCCGAATGTTGCAGACCGGCGGCAAGGCCTCGGTTGGCGACGCGCAAAACCGCAATAAAATCGCTCAAGACACGCTGTATGCGGAAAATAAATTGGCCGGGGCCGCCGACGCCGTTTCGCCCGACGACCAGGCGCTTTTGGCGTATGCCTTGCCGACCGATCCCGATGTGCCGGGCTTGGCGATCATTTTAAAATCGCTCGCCGCCAAATCCGGGGTCAAACTCTCGTCGTTTGACATTTCCGTTTCGCCGCCTGAAAGCGCCGCCGACGTTTCGGCGGTCGGGGAAGTGACGATATCCATGACGCTGGATATGGCCACCTATGACCGGCTTAATCTAATTTTGCTCAATACCGAGAACAGCCTGCGAATATTCGATCTCAAAAGTTTTGCTTTTTCGCCGTCAACCGGTTCGGTCAACATCGAACTCACTTCCTATTATTTGAACAACCTGTAAAATGGCCTCAAAAAAAAGCACCAATATTTCCCTGTTGATCTTGGGTGTCGCGAGCGCGCTCACCATCGCGTATTTGATCTGGCTGTACTTGGCTCCCCCCGCGACCGTTTCGCCGGTTGAACAATCCCTTCCGACCGATTTTAACACCGATGTGGTGGGCAGCAGCGGGTTTCATGCGCTGCAGCCGTTCGCCAGTTTGCCGGTTCCCGTCGGCGCGGTCGGTCGGCCAAATCCTTTTTCCGATTTTGAGCCCGCGACAAATGCGGCGCCCGGGAATGCGAACGCAAACGCGAATACGAATGCGAATACGAATGCGAACGCGAACGCGAATGCCGCGCCCGCCGCACCCATCCCACCCATCCCACCCATCCCACCGCTAGTGAATTCTCCGGAAAATTCCAATTTGAACGGGAACCCTTTGTAGCCACATGTCTGTTTCCATCGCCGAACAACAGCTTCTGGATGTTTTGCGTTCCGACGGCGTCATCGACGCCGCGGCGGCGGCGCGCGTTGCCGAAGAGGCCGATCGAACCGGCGTCCCCCCCGCCGACATTTTAAAGCGCGACCGCTTGGCGACCGAAGAAGCCGTTGCCGCGGCTCACGCCAAGATCCTGAATATCCCGTTCCAGGATCTTTCCGGAAAGGTTCTTTCCGACGATCTCATGAACATCGTGCCTCAGCAAGTGGCCGAGACTTTCAAGCTCGCGCCAATTTCGACCGAGGATCATACGCTGGTCGTCGGGCTGGTGAACCCGTCGGATTATCGCGCCATCGAGGCCATTGATTTCATCGCCCAACAGAACGGCTTCGGCGTTTCTTACAGGATAATCACGGAGAACGGCTGGCGTTTTGCCATGCGCTCCTACGAGTCGGGACACAAAGAGGTCGCGCAAGTGGTGGAAATGGCCAGGGCGAAAATGGCGTCGAACGCGCCCGTGGAAAAAGCCAAGGGCGAAGAAGAGAACGAAAGCATCGAAAGCGTGATCAAGGGCGCGCCGGTCTCGCGCATCGTTTCCGTCATGTTCAAGACCGCGGTCGATCAGAACGCTTCGGACATCCACATCGAGCCGTACGGCAACGTTTCGCGCGTGCGCTTCCGAATTGACGGCATTTTGCGGACCGCCATCACCTTGCCGCTTTTTTTGCATGCCGCCGTCGTCTCGCGGGTCAAGGTCTTGGCCAATTTAAAGCTCGACGAAACGCGCATTCCCCAGGACGGGCGCATCCGCATGGAAGTGAGCGGACGACCCGTCGACTTCCGCGTCTCCACCCTGCCGGTCGTTGATTTTGAGAAGGTCGTGATGCGTATTCTTTCGGCCGACGCGGCCGTGCCGACCCTGGAAGCGCTTGGCTTCCGCGCCGAGCACGTTGAGGTCATCAAGAACGAGATCAAACGTCCGCACGGGCTTTTCCTGGTTTCCGGCCCGACCGGCAGCGGAAAATCAACGACCCTTTACACCGTACTCTCAATGCGCAATGAAGAGGGCATTAATATCATCACGCTTGAGGATCCGATTGAATACTACTTGAAGGGCGCCAATCAGTCGCAAATTCGTCCGGAGATCAACTACAGTTTTGCCACGGGTTTGCGCTCCATTCTGCGCCAAGACCCCAACATCATCATGGTCGGCGAAATTCGCGACAGCGAGACCGCGGAACTGGCGGTTCATGCCGCTTTGACCGGCCATCTTATCTTTTCCACCGTTCACACGAATGACGCCATGGGCGTGACGCCTCGTCTTATCGACTTGGGCGTTGAGCCGTTCCTCCTCTCCGCCACGCTCAACGTGGCGATCGCCCAGCGCCTTGCGCGGCGCATTTGTCAGCATTGCCGCGCCGAGATCGAGGTCACTCCCGACGCTCGCACTTTTGTGGTAACCGAACTCGTGCGCATTCCAAAAAAATACATGACCGATCGCGACAAGGACGTCGTCAAACTGTATCGCGGCACCGGCTGTACGCATTGCTCCATGACGGGCTACCTTGGCCGCGTCGCCGTTTGCGAGATCATGATGGTCACGGACAACATGAGAAAACTCATCGAATCGGGTTTTCCCAACGACGAAGCCAAAAAAGAAGCGGCGGCGCAGGAAATGCTCAACATCAAACAAGACGGCGTCCTAAAAGCCCTCGACGGCCTCACCACGATCGAAGAAGTGATGCGCGTTACCAGAGAATAGTACTCGTAAATGAGTTGAATCAATAGAAATTTTTGTGAAATTTTTATCTAAATATCTCCCAATAATATTTATTATCATTGTTATCATACCAACCATAACTTCCTGGGGAATATTTTTTTTGACACGATATGAATTCATAGCCAAATATTTAGGATGGAGCTATGTGTTTGCTATCCAGCTTTTTTTCATTTTTTCGCTTATAGCGTTTATTGGCGCGGTTGTAACCTCTGTATTAAATGCTTTAACAAAAAAAATCTTTTAATATATTTAGGGAATTTTTTACCACTAATAGCCATGTTATATTTAATATTCGTTTTTTTTGCATTAAAAAATGCAACGTTTTCGTTATAAAACCTATGTCTTGCATTAATCCGGCATTTATTGTCGGTTTTTTCTTGCTCGCTTTTTTATTTTTTGCCCCTTCCGTCCATGCGGCGACGTATGTCGTGGCACGATCACGGTAAACACCGCCTCGTATTCTGTTAACCCCAAGTTTGGTGTATTATATTAAGTGTTAACTAATTATTAGAAATATATGAAATTTTTATCTAAGTATCTAGCAATTATATATTTAATCATAGTATTTATACCAACAATATTCGCTTGGTATGTATATTTTTACGCTTGCAATAAGCAATCCATTTTTTATTTAGGTTGGAGTTGTACGGATGTATTTATGGTATTCCTTGCGGCCTCTGTAGTGGCTTTTGCTGGTTCGATTATAGTAACCCTACTTAATTTAATCACAAAAAAAAATTCCCTATTATTGTTTATAGGAGGTTTAATACCTTTATTTGCGATTTTATATTTAATTATCGGTTATCTTGCGTTTAAAAATGCTAATTTCATACTATAATATTAATGCTTTATGTCTATGATCAAACTAATTAATAAAAATCATTAGCGTTTTTTCAAACCGGCATTTATTGTCGGTTTTTTCTTGTTCGCTTTTTTGTTCTTCGCTCCTTCCGTCCATGCGGCGACGTATGTCCATGGAACGATCACGATAAACACCGAGTGGTCGGTTGATAATGGTCCGTATGTCGTTAGTGATGCCACGGTCGCTCCGGGTGTAACCTATATCTTCGGCGCCATTTCTCAACTTTAAAGTAAGGTGTATCATATAAATCAACTAAATCAATAAAAATTTTATGAAATTTTTATCTAAAAATCTCGCTTTAATCTTCGGAGTTACTGTTGTCTTGCCGTTTATATTGATTCTATCAGTACCTTTAGGTGGGTGTGGGGATAATGGTTTTTTTAATTTTTTGGGTGGCGCTTGCTCGGGTTTTATCGCCATAATTCCCGCCACGATAGCGGTATTTGGATCAATTCTAACCATTTTATTAAACCTCATTACAAAAAAAAACTTGGTACTTTTTTATGTTTTAGGAAGCATTTTCCCTCTGATTGTTATAATTTTTTATATTTATGCTAGCTGGTCTCTCGGAAAAGCAAATTTTATCCTTTAATAATTTTATGTCGCAAGTACGTACCAATCAACCAATCTATCATATTTTCAAGCCGTCCTTTATCGTCGGTTTTTTCTTAATCGCTTTTTTGTTCTTCGCTCCTTCCGTCCATGCGGCGACGTATGTCCATGGAACGATCGCGGCAAACACCACATCGCATTCCTGTCTCATTGCGATGGTGTATGTTTAATTTTATTGTGGAAATCATCGTTTTTTACATTACCCAAACAGACGCTAGTTTGCTATCCTTTAGATAAAGATAAAATTTTTAAAATGAACGAATATGCCGCATCTATTTGTTTCGTTTAGAACCGGAAATGAATCTAACGGTATCATCTCCGACCAAACGCGCGTTGTACGGAGTTGATATGTTGGATACACCAAACGGTTTTGTCGTCGGTGTGGAGTGGATGGTCGTTAAACATTCAAGCGGCAACGGGTGGGTGGGAATATAAAATAATATTAATAATTTATCTGTCTCAACTTATTATTGTTACGGTCGTCAATAATTTGATTGTCAATCAAACGAGCCATGTATTTATCAGAAATATACCAATAGCTTGATGTATACTGAAGATGGTATAATATATTCAACTGCATTTTAAATCGGTTAGCGATCAAAAACAATGGAGATTAAAGAAAAGTTTAAACCGCTCATTGTCGATCGCGCCGCGCGCCGGCTGGCCGCCGTTTGCGTTATTTTCGATGCGGCGGCCTGGGTGCTGCTTCTCGGGCGGCTATGGCCGTTCATTAAAAGCGGTCGGCTCATTGCCCTGCATTACAATATCTATTTGAATGTGAACGATGTCGGTGCGGCGGCCTTTTCGTTGATCCCCGCGGCGATCGGCGCGATCATCATCGCGGTAAATTTTTGGCTGGCGGCGCGCGCTTACCGGCCGAGCCGGCAGAATACGCTCGTTATTCTTGCGGTTACGGCTTTTTACGAATTCTTGGTGCTCGTCGCCGCGATCTTCATTATTCTCATTAACCTGCCCCGCTGATGGATGTCATTGTTCTCAAAATATTCATTTTGGCGGTCGCCGCCTTCGCCCTTTCATTCGTTTTGACGCCGGCGTGGTCCGGTTTTTTGTATCGCTATAAGCTGGGAAAGAATATCCGCGATGCCGCCGACGCGCCGATCATGGCCGCGCTTCACGCCAAGAAAGCCGGCACCCCGACCATGGGCGGCGTGCTCGTTTGGTTCCCGGTAACGCTCATCGCGCTCGCCGCCGCCGGGGCGGCCGCGCTAAACCCGGCTTGGGGCTGGTTTAATTTTCTCTCGCGAAGCGGAACATGGCTGCCGCTTTTTGCGCTGGTCGCATCGGCGCTTGTCGGGCTCCTTGACGATTATTGGAATGTTAAGCGCATCGGCCCCAAGGGCGGCGGTTTGCGCATGCGCCACCGCTTGCTGTTGTACACGGCGATCGCCGCCGTCGGCGCTTGGTGGTTTTTTGCCAAGCTCGATTGGAGCATCGTTCATTTGCCCTTCGGCGGAAATATCGATCTGCATTGGTTGTTTATTCCTTTCTTTATTTTGGTCATTGTCGCCACCTCATTTTCCGTTAACGAGACCGACGGCCTCGACGGCCTTGTCGGCGGCCTTCTGGCGGTCGCTTTTGCCGCCTACGGCGCGATCGCTTTTTATGGCGGCAAGTACGACCTGGCGACCTTTTGCGCCGTCATCGTCGGCGCGCTCGTTTCTTTCTTGTGGTTCAACGTGAATCCGGCGCGATTCTTCATGGGGGACACGGGCGCGATGTCGCTGGGCGTCACCCTTGGGATCGTCGCTTTTCTGGTTAACCAGGTTTGGCTTCTCCTTATCATTGGTTTTGTTTTTGTCCTCGAGTCGCTCTCGGTCATTATTCAGCAGTTCTCAAAAAAGTTCCGGAGGAAGAAGGTGTTTCTTTCCACGCCTTTGCACCACCATTTTGAGGCAAAGGGCTGGCCGGAACAGAAAGTGGTCATGCGGTTTTGGATCATCGGCGTGATCGCGGCCGTCTGCGGCCTGGCACTCGCGCTGTTGGACAAGACGTTGTAAAATTAATGAACGATGAACTATGAACGATTCCATCACGCATAGTGGGATAAGATTCGTTCATTGTTTATTGTTCATAGTTCATAAATGAAGCCCATGCCCCCTAAAAAGAAAATTGAAAAAAGGTTAGAAAAAAGCAACGCGTCCAAACTTCCCAAGACCCTGCCGCTCATTGTTTTTAAGGACGTCGTCATGTATCCGCGGCTTGAAGCGCCGTTCGCGATCGTCGAGGCAAAGTCGCTCAAGGCCACGGAGGCCGCACTTGCCGGCGATCATCTTGTTTTTTGCGCGACCGCGAAAAGCGGAGCCAAAGAGCCGGCGGCGGGCGACCTCTATCGCATTGGCACGGTCGCCAAGCTCATTGAGACGATGAAACAGCCCGACGGCTCGGCGCGGGTGTTCCTCCAAGGGACCGAACGCGCGCGGATCACGGGATTCGTCAAAACGGATCCGTTTTTTGAAGTCGCCCTTGAGGAATTCCCCGAACCCGCGGCGGAAAAGAACGAGCGTCTTGAGGCGCTCATGTACTCGGCCGCCAACGAGCTGAAGGCGGCGGTCGAATTGGGCGCGGCCGTGCCTTTTGATTCGCTGCTCGCGATCATGAACATAACGGACGCGAACGAACTAGGCGATCTTATCGCCGTTAACGTCGATTTCAACGGCACCGAGCGGCAAGCCATTTTGGAAGCGTCTTCGGCTGAAGAAAAACTTAATTTGACCGTCGCGGCTTTGGGTCGCCAGATCAAGATTTTGAAAGTTGCCCAATCGATCGAAGAAGAATCGGGAAAAGAGATGGGCAAGATGGAAAAGGAAATGATGCTCCGCGAACAGCTTAAAACGATCGAAAAAGAATTGGGCGGCGTTTCCGGAACCTCCGAGGCCGAAGAGCTGAAAAAGAAAATAGAAAAAGCCGGCATGCCGGCCGAGGTAAAAGAGGCGGCGCTCAAAGAGCTGGCGCGGCTTTCGACCATGCCGAGCTTTTCGCCCGAGATCACTTATATTCGCACTTATCTTGATTGGCTCTTGGAAATACCCTGGTCCAAAAAAGACCCGGCGCCGGTCGACGTTAAAAAAGCGCAAAAAATTTTGAATGAAGATCATTACGGTTTGGAAAAAGTGAAGGAGCGCGTTTTGGAATTCCTGTCCGTGCAAAAATTGACCGGAAAATTGCGCGGGCCCATTCTTTGCTTCGCAGGTCCGCCCGGCACGGGCAAGACCTCAATAGGCAAGTCGATCGCGCGCGCGCTCGGGCGCAAGTTCGTGCGAATATCATTGGGCGGCGTGCGCGATGAAGCGGAAATTCGCGGCTTCCGGCGCACCTACGTCGGCGCTTTGCCCGGTCGCATCATCCAGGGGCTGTGCACGGCCGGCGTTAAAAATCCGGTCTTCATGTTGGACGAGATCGACAAGCTGGGCTATGACGCCTTTCGCGGCGACCCGTCTTCGGCGCTCTTGGAAGCGCTGGATCCGGAGCAGAATCACGCCTTCAGCGACCACTATGTCGAACAGCCGGTCGATCTCTCCGACGTCATGTTCATCACGACCGCCAATTTGCTCGACCCGGTGCCGCCGGCGCTTCGCGATCGCATGGAAGTGATCGAATTCCCGGGGTACACCGAGGATGAGAAGTTTCATATCGCGAAAAAATATTTGGTGCCCAAGCAACTTGAAGAGAACGGGCTTAAGGACAAGCCGGTCGCAATATCCGACGAAGCCCTGCGCGAGATCATTCGTTCGTACACGCGCGAAGCCGGCGTGCGCAACCTCGAACGCGAGATCGGAACCGTCTGCCGCAAAGCGGCGCGCGCCTATGCCGAGGACGGGATAAAGCAAAAGAATATCGCCGCCAGCGACCTAAAGACGATGCTTGGCGCCGCTCACTACCATCCGACCTTGGCGGAAAAGAAAGATGAGATAGGCGTGGTTACGGGGTTGGCGTGGACCGAAGCCGGCGGCGAGATTTTGCCGATCGAGGTCAATAAAATGCCGGGAGTTGGAAAGTTGATCCTGACCGGGAATTTGGGACAAGTTATGCAAGAATCGGCGCAGGCGGCTTTTTCATACGCCCGCGCGCTTGCCGCGCGTCTTAAGATCAAAGACCAGTTCTACAAGAATTCGGACGTCCATATCCATGTGCCCCAAGGAGCCATACCCAAAGACGGCCCGTCGGCCGGCGTTGCCATGGCCACCGCGCTCGTTTCCGTCATCACGGGCATTCCCATCCGCCGAGGCATTGCCATGACGGGCGAGGTTACGCTGCGCGGAAACGCGCTCGAGATAGGCGGAGTCAAGGAAAAAGTGCTTGCCGCGCATCGCTCGGGAATTAAAACGGTGATCCTTCCGAAGGATAACGAAAAAGATATTGAAGAGGTTCCCAAGAACGTCCGCGAGTCGATGCATTTTGTTTTTGCCGAGACGATGAAAGACGTTTTAAAGGCCGCCCTGGTCAAACCGCTTCCAAGGATGAACAATGAACGATGAACAATGAACGATTCTGGCTTCGCATTGTAATGCGATGGAGTTGTTCATTGTCCATTGTTCATAGTTCATGTAGGTTAGTAGCATGAAATTGCTTGAAACATTCGGTGAACGAATAAAAAAGAATGAGCCACTAAAGAATCATACCACCTACAGGATCGGCGGCCCCGCCGATCTTTATTTGGCAGTTAATAATGCCGCTGAAGCGGCAAAGGCGGTCAAAGGCGCAAAAGAGGACGGCCTCCCCGTTTTTGTCTTGGGCGGAGGCAGCAATATTTTGGTCGCCGACGCCGGCGTTCGCGGTTTGGTGATCGTCTATGGCGGGCGCGAGGTCAAAGTCGAGGGCAGCCGGCTCATCGCCGATGCCGGGGCGATAACATTTTTGGCCGTCAAAATGTCGACCGAAGCCGGGCTTGCCGGGCTTGAGTGGGCGGCCGGAATTCCCGGAACGATCGGCGGCGCGATCCGCGGTAACGCCGCCGCCTACGGCGGCGAGACGAAAAACCCGATCGAAACCGTTGAAGCGGTTAACTTGAAAACAGGCGAGACGCAAACCTTCGACCGATCCTCTTGCCGCTTTGGTTATCGCGACAGCATCTTCAAGCATGAGCCATGGTTAATTACTCGCGCCGCTTTCGCGCTCGCGCCCGGCGACCGCGACGCCCTGGCGGCGAAAGCCGCCGAGCTGGTTTCGATCCGCCGCGGCAAACTGCCGCTTGAGTTCGGTAGCGCCGGCTCGGTCTTTAAGAATCATATTTTCAACAATTTCTCCGAACTTTCGGAAAAGCTGCAAGCGGTCATGCCCGAGAAATATATTGAAAGCCATCGCATTCCGGCCGGTTTTTTGACCGAGACATTGGGTCTCAAGGGCAAGCGCCTTGGCGGCGCGATGATCTCCGAACGCCACGGCAATTTTTTTGTCAATTCCGGCTCAGCCACCGCCGCCGAGGTGCGCGAGCTTATCGACTATGCTAAAATGAAAGTAAAGGATGAGTTCGGCATCACACTAGAGGAGGAGATACAGTACGTTGGATTTTAACATTATGAACTATGAACGATGAACGATGAACGATTCCATCGGATAAATGCGAAGCTTTAATTGTTCATTGTTCATTGTTCATTGTTTATTGTTTATCGTTCATAAGAAAAACACTATGCTAAACATCGACATTCGCGGCGAAGAAATTAAATTGACTCAGGCGATCGAAGATGCGATCCAAAAAAAACTGGGCACGCTGTCCAAATACATGGAAACGGTGAGCGATCCTAAAACTCTGAGGGTCAACGTCGGAAAGATCAGCGATCATCATAAAAAGGGCAATATCTTCAAAGCTGAAGCCGACCTGCTCATTCCCGGCCACAAGATCCATGCCGAGATCCATGCCGAGGAACTGTACGCCGCCATCGATCAGCTGAAGGACGAGCTGAAAGTTCGCCTTGTTAAACTCGTGAACACGACCACCGACCATCATCGCGACGGCGCCCGCGAGGCCAAAGAGCAAGGGATCGAGTCGTAATCGGTTTAAGGTTAAAATCATTGACAAAACCCATTTTTCGCGTATGATCGCGTAATGGGTTTTTAAATTAATAATATGGCGAAATTCGACAATCCTAGGCCCGAACCGAAAGAAGAAGAAAAATTTAAAGTCGAGGCGATCAGATCAACGGTCGCGGCCAACGTCGACCGCGTCGCCAAGTTGGGCGAGTGGCCGCCGTATATCGAACCGGGCTCGCTTCTTGAGCGAATCCCCAAGGAAGGTGACGATAAGGCGCCTGGTTTTGACGCGGGAATCGCCTGCGCGACGAACTTGATCCCAGAGGACAAACAAAAATTGGCCGCCATGCTGCACGCCAATTACTCCAAAGAATCGGTGTTTCAGATCAGGAGTGAGGCCACATCCAAAAACCCCGATTCGCAGACCGCTTGGTGGTTCGCCGCTTGCTCCGTTTGCAAGGAAGGCGGGATCGGCCAAGAAACATTCTTAAAGCAGATTGAGGATTTTAAAACTTTGGCTGCCGAACCGGAAGAGCGGGAAGAAGCGGCGCAAAAAGAGTTTATCGCGATGACAAGCTCGTTTACGCTTAAGGAAGAGGTTCCTTATGGCGAAAAAGACGGCTGCATCCAGGGAGCGTATATAGCTGGTTATCCTTTTGGTAGCGAATATTCGCAGAATTATGGCATATATTTTATCGGTACCTACGAAGATTCGCTCGGACTAGAAGATTTTAAATGGTCCGATGAAAAAGACGACAAAGGACGAGCCAAAAGCGGGCCGGCCTTCGGCAGCAAGCAATTCGTAAAATGCGCGAATGAGGACGAGTGGCGCCGGGCGATTGAAGTTGTTAGAGCAAAGTTGCCGATCAAAGAAAAGAAATAATTGATAAATTCAATCGCCAGAGACTTTAATTTGGTGGAAGGAAAAATAATTTAAACCCCACCTGTTGCTTTATATAAAAACACCATCAAGCATTACATAGATTCTCTCTTAGGGCCTTACCCCGCAGCTTGCCGCGGAACAATATTGGCGGTTCGTCCGTGATACCCCGCCAGCTTGCTGCGGGGTCGTTTCATTCCTGCTTTCGCAGGGATGACCAAATATATTGATAAAAAACCCGTTTTCGCGTACAATCGTGGAACGGGTTTTTGTTAATCTAATGGCGTGAATTTTTTGTCGAGCTGAGCTCGACGGAATTGTTCATTGTCCATTGTTCATCGTCTATTTCGTCTAAATTATGTCTCTAATCACGAAAATATTCGGCGATCCCAATGTGGGGGCCGTTAATAAATTCAGGCCTAATATCGAAAAGATCAACGCCCTTGAAGCGGATGTTATCAAACTTTCCGATGATGAACTGCGCGCCAAGACGGCGGATTTTCGCAAACGGCTTGAAGATGGGGCAAGGCTCGATGACCTCCTGCCCGAGGCCTTTGCTTGCGTTCGCGAAGCCGGCAAGCGCACCCTGCATCAGCGCCACTATGACGTTCAGCTCATCGGCGGCATGGTGCTCCATTCCGGCGCGGTCGCGGAAATGCGCACCGGTGAAGGCAAGACATTGGTCGCCACGGCGCCGCTCTACTTGAACGCGCTTCCGGCTAAAGGCGTGCACCTGGTCACGGTGAACGATTACTTGGCGCGCCGCGATGCGGTTTGGATGGGGCAAGTGTATCACGCGCTCGGCCTAACGGTGGGCGTTATCAACCACGAGACGTCTTATTTGTACGATCCTAAATTCGAGGTAAAAGCGGCTCCGACCGTCGAGGCGAAACCTCTCCCGGCTTCGCAAGCCGAGGTTTCGCCTCAGGCCGAGGTTTCGCCTCAGGCAAGCATGTTCAAGATCGAGTATTCAAACCTTCGTCCGTGCACCCGGCAAGAAGCGTATCGGGCCGACATCACCTACGGCACCAATAACGAATTCGGCTTTGATTTTTTGCGCGACAATATGGCCACCCGGCCCGAAGACCAATCCCAGCGGCCACCGTATTTTGCCGTCGTTGACGAGGTCGATTCCATTCTTATCGACGAAGCGCGCACGCCGCTCATCATTTCGGCTCCGGCTGAAGAGGCGACGCAAGCGTATTACGAATACGCCGATATCGTAAAGCACCTGACGC
>Ga0265330_10000412_pt1 | contig 29424 bp, 28 predicted proteins | sample 41919metaG_FD_202083 | JGI IMG/M metagenome (GOLD analysis project Ga0265330, IMG submission 202083) | Rhizosphere microbial communities from Carex aquatilis grown in University of Washington, Seatle, WA, United States - 4-19-19 metaG | ecosystem: Host-associated > Plants > Roots > Rhizosphere...
TCATTGAGGGACTAAAAGCGGAGTTACCCCTGTGGACTTATGCCGCAGGGGTCAACCCTGCCTTTAATCTTCTTAACGCGCAGCCAGTTGGCCCTTTTGCTTTTTATAGACAGCTGAAGTTTCTCGGCCGCCTGAACGGCGGCGGCGCGATGCCAATATACTAATGCATGCGAATGATACGAATTAATCGAGCTCAGCTCGATGTTTTTTTAAATATTGACGGAATACGGCTTTTTGCGTAATATGAATACTTAGTGAACCCTTACATATATATGGCGCTCAACCCAAAATTCATCAAAGAAATGGAAACCGAGCTCAAGGACCAAAAGCAAAAGCTTGAGGCCCAGCTTGGGGAAATCTCCACCAAGAACACCAAGACCCCGGGCGACTATGACGCGTCGTTCCCGAATTTTGGCGATGCCGAGGACGAGAACGCGGCCGAGGTGACGACCTTTTCGAACAACCTGACCATGGAGCGCACGCTGGAGACGACCTTGCGCGACGTAGTGAAGGCGCTTGAAAGCATTAAGAATGGCAATTACGGCATTTGCAAGTATTGCCACAAAGAGATCGACGAAAAGCGGTTGCGCGCACGGCCGACCTCGTCTTCGTGCATCGATTGCAAAAAGAAACTCACTCTGGAGAGCTAGAATTTTATGCGGGTAAAACGCGCGCCGGCCGTTGTTTTACCCATCGCGTTTTTGGCGCTCGATCGGCTGGCAAAATGGTATGCTTTTGCGGCACTCCCTCCGGGTAGGGGTGCTGTTTTAGTATGGGGCGTTAAGTACGAATATTTTCATAACCCGGGTCTGGCGTTCTCGCTGTTCTCTCCGACCGTCGCAACCGTTGCTTCGGCTTTGGCTTTTGCCGCGCTATCTGTTTTTGCGCTGCGGCATCGCTTGGCCGGGCGACCCCTTCTTACGCGCGATCTTTGGTCGTTCTGCCTCATCGCCGCGGGCGGCGCAAGCAATGTCTATGACCGGCTTGCGAGCAGTGGAGTCACCGACTATATAATCTTTGCTCGGTCCGCATGGAACATTGCGGATATCATGATCCTCGCGGGGATCGCGCTCATGATCTTTGTGCGCGCTCCCAAAGGCGGTAGTCGGACGGATGCGTAAAAATCATCAGGGCAACCTTCGCTCATCTTCGTGCCTAGACCATCGATCGTGCTTGTGGCCTACAGATATCAGAACGTTGCCAAGATCAAGCGACGGCATGCCTACGTATTGCCCTTGCTGATTTTTCCGCATCCGTCCTCAGAAAACGTGTACGCACGCAATATGATTTTTTCGGAAAGAGTGTGTAGGCATGCTATATAAGTCCACACTACCGTTCTGGTATTTTTAGGCGATCAGCTCGAACTCCATAAATAGACACAGCTGAGCGGAGCACTTTTCCGAAAAAATCATATTGCGTGCGTACCATTAATCGCATGGCAACTTCAATAAAGAGCGCGGCGCTCGCGGGAATTGCGGCGCACGCGCTTACGGTGGAAGCGGACATTGCGTCCGGGCTTCCCGGTTTTGCGGTGGTCGGTCTCCCCGACGCCGCCGTCTCCGAGTCGCGCGACCGCGTGCGCGCGGCGATCAAGAACAGCGGCTTTTCATTTCCGACCGGCAGAGTAACGGTGAACCTGGCGCCGGCGGATTCGCGCAAAGAGGGCGCGAGCTACGATCTGCCTATTGCAACGGCGATCCTCGCGGCCTCCGGCTTTATCACCAAACTGCCGCATGAAGCGATCTATGCGGGCGAGCTTTCGCTCGACGGCACGGTGCGCCCGGTCCCCGGGGTGCTCGCGATCGCGGAGTTGGCTCGCGAAAGCAGAACGCCTTGCTTGTTCGTGCCGGTCGAGAATGCCGCCGAAGCGGCGCTTGTCCCTGACATTAAAATAATCCCGGTCGGATCGCTGTTGGCTTTGGTCTTGCATCTCGAAGGCACGCGCGTGATCGAACCGGCGCCGCACCAACTGCCTGAGTTGAACGCGCCGGAGTGGGAAACGGATTTTGCCGCGATCCGAGGCCAGCCGACGGCCAAGCGCGTCCTCACGATCGCCGCCTCCGGCGGTCACAATATTTTGCTTTCCGGGCCGCCGGGCTCGGGCAAAACCATGCTCTCGCACGCGCTACCGGGAATACTTCCGCCCCTAACATACAACGAAGCGCTCGAGACGACGCGCATATATTCGGCGGCCGGGCTCCTCACGGGCGGCGGACTCATTAACACGCGGCCCTTCAGGCACCCGCACCATTCCGCTTCGGCCGTTGCGATGGTCGGCGGCGGGGCTTCGGCGCGGCCGGGCGAAATTTCGCTCGCGCACCGCGGAATATTATTCATGGATGAGTTTCCCGAATTTCCGCGTTCGGTGCTCGAGCATCTGCGCGAGCCGCTCGAGGACGGCACGATCACGGTGTCTCGCGCCGCCGGCACCAACACTTACCCGGCCAAGTTTCTCCTCGTCGCCGCCAAAAATCCTTGCCCGTGCGGCTATGCGGGGGACCCGCAAATTTCTTGTTGCTGTTCGCCGATGCGCCTTGAAATGTATCGGAAAAAATTATCCGGTCCGCTCATTGACCGCATCGACCTTTCCGCCGAGGTGCCGCGCCAAAATTTTTCCGAACTGACGCGCGCGAGCACCGATGAGAACTCGGAGGCCGTGCGCAACCGCGTGATCGCGGCGCGCGCCAAGCAAGCCGCCCGCTATGCCGGGCTCAAGATCATCACCAACTCCGAACTTTCGGCGCGCATGCTGGAAAAATATTGCCCTCTTTCGCCGGCGGCCGGCGCACTCATCGCCGCGGCGGTCGATCGCTTTCGCCTTTCGGCGCGCTCATACCACCGCTTGCTTAAAGTGTCGCGCACGATCGCCGATCTCGAAGGCGCGGATACCATCGAAGAAAAACATTTGGCCGAGGCGCTGCAATACCGGCCGAGGGTGGAAGGAGTTCATTAACTTAACAACTAACCACTAACAACTAAATTCCAAGGAAAGTTTCAATGACCAAAAGCTAATAGCCAAAATAATATGGATAAAATTCATCCCTATGATCTGCATGAACGAACGGCTTTGTTTGCGAAAGATGTTCGCATCTTGTTAAGAAAGATTCCACCAACATTGGCATTGGTCGAGGATGGCAAGCAACTTATCAGATCGTCCGGTTCTATCGGGGCTAATTATCTTGAAGCTAATGAAAGTTTGGGTAGAAAAGATCTATTATTCCGATTTAGGATATCTCGAAAGGAAGCAAAAGAGAGCGCTTTTTGGATACAGCTTATCGATACCGGACAAAACAAAGAGCTGGAAAACGAACGGCTTCGTCTTTATAAGGAAGCGAATGAGCTGATCAAAATATTATCCGTCATTATTAAAAAAATAGAATCGCGACCTTAATCACGATCCTATTATAATTTAAAATTTACTATTAAAGCTTAACTATTTCCTTGGAATTTAGTTGTTAGTTGTTGTAATTTTTCACTCAATGTACGGCATCGGGCTGGTGTATTTTCCGTTCACGCGCACCTCAAAGTGCAGGTGCGGACCGGTCGAATGCCCGGTCGAGCCGATGAGCGCGATCGTTTCGCCGCGGTGAACTTGCTCGCCAACGGTCACGAACCGCGCCGAGGTGTGGCCGTAACGCGTCATTATTCCGTTGCCGTGGTCAATGTCGACATAGTATCCGTAACCCGTGTTGCAAGAAGCGCCGCAACCGGAATGGGTGACGATGCCGTCGTCGGCCGCGTAGATAGGCGTGCCTTTCGGCGCGCCAAGGTCGACGCCGGTGTGTATCCCGTGGTCGACGCGGCTCCAAATGCCGTAGGGCTGGGTGATGATGTGCGAGTTCGTCGGCCAGATCATGTCGGTCCCGCCGTTATCAACGGCCGCCGGCGGCTTGCTAAAGACCTGGAGCGGCGAAGCTATCGCCTTTGGCTTTGGCTTGGGCGCGATCGGCGTCGCGATGCGGCCGCCGGGAATGATGAGCGACTCTCCCGCGGCAATACCGGTCTCGTCGGCAATGTCGTTCCAGCTCTTAATGTCGTTGGGGTCGACGCCGTTTCCGGCCGCGATCTTGGCGAGAGTGTCGCCGGAACGGACCGTGTACGTTATGCCGGTGGTGGGCAGAATGGAAAGCGTTTGCCCGGGCTGGATGAAATCATGGACCGTAAGTTTGTTCTGCCAAAGAATGGTGGCGATCGAGATATCGAACTTGTCGGCGATGCCGGAAAGCGTGTCGCCGGCTTGCACGGCATATTGTTCGATCTGCGTGCGATGGGGAACGGTGCCGGTTCCCGGAACATCCTCCGGCATGAGCGCGCCGAGTTCTATCATCGTGTCCGAGCCCTGGTCAAGGGTTTGATCGCTTCCGTCGCCCAAGGCCGCGGCACCGGTGTTCGCATTGATCGCATCGGCCGCATATTGTTGGTCGCTCGCCGACGGCGGACCCGACTCTTCAATAGTGCTGTCGCCGCCGGTGATGTATTTGTAAAGCACCGACTGTTCGCCGGAGGATGTCGTTGCCTGGGCTTGCGCATACAGGTTGCCGCCGGCGGTCGTCAAAGCCACGGCGATCACCGCGCCATGCAAAATTCCGCGGTGGGTGGCAATGAGCACGAAGCGGCGCTCGGCCGGACGCAAGGCGCGTCGAACGCGAACCATCAAGCCATAGATGCGGATAAGGATCGGCAGGATCAAGTGGCGTCCGATCCAAAAGAAAACAACGCCTAACATCAAAAACAACCCTTTTAAGAGTTTTTTCGCCAGCATTGCCCCCCGGATCCCTCCGACCAGCAGTTTGATAAAAAAATTGTGGACCTTGGTTGAGATATTTGGCCTGATTAAGAGAATTTATCGATCACCTTGATCCTACCTTTTGTACCAAAAAATATACCACTTAAACCCGTTTTGGTCAACCATCCCATTGACCTGATGGCAGGATAAGGCCTAACATGAAGGTGAGCAAAGACACTTCGTCTTTTTTCTTTTATTCATAAAGTAATATCGAATTCTATGAATCCGAGCGTCATTTTCGCGCTGGTTGCCGGCGCGCTGGCCGTAGCTTACGGCGCCGTTCTTATTAAACTGGTTTTGAAGATCCCCGTGCCGGAAGGCAAGGCCAAGGGCATTGCCCTCGCGATCGAAGAAGGGGCCAAGGCCTACTTGGGCCGCCAGTCCCGCACCGTCGGGGTGATCGGCTTGGCGCTCGCAATCATTCTTTGGCTCGTTCTCGGCTGGAAGATCGCCGTTGGTTTTGCGATCGGCGCGTTGCTTTCGGGCCTTGCGGGGTACGTCGGCATGCTTGTTTCGGTCAAAGCCAACGTACGCACGGCCGAATCGGCTCGCTCCGGTTTGGCCAAGGCGCTGGAGACCGCCGTGCGCGGCGGAACGGTGACCGGCATGCTGGTCGTCGGTTTCGGCCTCATTGGCGTGGCCGGCTATTATTCTTTGACGCACGACCTCTACGCTCTTGTCGGCTTGGGTTTTGGCGGCTCGCTTATTTCGGTTTTTGCGCGTTTGGGCGGCGGAATTTTCACGAAAGCCGCCGATGTAGGCGCCGACCTTGTTGGCAAGGTTGAAAAGGGAATTCCCGAAGACGATCCGCGGAATCCGGCCGTTATCGCCGACAATGTGGGCGACAATGTGGGCGACTGCGCCGGCATGGCCGCGGACCTTTTTGAAACCTATGCCGTGACCACGATCGCCGCCATGCTCCTCGCCTCGCTTAAGTTCGCGGGCGACGAGCGCGCCGTCACGTTGCCGCTGGTCCTCGGCGGCGTTGCGATCATCGCTTCCATCTTGGGCTCGCTCGCTTTCCGCTTAGGCGCCAATAAAAACATCATGGGCGCGCTCTATAAGGGTTTGGCCGCGGCCGGCGTCTTGGCGCTTCTCGCCTTCTGGGTCGTCATTCCGCGCTACATGGACGGCATTATTAATAATACGCTTTCCCTCTTTTGGTGCGCGGTCGTCGGCCTCGCCGTAACGGGCGCGATCGTTGTCATCACCGATTACTATACTTCCACCAAATATCCGCCGGTGCGCGACATTGCCAAGGCCTCGACCACCGGGCACGGCACCAACATCATCGCCGGCCTCGCTGTTTCCATGAAGTCCACGGCCTGGCCGATCGTTGTTATCGTCGCCGCCATTCTCTTCGCCAATTGGCTCGGCGGACTCTTCGGCATTGCGGTGGCCGCGATGTCCATGCTTTCGATGACCGGCATTGTGGTCGCGATCGACGCCTTCGGTCCGATCACCGATAACGCCGGCGGCATCGCCGAAATGTCCGGCATGCCCGAAGAGGTCAGAGCCGTCACCGATCCGTTGGACGCGGTAGGGAACACAACCAAGGCCGTGACCAAGGGCTATGCGATCGGCTCGGCCGCGCTCGCATCGCTGGTGCTCTTTGCCTCATTCACGCAAGAGTTTGTCGCTCGCGGCCACAGCATCACCTTTGACCTCTCGAATGCGCGCGTCATCATCGGCCTCTTTATCGGCGGCCTGCTCCCCTACTTGTTCGCTTCGCGCGCCATGGAAGCGGTCGGCAAAACCGCCGGCCGCGTCGTTGAAGAAGTGCGCCGCCAGTTCAAGGAGATCCCCGGTATTATGGAAGGAACATCAAAACCCGACTATGCTCGCTGTGTTGACGTCGTCACCCGCGGCGCGCTTGAACAAATGGTCGTGCCGGCGCTCATCCCGGTCGTCGTGCCGATCGCCGTCGGCCTCATCTTCGGCGCCGAAGCACTGGGCGGCCTTTTGATCGGCTCAATTGTCACTGGCGTTTTCGTCGCCATTTCCATGACCACGGGAGGGGCCGCTTGGGACAATGCCAAGAAATACATCGAGGCGGGGAACTACGGCGGCAAGGGCTCGTTCGCCCACCAAGCCGCGGTCACGGGAGACACCGTCGGCGATCCGTATAAGGACACCGCGGGGCCGGCGATCAACCCGATGATCAAGATCATCAACATCGTCGCCCTCCTCATCGTCGCGCTCCTGGTGCGATAAACATTATCTCATCATACCGGCGAACGCCGGTATCCACGGCATTATTTTGAAAAAGACCCTCGCACTTGCGACGGTCTTTTTTGTTATGGGCGCAGATTGACAAAATCCTCATTTATTGATATGTTTCGTTTTCCTTGAAAACCAAACATGACAAACGTGAGGAGAAAAAATGCGAAAACAAAGCGTGAGGGAGCGTTTTGACGATTTCGTGACCGTTGTTCCGTTTCAGTGGATGCGCGCCGTTGGTACAACCAACATCGCGCCTCCAACAATAAAGCTCTATGACACGGACTTCTTACAAGAGGAATGCGGGCGTCTTGGCAAGCGCCAGTGCGCGCTATCGTTTTTGGATAAAGAGCGCAGAAAAATCATCATCGTCGTAAAGAGAACGATCAACGGTGACAGCGTCGATGCGCGAATCGAGATGAATGCTTGCGCGAGCGACACCGCCCACGATGTCGCGGAGGCGCTCTATGCGCTCTTGGCATACGCACACACTTACGGTATGAACAACGCCCTGATGAAAGGTCGTGCCAATCCGAACACCAGGACTGTCATTGTGCCGACACTGCGCTGGGTAGATCGTGGGTTTGCCTCGCCCCGTCAGCTTGTCTATGAAGTTGGCTACACCGGGAACAGACACGGAGTGGCCACACTGGTTCACGAAGCGAACAAGTCCATCACCTTAAGGGTTAGTGATAATAAGCAAGTGGCCGCGGTCATCTTGTTTGCCCGATCAGCGCTGGCGCGGTTTGTCGCCGGCGGAATCTATCAAGAGCTTCGGCGACACAGACCATGAACTAATTCGGCACACGCAAGCCCTGGCAAAAAACTGCCGGGGCTTTTAATAAAATGCGGTCGTGGTGCATGGACCAGGCGGCGGTCAGGGGGACACCGTCGGCGATCCGTACAAGGACACGGCGGGCCCGGCGATCAACCCGATGATCAAAATCATCAACATCGTCGCCCTCCTCATCGTCGCGCTGATGGTGAGATAAATTTCATTGTCACCCCCGAGCGCATGTCGGGCCTGCCCCGAATCGAGCTTTGCTCTGGTGCGTGGGGGTCCAATCCATATTGGGCGTCTGTCCGACCAAACAAGATTGGATTCCCGCCTTCGCGGGAATGACAAACGGGATGATATCGTCAAAAGAAAAACGGCCGGGCGTACCCGAGCCGTTCGATCGTTCGTTTGTTTGTGCCTAGCGTTGAGCAGCCAGCACTTCGGCCGCTTTGCGTACCGCCTCCATGAGGTCGCCGATGTCCTTTTCGCGCACGCCGATCACCGCAACATTGGGGCCGAGGACAAAAGCGACCAATGACCGGAACCATTCCGACGCACCGTCGGGGCAGAAGCAAGACGCCATCCAGCCGTCGCCTCTTGGCTTGAGCCGGTAATCGATAATGCCGTCGTTGTTCGGCTGGTCCCGAATGTATATCCTGGTGGCGAAACAGGACGCGCTCACCCTGTCCATGCTGACACAAACTCTTACGGAGCCCGTATCGGGGCGCTCCAGCACCCCTCTTTGTAGGATATTTCCGAAGCTTGCATCGGGCGGCGAAAAATTAACGCCGATCTCGCGGAAAATATCCGTGAAGGACTCAAGGTTTTTCACCAATCCGGCCAACTGCCCCATGCTCGTAACTGTGGCATTGTATTCCATTCCCAATCCTTCCTTTTTATGTTCGTCTCATTGCTCTCAAAGACCGATCGCCGTGACCTTAGCAACTCATTGGCCGGATGTCCAGAAACAAAATACGGCCGGAACCCGAGGATCCGGCCGCTTGCGCATGTGCGCTTGCACTATTGCGCCTTTCGATGTTCGTCGACAATGATCTTCGCCGCCCATTGGGCGATCGAGAGGATCATGGTGAAAGCTTCGTTTTCACCGATCTCCCGGCTGGTCTCGGTGTGCAGGTCGATTGAAAGTTTGTTACACAGGACGACCAGCTCCGGCGATCGGCAGCCGGGCTGGATCTGCGCATAGAACGACCATTTGCTGTTCGCCGGTTCGTACAGAACCGAAATGCGGGCTCGGCCCAAAATCCCCTCCCGCTTTTCCGAAACGACAATACCGGCATTTGATCGGTGGTCCGCGCCGTCGTGACGCGCGGCTCGGCAAGAGAGTTTCCTGCCAACACCGATGTGAACGGCCAGACCCTCGAGCTCGGCGCCATCATCGGCCCAAACCGCATTCATTTTTGGGGTATCAATGCCCGCTTGTCGGCAAATACCCACGATCCTGTCTAACATGTCCAGTGCCAATGTGTAATAGCCATTGGCCAAGGTTTCTCTCCTGCTACGCATGGCGAAAATCCTCCGACAAATTGTTCTAGAACGGTTTCGACGCAATATACCCCCGTTTGGATATTTTTGTCAATATTATTGACCATTTTTTCATATTGCGATATATTTTACCGACCTATGAACATCACTTCCAAAAAACTCCCTAAGTCCGAACTTGAACTCACCGTCGAACTGACGGTCGATGAAATGAAACCGTTCCTCGAGAAAGCGGCGGTGCGGCTTTCGACCGAAAAGCCGCTTGAAGGATTTCGTCCGGGCAAGGCGCCCCTGGATGTCGTCACCAAAAAATTCGGCGAGGCGGTCATGATGGAAGCGGCGGCCGAAGAAGCGGTGCGCGGCACCTACGGCAAGGCCGTTGTCCAAGAAAAAATTATGGCGATCGGTTCGCCGTCTATTGATGTAAAAAAGATGGCGCCGGGAAACCCGTTCATCTACACCGCCACCGTTACCCTACTTCCCGAGGTCACGCTTTGCGACCTTGCAACGATCAAGGTTGATAAGAAAGATATCAAGCTTGATGAATCCGTGGTCGAGCGTGCTGTCCTTGACCTGCGCAACATGCGCGCTTCCGAGGTCGTGACCGACGCAACGGCCGGAAAAACGCACAAGGTCGTAATCGATATGGATATGAAGCTCGACAATGTGCCGCTCGAAGGCGGGCAGACAAAGGGGCATCAGGTGCATATGGAAGAAGAGCACTACATTCCCGGATTCACCGACATGCTTTTGGGGCTTAAAAAAGGCGACAACAAAACTTTCACCCTTACTTTTCCCAAAGAACATTATCAAAAAAATGTCGCGGGCAAACCGGTCGAGTTCACAGTGAACGTGAAAGAGGTTTATGAACGCAAGCTCCCCGAGTACAACGACGAATTCGCCAAGGGGCTGGGGCAGAAATCGGTTGCCGATCTCGACAAGCTGATCCGCGAGAATCTTTTGCACGAAGCGCAGCAAAAAGAGGACCAGCGCCAAGAAATTTCCGCCATTGAACAGATTGTTCGCGCCTCCCGCTTCGGCGATATTCCCGACCTCCTGGTGAACGAAGAGATCGGCCGCATGATCTTCGAACTCAAAGACGGAATAAGCCAGCGCGGCATCGAATGGAAGGATTATTTGGAAAAGGCCGGCAAGTCCGAGAATCAGTTGAAGCTTGATTTTGCCCCGCAGGCCATTGACCGGATCAAGGCCGCGCTCACGATCCGCGCCATCGCCGCGGCCAACTCCATTGACGTGACCGATGCCGAAGTCGCCGATGAGGTCGCCCGCGAACTCACGGTCCACGCCGACGATGCCGCCGTTCAAGAACAGATCCGCTCCGACGAATACGCCGATCGCGTGCGCTCGGTTCTGCGGAACCGCAAGACGGTCGCGTTTATAAAGGAAAAAGTGATACGATAACAACGACAAACGACTAATGACGAAGGATGAATGACGAAACGGATTAGTCGTTCATAATTCATACTTAGTCGTTCACTAATATGCCAATAATTTCCGCCGTCTTTCTTTCCCTTACCGCCGGGGTCATTACCGCCATTCCCGGTATTTTTTCTGAATTTGGAAAAAGGGCGCCGAAGAACATTCCCCTCCTCATCGACGTGAAAACGTTTTGGGGAAAGCGCCTCACCCGCGGCGAAGTGTTTTGGCTCGGCCTCTTCGTCCATTTGCTCATGGCCGCGCTTTTTGGCGCGCTTTACGAGCTCATCGTCGTTAAATCGCTCGTCGCGCCGTACCGCTTGGAGAACTTGCTCGCCTATGCAACCCTTTTCTACCTTTTGGTCGGCGGCGTGATCTTCCCCGTTGTCGGCGCCGGCCTGTTCGGCCGACGCGAAGGAAAAACCGTTTGGTACGAATTATTGATAACTCATTATTTGTTCGCCTTCATCGTTTGGCTCATGGTTTATCTCTACCCGGTGCTAAAGCCATAGCGCCTTTGGGAAGAACTAAATGCTAACAACTAAATTCCAAGGAAATTTCCAAAAGCTAAAAACTAAATTATAAGACCGGATTATTTTTTTAAATTTTAATAATTGGTCATTAAAGCTTTCCTTGGATTTTAGTTGTTAGCGGTTAGCGTTTACTCGTCTTATGAACCTACGAGTCCATGTCCATCCGCGCGCGAACCGCAACGAGATAATCGAGGTGTCCGGCGACTTGCATGCCTATGTGACCGCGCCGCCGCTCGAAAACAAAGCGAATATCGCCGTGCGCGATCTGCTCGCAAAAAGATTCGGTGTTGCAAAATCTGAAGTAACGCTCATCCGCGGCGCGCGCAGTCCGATCAAAGATTTTGAAATTTAATTTCATTCGATCCCCCGGGGGTCGTTTTTGTTTCCGTCATCCCGGCCCGCGAGCCGGGATCCAATCCATATTGGGTGGCCGACCGACTAGGCGATGATTGGATCCCCGCCTCCGCGGGGATGACGATGAAAACAAAAAACCGTACCCTCGCGCGACTTCGGCGTCGCGATGTTGGGTACGGTGATGAGCTGTGCCGCCTATGCGGTCGTGGCGGGCGAGAGCGGCCGATGCGCAGACTCACGACCGATCATGAATCTTCCGATGCGCCCGATCTTGGCCAATCCTTCGGCCATTTCGATGCTGGCGCTTACACAATTCTCGGTCCTCACAAGCTTCAGGCGGTCGGCGATCTCTTTGGCCTTTTTCGCATAAGGACTTTTCTCGTTCTTGATCTTGTAGTCGATCTCCCAGCAATCGTAGCCGACCGTGGCGCTGAACACGATGGTGGCGTCATCGTGGCAGGAAAAGCCGGGTCCGAAACCGAAAACGACGACCACCTTGTTGTCAAAACCCGTGTCGTCGTCGTTGTCGGGAACAAAAACGGCCGAAATGCACATACTGTTGTCGCCAAGGTCGTAGAATTGATTGATCGACCACTTGGCGTCGTCAACGTCGCCATCTGTTTCAAGCTCCTTTCTCTGGTCGAGACCAATTGCGTTCTCGCAGTCGCTGATTATTCTCTTGTACTTATCGACGTCTCTGAGAAATGGATGCATATACGATCCTCCTTGTCGTTCGGAGTTTGTTCAAGACCTTAGCGCGACAGTACCACGCATCATCAAAATGTCAATGTCGTAGTTCGCTTACGTCAACGGGTCAAACCCGCCCTTGCTCCATGGGTTGCAGCGAAAAATTCGCCAAACGCCGCGAGCGAGACCGCTCGCAACTCCATATTTCTCGACCGCTTCATACATATATTGCGAACACGAGGGGTGGAAGCGGCAGCCGGCGGTGCGATTAAAAATTCTGCCGAAGCCGTGATCGGGGGAGAGGGTACGCTGATATAACTTTATTGTTGCCAACACGAACTTTTTCATTTGCAAATATTTATTGCCATTAAGCGGCGTTCATAACTCACCCCACCCTCTCTTACCTTAAGAGAGGGGGCCTGATTAATTAAAACTAGCATCTTAATGCCAATTAAAAAAGGCTCGGTGCAAGATTCTGCACCGAGCCGGAGTTCGATAGGATGAAATAGCAACTACTGCGTCGGGTTGTTGCTCCACACCCTCATTTGAACGGGCTTTTCCGTTCGCATCGAGCTTGGGGGCAATTCGCCAATGATGATGCGGTCAAGCGCATCGCGCAGACCGTCCGCCCCCTCGTAGGCGCGTTCGACGAACTCGTCGATGATGACGGGCGCGCCGGGAAGCTCTTCAATGGAGAGCTGGGCGGCGAGAAGAGCGTCGCTGCCCGGTTCGCCCAGCGCCACGCCGATGACCGGAATGTCGAAGCCGAAGGCATGGACAAGGGCGTCAACGATCCCCGGAAGCGCCAATGCTTTGCCACCGACGGCGATCACTGCGTCCGCACCGCCGCAACCGTTAGCGGCAAAAGCTGCCACCTCCTTTGGGTTGCGGTGACAGCTCATGACATGCACGACGATCTCCGCGTCTTGCGGCAGAATTCCCCTGACCGCCTCTTGAACCGCGGGCAGGTCGGATTCGCTGCCGCAGACGATCGCCACCTTGGCGACCGGCCACCTCTTCGCGTTCACACCCATCCTCAGGCGGAGATAGTCCTCAATACTCTCTCCGGTAAGCCGCCAAAAGATGTAGCGATAGATGTCGGTCGTCTTCTTGATGACGGCGTTGGGTATTTCAAGCGCCTGCGCGGTTGCAACATCGTCCGGGTTCTCGGGCTTGAGCAGATTGATGCCGTGCTTCACCCCAAAACCGCGGACGAACTCTTTGTCGTAGGCGGTCGGCGCCTTGCGCGCGCCATCCTTGGCGCGAGTGCGCAACCATTCGGGCAGCGACCAATAGCGGGACGCATCCGGAGTGAGTACTTCGTCTGCGAGCGTGCCGTCCGTGGCGAACTCGAACTTTGTATCCGCCAAGACAATACCACACGACCGGGCATATGCCCCCGCGATCTGGAAGACCCTGAGCGCGGTGTATGTTTGATCCGGGTATTTCGCCCTGATCTCGGCGGCGTTCATGTGTTCGTCGTGCCCGACTTCGGCCTTGGTGGTGGGCGTGTCGAGAAGGCACGGCAGCACATCGCCGTCTTCAAGACCCGACACGATCTGATGACCGCAAACCATACCCGTTGCTCGATATGGCTTAAGGGCGCTCCCGGTGAGGCAGTGCCTGACAACGAATTCAACGTTGGCCATTTCCAGTTTCTTCACGACGAGCGCACGCGACTGCAGGTCGGGGTTGCCGCGCAGTTCGGCGGGAAGATACTCATCGATCGCGGCGCCATAAGCCACGAGGTGCGTTCTCACGCCGTACTCTTCCAACTTCTTGAACCAGAAGACGCTGAGCGCGGTGAGGATGACGCCCTTCATGGGCACGAGCGCGTTCAAAACGAAGTCGAAGATGCTGATGCCGTCGGTGGCCACCTGGAGGATGTGTTTTTCATCAGGCAGCAAGTAGCTGTCGCGCACTTTGCCGCGCGCCAACAGAACTAATCCGGCCAAAAGGGGTACGGATTCTCGTTTTGGTGAAAGTTTCGCCATGACTCTCGGTCCTTTCTGTGAAATGAACGTTGTTCTGACATCTCATTTTCAATGTCTGGTGCCATAGAACATGGTTTTGGTTTTTTTGTCAATAATAAAATAACCGTCGCTGAAGGCGGTTCGGCATTCAATATTTATCATTAGACATTCGGCAAAAGCCCGAGTTTTTTCAAACAATACTCCATCGCCGCGCCAAGATCGGCTTGCGGGCGGCCGACGGCTTCGGGTTGAGCCATCACCAACATGTCCACATTGGCTGAAATGCCGGGAATAAGTGTGCGCAAAAGCTCCCTGACCCGCCTTTTGATCAAATTCCGCTTAACGGCGCGCTTATGCACCTTGGTACTCACGATAACGGCGGTTCTAACCCCCTCACCCTCATTTGCCAGCGCTTTGACCGTGAGCAGGTTGGTAAAGACAGCGCGCCCTTTTCTAAGGACGCGCGTTACATCTTTATCGGCAGTAAGTCGATGCTTCCTGGGAAGCATATTTTGGCTTATTTATGCGAAACTGTCAGCTTTTTTCGGCCCTTGGCGCGGCGGCGGGAAAGGGTTTTGCGGCCGCCCTTCGTTGCCATGTGGGCTAAAAAACCGTGAACTTTCATGTGTCGGCGCTTTTTCGGCGTATAAGTTCGTTGTGGCATGTGTTTTTTGATTAATTTATTATATCCACTTTTCACACACACCTTATCAACATTCTCCACAGTTGAAAAGACTTGCTAGCGCCTGTGGATAAATGTACTATGAACATCTTATCGTTTATCTATAAATATGAATTACCAGGAAGTTTGGCAAGCGGCCCTCGGCGAGCTCGAATTAACACTCTCCAGGGCTAATTTTACCACCTGGTTCAAACAAACGGGCCTTCTCGCGCTCGACGACGGCGCCGCCACCATCGCCGTGCCCAACACTTTTACAAAAACCTGGTTTGAAAAAAAATATCACGCCGCAATTTTAAAAGCTCTCTCGCACGCCTCTTCCGGATCGGTAAAGAACGTTCTTTACCAGGTCGATGCCCGTCCGGTTTCGGCCGTGCCGATAATGGACGCCAACCGCCCGACCGGCCGCTTTACCGCCGCCGCCGGCGCGCCGGCGCGAACCTCTTTTGCGCAAGACCCGACCAACGCTTTCGGACTGAATCCCAAATACACTTTTGATTCTTTCATTGTGGGCAAGCAAAACGAGATGGCGAGCGCCGCGGCCAAAGCCATTGTCGATCGCCCCGGACAAATTTACAATCCGCTTTTCCTCTATGGCGGCGTGGGGCTCGGCAAAACGCACTTGATGCAAGCGGTGGGGAACGCAATTATCGCGCGCTTGCCGCAAACCAGGGTCCTTTACTGCACCTGCGAGCGCTTTACAAACGAGTTCATCCAATCGGTGCGTTCCGGCCACGCCAAGGAATTTCGCGACCAGTACCGCAACGTCGATCTCCTCATGATCGACGACATCCAATTCATCGCCGGCAAAAAAGAAACGCAGGAGGAGTTCTTCAACACTTTTAACCACCTGCACCAGTCGAACAAACAGATAATCCTGACCTCGGACCGGCCGCCCAAGGCCATTTTGGCCGAGGAGCGCCTGCTTTCGCGCCTTGAGTGGGGGCTTACCTCGGACATCGGCCAGCCGGACTTTGAAACGCGCATCGCCATTTTGGAAGCAAAATGCAAAGAAAAGAATTTCCCGATTGATCGCGAAATTTTGACCGCCGTGGCCACCACCGTTACTTCGAACATCCGCGAGCTTGAGGGCGCGCTTATAAAGATCATGGCCAATTGCCAGCTCCGAAACATCAAGCCCAGCGTTGATTTTGTCAAACAAATACTTCAGTCGTTCTCATCCTCCGCCGGTAAGCGTTCCACCACGCCCAAGCAGGTTTTGGCGATCGTGGCGGAGTATTTCGACGTGCCTTTGGTCGAGCTCCTCGGCGCTTCGCGCGAAAAACGGCTCGCGCACCCGCGCCAGGTGGCCATGTACATTCTGCGCCAGGAGCTCAAGGTCTCGTATCCGGCGATCGGCGTTGAGGTCGGCGGCCGCGACCACACCACCGCCATGCACGCCTTTGACAAGGTGAGCCATAACAAGGACGAGGATCTTAAATTGAAACAAGACTTGGAAGTATTGAAAGAAAAAATTTATTCCGTTTCGGTTTGAGGATAGCGCGGGGATAAGTGCGGGACGAACCGTTCATAACCCGCGCAATTTTCCACCGTCTGTCCGCACGATGTTTTATTCTCTGTTCACTTCTCCCCAATTCGTCCCCCATACTCCACAATCCTTCCACTCAAAATTTTGCTTTCTTAAGTCGCATTCACTCAATCCACACCCTCTACTACGACCACTATGAAATATATATGTACACAAGAAAACCTGGCGCGGGGATTATCGATCGTCGGACATCTCGCTAATAAATCAATAACTTTACCGATCCTTTCTCATGTGTTGGTGAAGATTGAAGGAAAGACGATCAAGCTGCAAACAACGAATTTGGAATTGGCCGTTTCCTCGATCTTACGCGGTAAAGTGGAGGAGGACGGCGATTTTACCGTACCGGCTAAACTGTTCGCGGATTTTGTCACCCTGCTTCCGAACGACCATGTTGAATGCTCGGTCGTAAACGGCGCGCTGGCAATTTCATGCAAGAATGTGAAAACGCAGATTCGCGGAATTGCGGCGAGCGAGTTCCCGCTCATTCCGACCGTTACCGCCATAACAACCATTTCCATTAACGCCGAGGTTTTAAGGAACGGCCTGCAACAGGTGGTGTTTGCTGCATCATTATCGGAAACAAGACCGGAAATTTCGGGCGTGCTGTTCAGTTGGAACGGCGCCGGAACGCTTTCGCTCGCCGCCACCGACAGCTATCGCCTGGCGGAGCGCCAGCTCGCCGCACAGGGCACGGGAGCGACGGGAGATGTCATTGTACCGGCCAAGGCGGCTCATGAACTCTTGCGCATTTTGGGGTTGCTTGAAGAAGGCGAAGACACTGTTGAAATTTCGATCGGCGAGAATCAGGTCGGTTTTTCCTCCGGCAATACCGCGATCGCCTCGCGCGTCATTGAAGGGCGGTATCCGGACTACAAACAGATCATTCCCGACCACGCTGCATCTGAAATTTTGATCGACCGCCTCGCGCTTGCTAGGGCCGCGCGTTCGGCCGGCCTTTTCAGCCGCAACGGTTTGAACGATGTGCAGCTTCGGGTAAATAAAGATAATAATATGATCACGGTGGTAGGCCGCGACGCGCAGACCGGCGAGCAGACCGTGGACGTTCCCTGCGTCGTCAAGGGCGCCGACGCCTTGGTAACTTTGAATTATCGATATTTATTGGACGGCTTGAACGCAATCACCCACGAAAAAGTCTCGCTCGGGCTTACCGACGGCAACTCGGCGGTCTTGATCCGCCCGGACGACCCCAACGCCGGATATCTCTATATTGTGATGCCGATAAAACAATAAAAACAGCGCCCCTGACCGGGCGCTGTTTTTATTGTTTTAAGAACCAAGAACCAATTTCCAAGCAAAACGACTCCGTTTAAAAGGGGTCTTTTTGTTTTCTTGACGGCTTGACCAAACTGGTTTAAGTTCATCTCATGTTCTTTTGGGGCGGCTAGCTTAGATGTCGCGTCGGTCCGACGGGTTAACACGCCCTAGGGCGACTGGTTAGAAGCCACGACGGTTGAGAGCGCGCTATTGCCATTAGCGAGGACGCGGGTTCGAATCCCGTCCGCCCCTCACACACCCCTGTCCGGCAGGGGTTTTAAATTTGATGTCCACGGCCATTCTTATGATAGAATATGACCGTATGAAAGACATATCCCCCATCCTCAAATCGCTCGGGTTCTTGGACAGCGAAATAAAGACGTATTTAACGGCGCTCTCGCTCGGTCCCAGCACGGTCATTGATCTGACGAAAAAAGCCGGCTTGTCGCGGCAGGCGGTTTATGTGGCAATTGATGCACTCGCCGAACGCGGGATAATGAGCAGTACGCTCATCGGAAAAAAGCGTTTTTATTCGGCCGAGCGGCCGGAAAAACTTTTGGCTTACGCCAAACGCCGCGGAAACGAAATGGATGAACATATCAAGGATCTTGAAACGGCGTTGCCGGAGCTTGACCTGCGCGTCGGCGGCGAGCGGCCGTCGGTTCGTGTGCTTGAAGGCAAGGAAGGGCTGCGCGCTTATTTGGTCGACCTTAACAAAGAAAACCCAAAGATTATTTATGAGATCGGGGACCGAGAAGCGTTAACTAAAGTATTAAGCGCCGAAGACATGGGCCCCGTAAGACAACATCTAGACAAAACCAACCCGAACCTTAAAGCAATGTACGCGGGTCCGATATTACACGGCAGACCCAATTCCGAAATATATTCTTTACCCAAAGAATTTACCGGTTTTAAATCGGACATAACGGTTTACGGGAATAAAACAGTGTTCATCTCCTTCGGCGGCAAGATGCAGACCGTGATAATTGAGGAAGAGCGCATGGCTAACGCCATGAGAATACTTTTTGAACTCGCCTTTAAAGAAGGGAAAAAAGATTTTGAGCGTAAATAAGAAAACGCCTGCCCCTGAGTGGGTGCAGGCGTTTCTCCGGGAAGCTAGTTCCACATGGTAACCTCCTTGAAGGTTGTCTGTGTGGCAATCAACAACACCTGTTCGTCATTGGCGCAGGGTCAGTGCGCTACGGCCGCTTCTTGATCGTCGCCGAATTTAAGCGACTTAACGATGCTTGCTGTATTCTCCGTTTAAAATGACGGAAATGCGATCAAGACCCTCTTCTGTTTGTTGTTGCTTGTCCAGCTTCCGGGATGTCTGCGTCTTCGTGAGCAAAGAACCTAGTTCAACATAGGAGCACCTCCACTACTCGAACTCGGACAAGTTATCATAATTGCTAAATACTGTCAAGCGTCTGGTTGAAATAGATTAATTTAATTTCACAACGGGAGCACCCGTTGTATTTTTTTGTACTCTAATTATTGTACAAAATAACCTAATTTTAGGTCTATTTTTTAGCTAAAAATCAAATTTATTACCAATTTTGACAATGAGGGGCTTGACAGTTTTTTAATAGTATGTTAAGGTCTCCGTGTTCGATGTTGACGAATGTCAAGCGAACGATTTAAAAGATGTTACAAACATTTCTGAACTGGTCACACGGGGGAGAGGTGGTCAGGTCGGGAATGGTTGCAACCACTCGCTTTTCCTCGAGTACTTGATCGACGGCCAGTCCCTCAGGCCGAAAAACGGATCGGGTGCTCAAGGAAGGGCGCAGCAAAGAAATTCTCTGCCAAAAGATATTGATCGTCCGTTACACATTCCCGCCAACGGCTCGATCAATATCTCTTGGGAGGGAAGATCATGAACAAAACCGATGCGAAAGCCATTGTTGGCAACGTTTGGACCGGCACATATCGGGCCGATGAACGGCTGCCCGAGGCGCTTAAGGCGGCGGGGATCAGCAGGGCGGAGTTCAACCGTCTCTTGGCCGAAGCGCACAGAGTCGAAGTTCGTCATCCTCGGCGCGTCATCTTGATCGCGGCCGGAACGAGTCGCTAGACGAAGTCGCCGAGGCGCAGGGAAACCGAATGATTCAGGGTCTCCGGTTCGCTCCTTCGGGGGCGGGAGACCGGGAGATGGCGTGCGTGTCATTTCCTTGGGGTGTTTGTCCACCAAAAGGTGGCGCCCCACAGAGAACGCTGCAGCGCTCTCCCGGCGTACGACTCGCGACCGTACGCCGGACACGCACTTATTTTTTGCTCATTGAGATTAAAGCAAGGCGTCGTGCGGACGCCATACTTCGGCCACAACATCAGGCCGCAACCTCGTCGCTGTTCTGTCCAACGGCAAGGACGAGTGCATTTGTCCGCCCCATGACAAGGTAGAAGGGGCGGTCATTGCATAGAGCGCGGGCGGGTAAACCGTTCGCGCACCGCATGTTTTCATCAACTCCAGACCGGCGACCGCAGGTACGTCTTTCGGTCGCCGCCCTTCTCCAGAAAACTTGAAAAAGTTTTTTGAAGAAGGGATCAAAACGCAAATGCGTTTATCCTGGTCGTGTCGGCGTACCACGAGCCACGGCCTGCGTCATAAGTCCCCTCTTCCAATGGAAGTTTTAGGGCGCGGATGAGCCGCAAGAGAGGTTTGCCCAACGGACCGCAGTGGTCGCCGCGAGCGGTGACCCTACGGTATGTTGCGCGCGATCGCAAACCTTCGCCGGATAATCGCCAATGCGAATTTCCGGATACGCCAAAGGCAGCTTTGGGGTCGAGAGATACGCTCACGACCCCACCCTTCTTCAAAAGATCGATGGGTCAGTTTTTCTCGATCGAGAAAAACTGACCTAAAGGCGGTCGGTTGAAGAAGGGTCGAAAATGGAGGATTGAATGAAAAAACGAATACGAGACAGGACAAAAAAAGAGGTTCAATTAGAAACAGCGTTATTGCGAAAGCGCCGCAAGGATGCGGATCAAAACGACCAACCGCTTTTACTAGAGCTCCTCAAAGAAGAAGCGGATCGGTTGCGTGACCGAAGGACGGTCGCTCTGCGCTATGCGCAGAGCATGCCCTATTCAAAGTAATATATCGGGGGTGAACCGGTATCGACAGCGGAAACGGGAGACTGGAACGCATGCCGAAGCGCCCAAGGCTTCGTAAAAATGGGCAGCCAAGAAACGCGGCTTAAAAAAGTTCGCCAGCTCAGCTGGCCGTCCGCCGCCAACTAGTCGTTGGAAAGCGGGTCGGACGTTAATAAGACGACTATGGCGCGGGAAGCTTCATGACTAACCCGTGTCGAGAAAAACCATGATCTGCCGCCGATGAGCATAAAATCTTCGGAGGGCCGTCTTGCGCCTTAAGCAAGAAAAAGCATGTAGTGTTCTTTTCGATCGTCCGTTGGACCCGGGTTCGACTCCCGGCGCCTCCACCACTTCGCTCATCGCTGAAGCTCTGAGCTTCGCGGTGCGCGGCACTAACTTTGACCTCGCTCTCGCGGGGTCTTATTTTTTTGGTCATCCCGGCCCGCGAGCCGGGATCCAACCTCGCTTGGTCGCCCGGCCGCCCAATGTTGATTGGACCCCCGACGTGCGCTCGGGGGTGACGGAAATTAACAGTCGCTGCAAGAAAAATATTACGCTAAATGCTATCATGACTTTATGAAACTCTATGTCATAACCGGCGGGCCGGGGGTGGGGAAGACGACGGTTTTGGAATTGCTTGCGAAGAAAGGGTACGGCATCGTGCCGGAAGCGGCGCGAATGATCGTTGAAGAAGGATCGGTTGGGGCGGGAAATTTGTTATCTGGAAACGGTTTGGAAAAATTCCAGGCGGCGGTTGCGGAAAAACAACTTAAACTGGAAGCGGCGACGAGCGTGCCAATAAATTTTTTGGACAGGAGCCTTGTCGACGGATACGCTTATTGCATGCTCGGAAAAATTTCGGCGCCGGAAGCGCTTGTTAAGAACGCGAGAGGCAGGTACGAAAAAGTTTTTTTGCTCGAACCGCTCGGCTTATATGTTCAAGACGAAATAAGATACGAAGATGAGCGGCTGGCCAAACAGATCCATGACGAGATCATTAAAGCATACGCTCATTTCGGCTACGAACCGATCATCGTGCCCGTTGCGGCGCCAGAAGAGAGGGTAGATTTTATTTTAGGCAAGCTTTAAATAAAATAAAAAAAGGCCGCTCGGGGAGCCGAGCGGCGAGTGGTGCGAGCGGTTTCAGACCATCGATGCGCAGACCGCATCGAACTTGGCGAGCGCCTTGGGTGCAACATCTTTCATGAGGCGGCTCAAGGTTTCCAGCCATTGGAGCGCCGTGACCTCGATCCGTTTGCACGGACCGGTGGCGATGGGTCCGATGATGAGACCGGTTCCAAGGAACACGCTTGCCGCTTCCGCGCCCGCAAGCTTGAGGTCTTCCGCTATTTCGGCGGCGCTCATCAGTTTGAATCCGTAGACGCCGGCCACGGCATTACTCACCCGTAGAAGCAGTTCGTTCGGATCGTCGACAAATGATGGCCGAAACTCCGTTATGCCGTTCCTTGCCGCGTATTCGGTGAGCGCGGCGACCCCCGGGAGTGTGGCCGCGAGGAACAGTTCGCGCAATTTTTCCGCATCGACCGGTGTATTTGTGTTTTTCATCTTTTCTCCTTGTCCTGACACTTGATTATCACATCGCGCGCCGCGCGTCCACTCGCCCTTGACGAAAAGGCGAAAAAGCGGTACAAAGACCCGTTATTGAATTACGACCGCACCCTGACACAAGGAGAATGACGATGAGAACAACAGATGAATTGACCGCGGCGTGGAAGGACGTAACGTCTTTGCCGCTTGAAACGCAAAATGACGATAGGCCGCTCGGCCCCGAGGCGATCCGCGCCTGCGTTGAGGCGACAAGCGAGTGGCTGCGCGACCAAGCGGACGGCAACGGCGCGAGCACGCCGGCGTTCCGTCTTGAGACGAGCGCGATGGGCTGGTCGCCGGGGCCGCATCTTGCCGCCTATCGGGCGCTTTTGCCGGAACTCGTTTTGCTCGACAAAGACCAAGAAGTCGCTTACCCGCTCGTGAACGAGATCGGCGACAAACTGATTCGCGACATGGTCGCCGCCGAATACATCGGCGCGTTGGCCGACCGCGGTTTGATCGAACGGGCGCATACGGCGCGGAACTTTTTGAAGTTCGCTCATCCGCAAATGCGCTGCAAGGCGGTCCTCGCCATTGCTTCCGCTTCCCGCAAACCCCATGATCTGTTTGTGGCGCGCGCTTCCGCCGATCGGCTGGAGCCGCGCGACAAAGTGCCGGCGTATTTGGACATCTATCGCTCGATCAACGATCCGGAAGATCTGTTCATGGCGCGGAATACGGCCAAACGGCTGGAGCCGCACGACAAACTGATCGCGTTCGAACATATTTCCTTGGCAACGGACTGCCCCGATGACTACTTGGCGGCGCTCGAAGCCGCCAAGGCCGTTGGGTTCCACGCCGTTGTTCGCACGCTCGCCCAGATCACGGCAGCGTTCTCTCCCTTGGAGAAAAATCCGATGAGCAGGGAGACGCTTATTGCGATCGTGAACAGCCCGAAGCTCGATGCCTTCCCCGACTGGAAAAATGACATGATCCGCCTGATCGAGGCGAGCAATTGAACGAATGGGATCGGATCACACCAATAAGGAGAATGGAAACAATGAGAACGATGGAAGAAATCATCGCCGATTTCGCGCCAAGATGGAACGCAACCGGTTTCGGCGGTCCGGGATCAAAAAACGACCGAAGCGCCCTGCTTGACGAAATGATCGAACGCGGCGCCGCCGTGGTCGCCCCCGAGCTCGTGAATAATCTCGAAGACGGCGCCGAGCGCAACCTGTACTCCTTTGTGCTTGTCACGAAGTTGCTTTTGAAAGGAGGGCCGTTTGCCATTCTGAAAGCGCAAGGGGCAATGACTCGGCTTCCGTTCATGGATCAAAGAACTCGTTTCGCCGCCAGCTTCAAGATATTCGCCGCGAGCCGCGAAGATGAAGACCGGCTTCGCCTTCACATGGTCGCCGACCATCTGCCGGCGCCCGACAATGCCTGGGCCTACCTCATGATCTACGGCCTGACCATGGACAGCGACGACCTATTCTTGGCCGGGCAAGCCATGAAGGCGCCTGCGGCCGAGCCGGGATTCAGCCGCCACAAAAAGTGAAGACATGTGCGAACGCTTTGCGCCGGAAGGAGGGCAGTAAATGCGAAAGAAGGAAAACGATGTTGCGCCCGCTTCGCTCACCGCCCGACGTCGAACTTTCGACGAGATGGCGCAAGCCGTCACTGAATCGGCCGAAGCGAATGGCGGAAATGTTGAACGCGTGAGTTACAAAGAAATGAGGGTCGTTTTTCCCGGAAACGATAAACCGATCAGAGTCATTCTTTGTTCTTTGCGACGAATGTCCGATGAGGATCTTGTTCTTGCCGAACACTTCATCGCCGAATACAAAAATACGCGTCGACCCAGCTAGGCCGACACGTATCGTTTGAGGGGTGCCCAACGGCGCCCCTATTTTTTTATCGAGGCGCGCACCGCTTCAAGCGTTTCCGAATTTTCAAGATCCTTTATCGAGCCGATCGTCCCTTCTTCGGCTTCGCGTTTGACCGCTAGAGTGACGAGCTCTTTGGCCGCGAGGATCTTGCCGATATCGCTTGCGTCCTCGGGAGCAAGGGCGCCAAGTTTAAGGAGAAGCCCGACGCTCAGAACGCGCGGCAGGTCGCGCAAGAGGGCCCGCTTTCCGGTGGTGCTAAGTTCGTGTTTGTTCTTATAGAATAATGCGACGAGCGGCTGAAGTTTTTCCGGCAAGGTAACGGTCAGTTCGCGGGTGAGACCATCTTTGTCTTTGCGGCCGGGTTCGTTATTATAAGCGCGGTCAAGCCCCTCGCGGCTTATCATGCATCGGCCTATTGAAGAATGCGTTTTGGCGGCCTTGCGCGCATCGGCGGCCGCCTTTGATTCGTCGCTCTCGTGTTCGCTTACGGTGAAAATTTGCATGCCGCGCGCGTCGTGTCCGGCGAAGAGCACCACATCGACCTTGTCCTTGGTATCGGAACGCGGGTCGTTGTGCATCGCGTTCATAGCATTGGCATGGCCGGTGTCCAAAGACCACTTATTGACGACACAGATAAGCTCCCACTCCCTTTTTTTGCCGTCGTTCGGCAGGAAATCGATGACCGCGCGCATTTTGGAAAGGATGCTCTCAAGCGCATTAACACGCTCTTTTTTGGAGCCGATGCGCAATGCCCTTCGATATTCAACATTAAGCCCGAGCAATATCGCTTCGTTGTTATTGGAAATCTTTTCCCTTTCCCAGTGTTTTGATCCGGCCGCCGCATATCCCTCGATCGCGAATTTTTCCGATTCGTCGATCCGGCTTATCTCGCCGTAAGACGAGCAAATGGCGGCATAGTCATTGTCGTTCAGCTCGGAGGAACTTACGCCTCTCGCACCCGCCTCTTGCGCGACAAAAAGTTCCATGCCCGCGTAACGCTCGGTTAGTATCCGGTGGTTCTCGGCCGCCTCATAAAATTCTTCTATCGGTTCCGCGTCGTCGCCTGTCGAATAAAGCGCGCGCTCTTTTTTGAGCGTTGCCATGCCGATCGCCGCCGCGTTTGATTCGCGAGAGTTGCCAAAAAGATAATCATGCTCGGCCGCCGCCAAAGCTTTTATATAAATTGCTTTCGGATCCTGGGGCGGTCGTTCGGAATATGCCATATTAAAAATTCAAATTAATATTGATCGTCGCGGTCGCGTTGTCGTCGATGTCGTCGTAGGCGGATGCGGTAAGCGAATGAAAGCCGCGGCCGACGGAGTCGGGAATGAGCGCACTTATTGCAAAGTTGGGGCCGCTTGCGCCGGAGCCGAGCGGAACGCCGTCGATGGCGTAGTCAACGCGTTTGACGCCGCGCGCTGCCGAAGCGCTGACCTGCAAGGAAATATTCCGCGACGAGAGGGTTGAACCGTCGGACGGACTCGTCCAACTGACGGTCGGCACGTTCTGCGGCAAGTGCAGATCGTCATATTCGGTCGGGGCGCGCTCCGCGACGATCCCGTTTTTGGCGGCCCAGCGTTGAACGGCCGCTTCCCAGCTTGCGAACATGGGATCTGACGACGGATCAGTCGGCGCCGGTCCGCGCGGATCATCCTTGTTCACATAATAAAGGATGTCGTGCAGTTCGTTGTAGGTTTTGTCCACGCGATCGACGGCCGGAGTGAAGTCGGTGGCGAGTTTTCCGCTCAACTTGTCGATCGTCACTTTGGTGGCGCCGGAAACGCCGCCGTCCAAGACCGGCTTGCCGGTCGTGATCGGCTGCGGCGGCGTGAAAGTTTCAACGGGCTGATCTTTGGTTGCGGCGCGCATGTATTGGTTCCAAATGGCCGAAGCCGAAGCCGAAGTTTTCATCGCGGTGTCCCTGGTGTTGCCGATCCAAACCCCGGATACCAGCGACGGCGTGTAGCCCATGGTCCAGCCGTCCTTGGCGTCGTTCGTCGTGCCGGTCTTGGCGGCCACCTGGCGGTCGGGCAACGTCAAATTGTTCTTCAAGCCGAACATGAAAGCGCGGCTCGCGTTGTCCTGGAGCACGTCGGTCAAGTTCCGCACCATTTCGGCGTCGGCCAAGCGCACGCCGGCGTTCTGCTGCCACTCCTCGAGCACATTGCCCTTGGCGTCGGTCACTTTGAGAATGGAGGCGGTCGGATATTTTATTCCTTCGTCGGCATAGACCGAATAAGTGGCCGTGTGCTCAAGTAGCGATACTTCGCCGGCGCCCAAAACCAGCGACAAGCCGAAACGCGAGCGGTCCTTGAGCGTGGTGTAGCCGAAAGCATCGGCGTTGTCGAGAACATTATCAATGCCCGCAAGATACAGCGTTTTAACCGCCGGCGTATTGAGCGACCCTTGGAGCGCCGTGCGAATGGTGACCGGCCCCAGTTCTTTTTTGCTGAAATCCTGCGGCGAATAGGTTCCTTGCGGCGTGGGAAAGTCGGTGTTCACGTCGTAGAGCACGGTATTGGGGGTATAGCCCTTTTCAAAGGCCGTGAGGTAGACGAGCGGCTTGAACGACGAGCCGGGCTGGCGCGCCGTCATCGCCATATTGATCGCGCCCTCGTCTTTGACGTCAAAATAATCGCGCGATCCGACCATGGCAAGCACTTGTCCGGTCTTCGGGTCGATCGAGACGAGCGCCGCGTTCGAGCCGCCGTTCTTCTCGACATTCGCGATGTTGTCGGCGACGGCCTTTTCGGCCGCTTGCTGTTTGTCCCAGTCGAGGGTGGTGATGACCTTGAGCCCGCCGGAGTCAACGGCATCGTCGCCGTAGGCGGCGGCCAACTGGTCTTTGATATAGAAAACGAAATGCGGCGCGCTGATCGATTCGCGCTTAGGCACGATGCGCTTCAAGATATCGATCTTTTTAGTGGCCTCGGCCTGGTCCTTGGTGATGTAGTTTTGTTGGGCCATCAGGTCGAGGATCAGCTTCCAGCGAGCGATAAGCGCGTCGGTGTGCGTGCCGTAGGGCGAGTAGTAGGTGGTGCTTTGCGGAATGGCCGCGAGAAGCGCCGACTCGGCGAGGTCGAGGTCCTTGGCGTCTTTGCCGAAGAACGATTGCGCCGCCGCCTGGATCCCGTACGAGGTCGAACCGTAAGGAATTTCGTTGAAATACATTTTCAAGATGTCGTCTTTGCTGAAACGCGTCTCAATTTCCGAGGCCAGGATAAGTTCTTTTATTTTCCGCGTGTAGGATTTTTCATTCGTCAAAATGGCGTTCTTCACGAGCTGTTGGGTGATCGTCGATCCGCCCTGGGCCTTGCTCCCCGTGAGCACGTTCATGACCGCCGCCCGGATCATGCTCGTGATGCGGTAGCCCTTGTGCTGATAAAAGTATTTGTCCTCGACGGCGATGGTCGCCTCTTGGGCGTATTTTGAAACTTCGGAAAGCGAAACAACGGTCCGGTTCTGGTCGGCGTGGAATTCATAAAGCAAATGCGTGCCGGTGCGGTCGTAAATTTGCGTCGATTGGTTGACCTTGCGCGTAATAAGGTGGTCCGGGTCGGGGAGGTCTTTAAGCGTCGTTGCGAAAAAGACGGTGCCGACGACCGCAAAGATGCCGACCAAAAGAAAAAATACGGCCAAAACGCCGGTAATGAGCCGCTTGGTGCGGCCCTTTTTGCGTTCAACGGGTTTTTGCGCAAAGAAAAGTCGTCGGTCCATATGCTTAGTACTTATTTTTATCATTCTTTGGGGGTTTTGGCTACCCTGGCGGGCTAACTAATCACTAATTTGTTACTAATTTACTAATAACTCCATAGAAAGATCTATTAGTAAATTTGTAACTGATTCGCGTATTCGTTAGCCCCGACCATTGACAGAAAAGTCGAAATATGGTATAAAAGGGCTTCGCCAGAATGAATTGGCGATTTTATTTATGAATAAATACAGCCAAAAAATAGCGTATATCTTGCTCCTTGGCTCTGTTCTCGTAAATCCTCATTCAACGCTGGCGGCCGATTCGGTCGTTGATCCGGCCTTTCAGTCGTCGGTTATGACCGCGCAAAAGGGCGGAATTTGTTCGGTGGCGGCCAATTCACTGACCCCGGCCGACCCGGCCGAGGCGCGGTACACCACTTCGCGCGTTGTGACGGCATATTCTTCGACCCCGGACCAGACCGACGCGACGCCGTTCATTACGGCGAACGGCACTTATGTGCATGACGGCATCATTGCCGCCAACTGGCTCAAGTTCGGCACGCGCGTGCGCATTCCCGAGTACTTCGGCGACAAGGTCTTCATCGTCGCCGACCGCATGAATCCGCGCTTCGACGACCGCGCCGACATTTGGATGGCCGACCGCCAAAGCGCCATGAACTTCGGCCTCCGCCGCCTTACCATTGAAGTGCTGTAATCAACAAACTTATTTAATTAACAAAAAACACCCCATGGGGTGTTTTTTGTATGGATAAAGACGAACATATTTTGAGCCGTTGCGCGTCATTGTATATGCGACAATAGCCAAAGAATTTAATATTAATTTATAAATATATGGACAAAGTCATTCATTTCGAGATCCCGTTCGACGATAAAAAACGGGCAACGGGCTTTTACGAGCGTCTATTCGGATGGGGGCTCATGGACGTGCCAAAAATGGACTATGTCATAATTCATGCGGCCAAAACCGATAAAGAAAACATGGTGGTCGAGGCCGGCGCCATAAACGGAGGATTGTTTCCGAGAGAAACAAAAGGGTCCGGTCCGATCATTGTAATAGGCGTTGCTTCGATCGACGATAAAATTATGGAGATAGAGGCGGCGGGCGGCAAGCAAACTTTGCCGAAAGTGGCCATTCCGGGCGGTCACTATGCTCGATTCGTCGATACCGAAGGGAATCTTATCGGTTTGGTCGACAGCTTAAAGTAAGGCGCGGCCAACGGCGCGTCTATTGAAGTTTTGCAAATAATCGATACAATAATACCGCTTGGTAATGGCCCGTGGCCGCATGGCCAAGCGGTAAGGCGAGGGTCTGCAACCCGCCCGCTTTTCCTAGGCCTGATAGCCAAGTGGTAAGGCGAGGGTCTGCAAAACCCTTATCGTGGGTTCGATTCCCACTCAGGCCTGAG
>Ga0265330_10000415_pt1 | contig 29197 bp, 29 predicted proteins | sample 41919metaG_FD_202083 | JGI IMG/M metagenome (GOLD analysis project Ga0265330, IMG submission 202083) | Rhizosphere microbial communities from Carex aquatilis grown in University of Washington, Seatle, WA, United States - 4-19-19 metaG | ecosystem: Host-associated > Plants > Roots > Rhizosphere...
GGTTTCTACAACCCTTGCCGCCGTCATTCGGCGCTCAATTACAACAGCCCGATCGAATTCGAGCTGATACACTCAGTGAAGAAAGCAGCGTAACGAAACCGTCCACCAAATCGGGTCAACTCCAAACCGGCGTGGTACCCCGTCAATCTGCCCTCTCGTACCCAGACCCGGATTGTCTGCGTGGCGACGGATGCAATCTGCGCGGCATCGGCCACGCTGACGAACTCGCCGGCGGTCGCCGGCTTCTTGCCCAGCTCCCGGATTGCCATCCGGACCTCGTCGCGGATGATCTCCCGAAACTCGGATTCGTTGAAGAGGCTCACGGCTGGCCTCCTGCCGAGGGGAGAGAACCCGAATCGTCTTCCCTTTGGGCTGCAACCAACACCGTCAGTAGCTCTCGGCGGAACTGGATGGCACCAGACGGAACGTCTGAACAGTTTTCTGGACGCCAGCGCCCGCGTCTGGAACATGTTGAGTATGCGAGCAGTTTTTCTCCCCTGTGCCGTGTTGGTTGTCGGTATCTTAGTCGGCCGGGCGACGGCTAAGACTGGGAGCACCGAGGATGTCTGAACCGCGGCTGTACCTCTATCGCAAGGCCGGGCGCGAGGTGTGGGATGCGGAGATGTGGCTTCCAGACGGGCGCAGGCGCGTCTGGAGGACGGGGATTGCGGACCGCGACGCTGCGGAACGGGCGGCGCAGGAACGTCTGGAAGCCCTGGTAGCTTCGACCACGGCCGGGGTTTCGCCGGCGGTGGTTGCGAGCGCCACCGCGGCCGATGACGACGTTGGAGTGACTGCCCAGGTCGGAAGCGTGGTGGCGGCGCCGGTGGATGCGGGGACGGAACCGATGACGGAGACGGGGACATCGGCCAGCGTGGCGGGGCAGACCGAGCAGGCGGCGCCGGTGGTCGCGTCGCAGGCGCGCGGGGCTACCTGGAGCGAGCGGTTCGACCGTTGGTTCTTTGGCGAGCTGGCTTCGCTCTGGCGGGCGCGGGCGTAGCGGCGGGAACGCGCAGGCGGCGGGCGGGCTTGGGCGCGGCTTCGCTGGCGGTGCGGGCGGCGCGGATGCGGGCCAGGAGGGCGGAGGCGGGTTCGTAGTCGCGGCCGCCATCCTTGCGTTGTCGGGCCAGCTCGGCCTCGGTGGGGACCAGTTCGCCGCGGAAGGCTTTGGCGAGGATCGCCTGGGTGATCTTGTCGGCACGGGCGGTGGCCGCAGCCACGCGCGCCTCGATGGCGTCGGCGAGCTTGAAGAGGGCGTCCACGCGGCGGACGATTTCGTGCTGCTCGGGGCGAGGCGGCAGGAGGATAGGAAAGCTCTCGATAATCGTTTGGTCGATCTTTGGCATGGTGCCGGACGATCCCTGTGCGCGATCGGTGAAGAAGGTTCGCCCCTCTGGTGCACACAAACAGAGTTCCACGAATCTCGGCAGTATGAGATTGCTGCGAACTCGCGCCCGGATGACCAAGTCGGGGAAGATCGCGAAGCCTCTCTTGCCAGCATAGAGGCGAGTTGTCCCGACGAGATCAGGCGTGTTGGAACGCTCGATGAGAATGTCATCGGGCATGAGCCAAAGATCGCTGACCTTGGCGGGGTCAGCAATCGTCAGCTTCGTATTCTCGGCGGAGAAGTCACCGTAGGTAACCGCAGAGAGGGTCAACGTGCGAACACCAGACCCGTTCATCGAAGCTCTAGCGGAATGCCCGTTTCTGAGTGGCTCGCGAAGAAGTTGGCCGAGCGTAGATTCTTGCCAATCCGCACAGGGATCTTCATCTCGGATTGTTCGGCCTGCCAGGCGGCCGGAGCAGGCGGTGGCGAGGATGGATTGGCGAAAGCGTTTCAGGATGGCGGGGACTTTGGCGAGGCGGGCGCGGGCGGCGTTGACCTGGGCCAGCAGCGCCTCGACCTTCTCGACGATCCGCCGCTGCTCGGCGAGGGGCGGCAGCGGGATCGAAAGCCCACGCATGTAGTCGGTGGTCACCCGCGCCTGGCCCGCAGTGCCTGACATGCTCTCCGCAGCGTCTTGGCGAAAGGCGGGCTGGTGGAAGTAGTGAAAGACGAATTTTGGCAGCAGTCCGCCAAGTGAGCGGAGGACATGAAACTCGGACGATCCGAAGCCCAGCCCGTTTGTCAGTCGGCCAACGAGCGCGGCCTTGCCGTTCTCGAAGCAAGGCGTGATCTTCGCGAGGATCACGTCACCGTCGGCGAACGCCGTGTAGCCCTTCCGAACCTCGGAAAAGGCGCGTGTTTGCGGATCGGTAACAATTCCTTCCTCGGACACCGCAGCCATGGGCAAAAAGCTCACGGGGGCCGCGGCTGGCAAGGCGTCGGGCTTCGGCTTCGGCGGGTTGATGTCGACGACATCGGCGAGGGCCGAAAGTGCCCAACCCTCCGGCAAGTCGTCCTCGTCGGGGCAGAACTCGCTCATTTCGCCGATTTCCCCGCAGCCTTGCTGCTCCCGTTCCCGTTCCCGTTCTCCAGTAGCGCCAACACCTTGCCGAGGTCGGCGACCGCGCCTTGCAATTCCTCGATGGCGTCGCCGGCCAGATCCTCTGGCTCGGCCAGGTCGTCGGCGTCGTCGAGGGAGTCTTCCTTCAGCCACTTGAAGCCGTCGAGCTTGAACTGGCGCTCGCGTACCTCGCTGATGGGGAAGCTGCGCCAGCGATCTTCTTTCGAGTCGCTGGGCTTGCGCTTGGCATTGCCGTTGGGGTCGGCGCCGAAGCACTTGTCGAACTCTGCGAAGTGGGCGGGGACGAGCGGGCGATCCTTCTTGGTGATGCCGGGCACGTTGGTGCGGGCGTCGTAGATCCAGACGGTTTCGGTGGGGCGGCCCTTGGTGAAGAAGACGACGTTGGCTTTCACGCCCTGGCTGTAGGGGGTGAAGGTGCCGCGGGGCAGGCGCAGGACGGTGTGCAGGTCGGCGTCCTCGGTCAGGATCTTGAATACCTCGCCGGCCTGGTCGGCGAACAGGCAGTTGTCGGGCAAGACCACGGCCGCGCGGCCACCGGGCTTGAGGATGGTCAGCACGTGCTGGACGAAGTTGAGCTGCTTGTTCGAGGTGGCGACGGTGAAGTCCTCGCGCACGGGATTCTGGTTGGCACCCTTCGTCCCGAAGGGCGGATTGGTCAGGATCACGTCGAAGCGGTCGCTTGAGGGCGGCTGGTCGATGGAATCGCCCAGGCGGATGGTAGGCTCGATGCCGTGCAGGTACAGGTTCATCAGGGCCATGCGGCGCGGGCGCGGGACGAGTTCCTGCCCGTGGTAGGTCGACCGCTTCACCCGTTTGGCCACGTCGCGGTCGAGGGCTCCCCCCTTGCTTTCGGCGGCCAACCATTCGTAGGCGGAAACCAGAAAGCCGCCCGTGCCGCAGGCCGGATCGCAGACGGTGAAGTCGCGCGCCTTGCGCGGGTCGGGCTTCATGCAACGGACGATCGACTGAATCAGCACGCGCGGGGTGAAATACTGGCCCGCGCCTTTCTTGCCCTCGCTGGCGGCCTTTTCCAGCAGGCCCTCGTAGGCGGCGGCCTTCACGTCCACGCCCAGCTCGGTCCACTCGGTTTCGTCGATGAGGCCGACCAGGCGCTTGAGGTTCACGGGATTGTTGAAGCGGGACTGTGCGCCCGCGTAGATGTCGCCCAGCATGCCGGGCTGGGCGCCCAGGGCGCGCAGCGTGTCCACATACTGGTTCACCAGGTCGTTGCCTGACTGCGAGACCAAGTTTGCCCACGAACAGTCGACCAGCTCGACCTTCTTCTGACGCTCGACCTTCAGCTTCGTGAAATCGAGGCCTTTCTCGTCGGCCATCTTCAGGAACAGCAGATAGGTGATTTGCTCGATGTAGTCGCCGTAGTCGATGCCGTCGTGGCGCAGGGTATGGCAGAAGCCCCAGAGTTTCTGGACAACGTCGGTCATGTGGACGGGGATTATGCGGCCACGGCGCCGTTCAGGTCACGGATCAAGTGGTCGAAATTCTTGCCGAAGGCGCGGCGGGCGGCGGCGAGGCCCCCCGCGCGGTCGAGAATGGGCAGGATGCCGAAGTCATCCGGTTCGAGCGAAAGGTTCTCGCGCAAAGCTTGGCCGATGCGATCCAGCCAGGCTTGCTGGTCGGGCGTGAAGGTCTGGCCGGCGGTCAGGCGGGCGAGGGCGCGCGTCACGCGTTCGTCGGCGGTCAAGAGCGGCTGACCCTCGTCGGCGGCGTGCTTGACCATCGAGATCACATCGACCAGGGCGCGCTGGTAGCGGATGCGGTGGGCTTCCTGTAGCTGCTTCTCGTTGAATCGCTGGCTCTGCGTCAGTAGCGCGCGCAGCTCGCGCAGGGCGTTCACGTTCCAATCCGCCGGGCGGTCGAGCAGGATGCGGATCGCCTCGATCTGCGCGCGGTTGTCGCGCACGAAGCGGGCGAAGGTTTCCAGGTAGTCCTCGGGCCGCTCCGCATCGTGCATCATCGGCCGCGAGGAAACCTGATCCTCGACTCCGTCGGCGACCAGAAAGGTCCGGTGCGCGCGCGGGTACGTTTCGAGCAGGTTCTGAAAATTGGGATCGCGCAGGCGCTGCATGGTGCCGGTGAAATCCTGGCGCAGGGATGCGGGCAGTCCGCTGGCAAAGCGGCAGAGATCGCCGTCGGGTACGAAGGCGGCGAACTGCTCGCGCGCGTCGGCTGACATCTGCTTGTCGATACGCTGGAGACGCTTGACCAGGCAGCGCGTGTTGTACTCGCGATCCCGGTTCTGCCACACGTCCTCGACAATCTCGGCCAGGGCGCGCGTGGGCGGGGCGGGGTAGTCGCTGGTTTCGTCGGAGGTCTGGCGGAAATAGGCAAACAGGGTGCCGTCGAAGCAGTCGAAGACCGTGAAGTGCGATTTGTCGGGATGGCGCTCGCCCTTGCGCGTGCCGCGGCCGAGCATCTGCGTGAACAGGATGCGCGACTTCACCGGGCGCAGGAAGACCAGGAACTCAAGATCGGGAATGTCCACGCCGGTGGTCAGCAGATCCACTGTCACCGCTATGCACGGATTGGGGCGGTTACGGAATTCGCGGATGCGCTGAAGCGGCCGATCCACGGTGCCGGTGATCTTCTCCACGAAGGCGTCGCCGCGGCCGAAGGCGTCGCGGCAGAGTTGCACGATCTGCTGCGCGTGCGACGTGTGGGGCAGGTCATTGGCCGCAAAGATCAGGGTCTTGGGAAAGCGTCCGAATTCCTGCTCGTGAGCCAGGGCGTACTTCTTGACCTCGTCGACGATCTTCCGGTTCGAGTCGGGCGCGGTGATCTTGCGCTCGATCTCGGTGGGGTCGAACTGGCGCTCGTCCTCCAACAGGTCGAGCTGGCGCGCGCCGGTCTCGGTATCCACGCGCTCGACCTGCTCGCCTTCCTTCAAGAAGACGCCGGTCATGCGCACGTCGGAGCGGATCGCGACGAGGTCGTAGTCGACCAGGTGGCCCTCGCTGACTGCCTGCTCGTAGCTATAGTGGAACACGGGCGCGCCGAAGTAGCCGGTGGTGTGCTTGGCGGGCGTGGCGGTGAGCCCGATCTTGATGGCGTCGAAGTGGTCGAGAGTGCCGCGCCACGCGGACAGCTCGGCCGAGGTGTAGCCGCGGTGACATTCGTCGGCCACGATAAGGTCGAAGGCGTGGATGGGGATGTCCAGCCGATCCACGTCGGTATCGAATGCCTCGTCGCCCACGCCGAAGATGGCGTCGCGGCCGAGTACGTTGATGGCCATGCGCTGGATGGTGCAGACGTAGACGAAGGCGTGCCCCACGTTCGGCGCGGTTAGGTATTCATTGGGCATCAGGGTGGGGTCGAATTTCTCGTCTTCGTCGAAGTCCTCGCGCTGGAAGCGGTTGCTGTAGACCTCGTAGACCTGATTGAACTTCTGCCCCGGTTCCGCGTCGAAGCTGGAGAACGCGCGCACCGCCTGCGCCGCCAGGGCGCGCCGGTCGACCAGGAAGAGCACGCGCTTGGCCACGCCCGTCTTCATCAGGCGGTAAACCTCGTTCACGACGGTGAACGTCTTGCCGGTGCCCGTGGCCATGGCAAGCAGCAGGCTGCGCTTGCACTCGGCGATGGCCCGCTCGGTAGCAGTGTTCGCCTGCCTCTGGTATGGCCGCAGCCGTTCGCCAGCGTTCGGCAGTTCGAGCAGGCGCCTGCACGCCCCGTCGAAGTCGCGCGCCAGCATCTCGCCCAGCGCCTCCGGCGTGTGGAAGTCGGCCACGCGCCGGGATCGGCTGTCCGGGTTGCGCGCGTCCCTGAACCAAATCTGCTCGCCGTTGGTCGAGTACAGGAACGGCACGCGGATCCCGTCGAAGTCGTAAGGGCCATCAGTGAGCCCGCGCGCGTAGCGCTCCGCCTGGGTGAGGACATTCTGCGGATCCACCGCCGTCTTCTTCGCCTCGACAATGGCCACCGGCTGCCCGTCGAGGAAAAACGCATAGTCCGCCGGCCCGTGCGCTGTGGGGTGCTCCTCGGTCCGGCACGCGCCGGTGGGCGAGGGTGCTTTCACACGTCGCCACCCGCGCGCATCGAGCTTGGGATCGATGCGGGACTTGCGGGTTAGGGATTCGGGAGAGGAGGGCATGGCACCGGAGCCCAGAAGGCAGTCAGCATTATATCGGTTCTGGACGAAATCCGCGCGAGGTGATGCCTTGGCGCCACTTGTGTGCGACTGACCTTCAGAGCCGAATTAAAGTTATGATGTTGATCGTTCAAGTTCTACCAGTTGGATTCGCTATCACGCGAACATCGAGTGTGCCCAATGCCGACGCCCGCCCCACAGATGTCGTTCCAGATTCCGGGATATGAACTTGTCGAGCCACCAATCGGCCAAGGTGGTTTTGGTCGCGTCTACAAGGCGCGCGAGCGCTCGAATCTTGCGTTTCTGAGAGCCGTGAAGATCATCGATCCAAGCCCGTTTCACGATTTCCGGCAGGCGCTAGCCCGGTTCGAGCGGGAGGCTAAAGCGCTCAGTTCACTCGATCACCGAGCCATCATTCGGTATGTTGTGTCCGGCGTAACCGACTCTGAGCCGAGACACCTTTACTTGGTTACGGAGTTTGTCGAAGGGGCGCCGTTTCGTTCCGATGCTGGCCTAAGCGATGTGGAATTTGTGGAGAAGATGGCAGAAGTCCTCGATGCTCTTAGCTACGCGCACCAAAACGGGACTATTCACCGCGACGTGAAGCCCCCCAATCTCATGATCCGCACGAACGACGGACAGCCGCTCATTTTGGATTTTGGGCTTGCACTCTTCCTGGATGAAAGTGGAACACCTCTTACCACCAGGTACGCCGGGTCAATGGGGTATGTCCCTCCTGAAGTACTTTCGGGAGAACAGAAGAGCAGTGTCAATCACGATATCTTTTCGTGTGCGGTCACACTGTATGAAGCGTTCGCCGGAAGGCGGCCAGACATCCAGAAACCTGAACCACTATCGTCCATTCGTCCCGAGTTGGCCTCACTCGATCCTGTCATTCGTCAAGGGCTTGCCCCGGCTGCAAGTCGGTTCAAGACCGCTTCGGAGTTTGCGAGTGCCCTGCGAGATGCGGCAAAGCGACTCCAAGCTACGAAGGAATTGTCGACCAGCAATTCGACCGCGGAGGTCTTTCTGCGAAAGGCGATTCAGCGTCGAGAAGAACAGCGGAAGCGCCAGATTGAGTCTGAGCAGCAGAAGGCGGCGGCCCAGTCGGCTTGGTCCTCCTGGGATTCTCTCGTTAATCCCGCGGCGAAGCAGGCATTCGTGGATATGTTGAACGCGGCCAAGGCGTTGGACGACGAGTACGCATTCGAGGAGCTGCCGGAGTCCACGAACGTCAAGAAAGACAACGTTGTCCCGATTCTTCGCCTTCACCGGAAAGACAAGCCAGGGGAGATCGTTTTCGGCCTGTCAACTACTGCCCCGAAGAATCCCCTTGGGATCAGCGTGCGCGAAGAGATGGCGGTCCAATGGCCTGACACAAGCAGAATGTCTGGTGCACTTCCTCGGATCCCAAAGGGTACGCTCTACCCGTCTTGGATCGTGTTCAGTCAAGGGCGGAACCAGTCTCCTCCACGCATACTTTACGGAGCCCTGATTGCTGTTCAATTTGCCGGGGAATCCGAGCACAGGCTTTTCGCTCGTCCGCGTGCTGTACTTTTCCGGAATCCCGCGCAACTATTGCCTCAAGAACTGAAGACCCCCGCGGAGATCCGAAAGTACGTCACTGAGGCCATAGGTCGAGCCTTGGGCTTGGACTTGTAGCCGCGGTTCCTGCCAGAAAGGGGATTGTCCCTAGACGTGCAACCACGATTCATCCGAAGTAGCTCCGAATTCGGTCAGATCGTCGAATTTGGCAAGACGACCGAATCGCTCTGCCTGGAATGCAAGTCCACCGTGGATGGCTGGCTGATTCCCAAGGGGGCAAAGGAACGCGACCGCCTAAAGCGAGAGGGGCAGAAGGAACTATGCCGGGACATCTCTCAGTTCGCCAATGCGATCGGTGGGTGCGTTTTGCTGGGGATTCAGGAAACTTCGATGCCGGGGTCACAGCTGACCCTGGCAACAGGGGTTGAACCCATCAAGGATCCCCAGGGCCTGAAACATTGGGTCGAGCAGGCGATCAAGAACTACCTCGTTCCCAGCACCTTCCGGCGCGACATCCATGAGATTGAGATCCCGGACGGCCACATCCTGGCGATCAACGTACTTCCGAGCCGTTCGCTGGTTGCAGTTTGGGATGACCAGAAGCACACGCAAGAATTCGTCTATCGAACCAGCTACGGGAAGGAATACATGAACCCCGACGACGTCGAAAGGCAGAGGGATGGAAATTCACGGGCAGGCAAGATCTCGTTTGAGATGGCCATGGGGGGAGCCACGGTGAAGGATGAAGTCGAGGTTGCAAATGGTTACTGGAAGACGGAGGACACCGGCTACAAAGGAGTGAGAGTTCTAGGCACGAAAATGGGCGCGGCGACGGACCAGTGGGTTGCTCTCGACGTTCTCCAGACCAACGTGTATGGGCCGCCCAAAACAACCTCGTTTATTGTTCCCTACAGCCTCATCCGCGAAGCATGGGTTGCTGCGAGCGGACGGGTCACAATTCTGCTATCAGCTCGCCCAGTTCTCGGCGGGAGGCAATTCGACGACACGAGCGTAACCTTGGAACCCTATTGAGGGTTGGCCTCCTGGGAACCCCGGCGTTTCGGGCATTTCGGCCTTGGCGTCAGCAGTCGGCCAGTTCTCGCCGGAGCGAGGTCGTGTCTACCGCGAAGGCGTCCACGCCCTCACGTGCGAGCGCGAGGATGAAATCGGTGCGGTCAAGCCCAGCTACCTGCGCCGCGCGTTCCCGGGGAGATGAGGCCGCGCGAGTACCAGTGGACAGCCGCGGCCAGGCGCAGCTCGCCCGCCATCTCATCGGGCGACCGGCGGAGCGCTGCAAGGATCTCGTCGGGAAGCTGGACCTCAACTGTGACCATGGCGTTGCCCACCACAGCGCGACTCACTTCACCACCTTCGCCCTGTCCCGCCAGTAGAACGGTGCTCGGCTTTGATGAGCAACGGCGATCACCGCGATGTTATCGCCGGTCACCTGAAATGCCAGGCAGTACGGAAAACGGGTCAGCCTGAACCGGCGAACGTCGACGCCCACGCCGGGCCAGCGCGGCCACGTGGTTGGTCGATCCGCGATCAACGCCTCAGCCCGTCGGACCTCAGTTTGGAAGTCCTGGCCGAGCATTGGGCGGCGCTCCTCATACCACTCTGCCGCGGCCGACAACTCGGCGCGCGCATCGGGGTGGTAGCGGACCTTCACCGGCCGGTCCGCGCGCGAAGACGTTGGGCGATCTCGGCGTGGACTTCGTCCGAGTCGATCAAGGTGACCTTGCCTTCCGCTACCTCGCGCGCCCTGCGCTCAATCTCGGCGGCCCAAAGGATGTCAGCGCGCGGGTCCGGGTCTTCGGCGTCCAGGCTGGCGATGAGGTCGTGCGCCAGCTCCGCACGCTCCGGGGCGGGCAGGTTCAATGCACTGGCTCGAATCTCAATCGTAGTCATGGCGTCTATTCTGCCACGGTCGCGGGTGCGTTGACACGCGCACGAGCGCCCGATGTCTTGCTCGTTTTCTTTGCCACCAGTTTGCCACGACACCCTACTTTTCGGCGGTTTGAGCCGGAAACGCACGGTTTGGAACGGGTTGGTCCCCACCGGGCGAACTCTCGAAAACTCTTCAGAAAACCAGCGCAAGGCCGCGTCGCGCCTGGGTTTTTCCCGAATGAGCTTCGAGCAGTTCAAGTCCCGATGGGGTCACAACGATTCTAGGTTCCTCCTCCAGGTACTGAAGCGGCGAAGTGTTCGCGATCGCGACTGGGCGCTCGTCAGGCATTCTGGGCGTCTCGGGCGATCTCGGCTTCGGACAGCTTGAACACGGGCACGCCGTGGTCGGCCAGCTTGGTCATGAAGACCGGCTTGGGCACGCCGGCAAGCTGTGCAGCGGCTCCACCAGACAAGCGTCCCATTTCGTACAACTTCACGGCCAAGACGAGCAGCACCTCATGCTCAGCGGCATCGCCACTCAGCTTGAGCGCCAGGAGGGTCTCATCCGGGATGTTGAGTCGCACGACCATTGCCCAATTATCTTGCCACCAGTTTGCCACGACAGCCGACTTTTCGGCGGGTCACAAAACCACGCATCCCGGCCTCTTGCCGGCCAGAATATTGACGAGGGCCTGCTGCATCTACTGTCGGCCTGAAAGACGCTCGGCGATCTCGGCGTGGACTTCGTCGGCGTCGATTAGGGTGACCTTGCCGTCCGCCACCTCGCGCGTCCGTCGTTCAATCTCTGCCGCCCAAAGCGCCTCGGCTTGCGGGTCGGTCGCGGCGGGCTCACTGCGGGGCACTGGTCCCCGCGTTTCCCTGGGCCTCACACCCATGGGCCGCACCAGTGGAAGGAATAGGCTGGAAGGTGGCCGTCTGCTTCCCTGTTGAATCTTGCTCCCAGCCGTGAAGGATGGGCACATATCTGGCTCGCACCCATTCCGTCTCGACGAGGTAGCTGTATCCGGCCTTCATTGCGAAGATGAAGGTCGTCGGTACGAGGGGCTGGACGAGGGGTCCTGAATACGACGGCCCCCGCGCTCGCACATCGAGTTCTACAACGTGGCAGCCAGGCAAGAGTTCGAACGTCCAACCCTTCGCCAAGACATCCACTCCATCCACCATCTTGATGGGAACTGCCGCGTCGTCCCGGATTGGACGCCCCTCGCCCCTCGCCAGCACACCCAGTGTTGCCACTTTGCTGGCGGGAAGGGACGCACCTGCGTAGAGCGGATAACCCCGGGACGTCATCGAGGGGCCGAGGCACCCAGCGCCGAGGATGGCCACGGAAACTCCGACAAAACGTGAAATCCGCACGCCATCAAACATGGCGCCAAGATACGCCGTCATCGAATCGGGTCAAGTCGCGGACGCCGCGGTCGCGCTCAGATCTCCCGTCGGTGGCGACGGCGGCGGGGCTGGCCGTGATGAGCCCTGGAACGCATCCACCCAGGGCCTGGACAGTTCTGGCGCGTTCACGAGCCCACGACGATCGCCATGGCCAAACCAAAGCGATAGGTGAAGGCACTGTAGCGCTCCGTTTTGTGGACAGCGGGGCTGGCCACCTGACCGTAGGACCATGCGGGGGTGGCGAAGGCCTCGAAACGAACCCATTGCCACAGGCGCCCGATGGAGACATCGGCACCGAAATCAAAGACGGATGTGCCACTGTCGAGTCCCCCGGGCGAATGATCGTTGGCGAGGGCGGGATTGGCGAAAGTGAAAAGCGGGCCGGCTGCCCACGACATGGCACGGTAAGCAGTTTCGCTGCGATACCAGGCGCCGGCGCGAATGCCTGACATAACGATGGGCTTGTGTCCTTCGTATTCCGAGGTCCACAAGATGGCGTCGTAGTCCTGGATCCATTCGTATCCCGCGCCGGCCCACAAGTGCTCGGTCAGCGAAAACGCCAGCATCGGGCAGAGGCTGGGAAGACCATTCGGTCGAACGAGAGGCGGCGTGAGCCGCAGCTCGAGGGCCAGTTGTTTGGCTTTACTCTCTCTCGGAACGATTCCGACGAGGCCCGAAACCAGAAGTGTGGCGACGATCATGCGGCGCATGGATGCAGCTCGCTCCTATCGCCAGCGACGCCAGAGACGCCAGCAGACCAGGCCGACCATGGCCAGGCCGCACAGGGGCAGCACAAGACTGTGCGGCGACCGGCCGCTCCGGCTCACCGAGCAGGCGCGGTCGTCATGGACGTAGACGTTCTCGGTCCCGCGGTAATCTTGAGGGGCAGCCACAGTCAGGCCAACGTCCGGATCCGTCGACGCCGAATAGAAGGAAAGCGTCAACCGGGTCAGGCGATCGCCAGCCTCAGCCAAACCCGAAAACGAGGGGACGTCCCCGGCATTGATGGCGCCCGAGTACATCAGGACCAGATTGCTATTGCTCCCGTCCGCGAACGCCAGCTGCGCGTCACCGCGAGTAATGCCAAAGATTCGCCACGAGAACCCATCGCCGGAAGAGTTGCCGGCGCTTGCCATGCGCGAGGGAACGACCGGCGCCGGGGTAGGAAAGGACAAGGCAACCGGGCCCAAGGCCCGGCAGATCGTTCCGCCATCGGGCGCCGCTGCCTGGCTGATGCGGAAGGCAACGAAGGACCATCCCTTCTGCACGTAGTAGGAAAACACGCTGGCCGATGCGGGCGAATACGGGTAGCCGTTGGCGGTTAGCCAGTCGGTGAAGGACGACTCGGTGTCTGCCTTGAGTTCCACCCAGTCGAGAAACCCCACCTGGCCGCTGGCCACCACCGTGGTGTCCTCCGTCGCATTTTGCGCCCCGGCTGCGGACCCCTCTCTAAGGTCGCAGCCGTTGCTTTCATTGACTATCTTCTTGGTCGGCTCGGACAGGGCGGCTGCGGTCGTGAAGGCCTGCTTGTCGGTCAGCGACGGGTTTTGCGACAGGGTCGCGGGCACAGGCAGGATCAGGCCGAAGTCGGTGGATGTGCCGCAGAAAATGGGTTGGAACACGTAGGTTTCGACGTTGTCTTTCCACACCAGGATGATGTCTTGGTGAGGATCGATCGTGACGCTCGGGCCGAAAGCAGCGCCACAGGCAAAGGCCGCAGTACCCGCGAGGAGCACCGCCGCGCCAGCCGCGAACGCGAACAAGCCTTTCATGGCAGCACCTCCGCGTAGGCACAGCGGAACCCGACGTTGGGCGCCCACGAAACCGGCAGGCTCGGTTTGCGACAGCTCGTGCGCAGCGTGCTCGCCCCGCTCACCCAGCAGCCGCCGCGCATGACCTTCAAGCTGCCTTGCGATGGCCCTGTCGGATCCTGAACCGGGCTGCTGCGGTAGTACGCGGCGTCGTACCAATCCGCAGTCCATTCCCACACGTTGCCCGCCATATCGAACGCGCCGTAAGGGCTCTGGCCCGCGGGCCGCCGGCCCACGCGATCCGTGTCGCCCACGCACCCGGCGAAATTGGCCTTCGAGCAATCGGGCGGGCTCTCGCCCCAGGGGTAGGTGCGCGGGGCTTCGCTCCCGGCTGCAGCGCGCTCCCACTCGGCCTCGCTGGGCAGCCGTCCGCCGGCAAAGGCGCAAAAGGCCTGCGCTTGCTTCCAGGAGACGAAGATCACAGGATAGTCGGCGAAGGTCGGATCGTCGAAGTAGTGCGCCCGCGTGTTCGAGCTGGACAGAGACGGGGTGGCACAAGCCCCGGCGCGCACGCACGCCTGATAGCGGGCATTGGTGACCTCGTAACGATCAAGGACGAATGCCGAACCCGTCACGCGGTGGACCGGCTTCTCGTCCGCGGCTCCTGTCTCGCTTCCCATCAGGAACGAGCCTGCAGGCACGTGCACAGGGCTTGCGTCGAGAGCCGGCGCCACGCAGCCAGGCGCCTCGTCGACCAGGCCATTGCAGTTGTCGTCCTTGAAGTTGCAGATTTCGACCGCGCCGGGATGGATCGCCGGATCGCGATCGTTGCAGTCGTTCCCGGCAGCGCAGCCGATGCCATAACCGTCCCCGTCGAGATCGGTGCAGCCCGAAGCCGCCATGCCGAGCGAGCCCGCCCGGGCGCCAGACCGCGCGAGTAGGGCAAAACCGACGACTCCCGCCCCCGTTACAAGCACTGTCCAAAGCAAAGGTAGTTTCTTCATGGTCCGCATCCCCCTCAAAGAAGACGACCATATTGCCACCGAAGCCGGGCGGAAGGCGAAATTCAGCAATCGGCGCGCAAGCGCCTGACGTTACCTAACGGGCGGGAATCGGTTCACGTTCTGTTTTTACGCTTCTCCCAGAAAGGTGGTCAGAAACAGGTCACCTCCTGCAGGTGGCAATAATCTAATGATCGACAGCTTCCCGATCTACTGTCCTTTTTCGAAATGACGCCTACCATCGAACCCGGTTCACTCGCAGCGGTGGAGGGGCGCGTCCTCGATCCTTCGACGCTGAGTTCCTTCTCTCGACAACGGCGTCTGCTCGTCACGACGAGTTTTCTCACCAGCTTCGCCGAGTCGATGCTGGTGCCCCTGTACGCTGTCTTCACCCAGAGAGTCGGAGGCAGCATCCTCGATGCCGGCATCGCCTTTGCCTGTTTTTCGATAGCCACCGGAGCCTTCGTAAGTCTGATAGGCACGCGGCCGTGGTTTCAGGACCACATCAGGGCATTTCTTGTGCTTGGGTTCCTTGGGTCAGCTTGCTGCGACATCTCGTACATCTTCGTGCAAAACCGCTGGCAGCTTTTCGCGGCTCAGGTGATCGCCGGGCTGGCCACGGGACTGCTCGAGCCGGCCTGGGACTCGCTTTTCACCGACGCCGTCGAGCACTCGCCGGCGAAGCATTGGTCGATTTGGTCCGGGGGCACACACCTGGTCGCAGGAGTGGCAGCGCTCATCGGCGGAATCATCGTGGCCTACTTTTCCTTCAAGGCGCTGTTTGTGACCATGGGCCTGGCCGACACGTTGGCCACCTTTCTGGCGTGGAGGGGAGACCTGCCCAAAGACACCAGAAACTCTTTGAAGGACGTGCCTGCCGCCGTGACCGGCGACTAGGTATCAAGCGGCGACGCTGCCGGTTCGTTGCGACGACGTCTCTTCGTGGTTTGAGTTCGCTTGCACGCGCCTGCGCAGCTCAGTTCGCCCGAAAGCCCGCTGCCGCGCCAATATGCGCGAAAGAAGGACATCCAGATCCCCGCGATCCTCAAGCGAGTCGAGCACGTCCTGCGCACAGGTCCATTCGGTCCAGCCGGATCGATGCACTGGAATCACGGCAAGATCCTTGGCCCCGCGCAGGAGCAGGCCGCTAAGATCGATAGGCGGCATCTCGAGACAGCCGGTGGCGACCGCGCTGGCAAGTGACGGCCTTCCCGCCCAAAGACAGGCCACGGCCTCGGCCTGCATGGGCATCTGGCGCGCAGCCAAGTACCACAAATATTCGGCACGGGCCACGACCGTCGACGTATCCCATAGCGCGCCCGCCGCCTCAAGATGCGCCGCCTGCGCAGACGAGGCACGTTCTCCCCACCGTGCCACGGAGAAGATTTGTCCTCCCAGCGGATTCCCCGGCACGAGCCATGCCTGTTTGCCTTTGCGATGGCAACCGCTCGCGCCGACGAAGATCGCCGCTGCGTGGCCGAGCGCCTGGCTCGCCGCAAGCACCGACTCCACCAAGGTCTCGGGATGGGGCACATAGTGATCGGCTGGCGTCACCACCACGCGCGCGTCAGGTGAGCGCGAGAAGACGCGCCCCAATGCCAGAAGCAGGTCAAGACCTGCGCCGCAGGCCGCCGACCTGACGACCAGGTCAATGCCAGGCCATTCGCGCAACTGAGCGTGTGCTGCGGCCTCGTACGCCGACGACACCACGACGACCATGCGTTCGGCGGGTATCACGTTCGCATAGCGCGCGACGGTCTGCTGCAACAGGGAGCCGCCACCCGCGATCAGGGCAAACTGTTTTGGAGGGGCCACGCCATCAAGCGCCTCGGTAAGCGACATCAGGCGATGATCCTCTCCACTTGCCAAAATGATCGCGTGAAGGTCTTCAGAATGCGACTGCGACATGACTGCTCTCCCTATGAGAATTCGCCGGACGTCGTACGGCTGGTTGCCGTTGCAAAACCGGGGCCACCGGCGCCACCATCACCGCGCCGCAGCCGACACGACGCAAGTGCGCGCATCTGGCGACCGTCCATTGCGCGCCCACGAGACAGCGTTACGGAGTGGTAATTCCGCGTCGGTCACACGACACGGAATGGGGACATTTCCGCGCCGGTCACCGCTTCAGCGCAGGCAATCGCGCAGCCAGCTCATCGTAGGCCTGGCGCGAGACCTGCCGGCGAACGTGGGTCAGCTCGCGCCAGATCTCGGCCTCGCGCTGCTCGGCGCGGGCCAGTTTGCGGAGATCGAAGGCTCGGTCGGGCGGCAGCGGGCCCAGAATGCGGCCAGGTGCCTGGCCAGCCAATTCCTTGAACACGCGAGGGCCGAAGTGGTCGTAATAGAAGATTGTGTGCGCAGTCGACAGCGAGCCGGCCCAGGGGTAGGTGCGCAGCAACCAGTGTGACGCCAACCGGTCCAGCGTCCTTTCCAGTCGGATGCGTTCGCGGCTGCGCTTGCCTGGCTTTCGCTCGGTGAAGAACAGCGCCGTGCCCAGCTGGTCGCCTTGCACGGTCCAGATTTCGCGCAGTCCAAAGCGCGTCGGATCCCGCGCCACACGCGAACCATGGGTCAGCTCAAACTGTCCTAAAATGAAGGCCGCGATATGCGGGGCGTGTTGTTCTAAGAAACCCAGGGTCGACATAGCCTCGGCCAAAGTCTCCGTCGGAAAGTCGGTGAAACACATGATCTCGGCCGCAATGCCTGCTCGGGCCAGATTGCGCAGGGCTGCGGCCGCGCGGGTCGGCGTGATCCCCTTGTCAATCAGGCGCAGCACGCGCGGGCTGGCCGATTCGATTCCCAGGCTGCACGCCACGGCGCCGCCGCGACGCAGTCCCTGACAGCGCTCGAACGTCAGAAACGGCTCGGGTCGCAGGTCGGTGCCCCAGCGCACGTCGAGGCCAGCCTTGGCCAGCGCGTCGGCCAACCGGCAGAGCATCGCCGGCGCGACCGAGTCCTGCGACAAGTAGAAGAAGCGCGTGTTGTGTCGGATAGACAGCGCCGCCAGGTGCTCGACCACCGTGTCCACCGCACGCTCGCGGTAGCGGGCCGTTCCTGTTGCCGTCAGGCCGTAGTGGCAGAAGGCGCAGCGGCCCCAGTAGCAGCCACGCGTGGGGTCGTAGGGCAGAAGCAGGTGCGGCGAAAGATAGCGGTCGAGCGGCAGGCCGTCGAAATCAGGCGCGGGCAAGGTGCGCAGGTCCACGGCGGGCGGCCCAGGTAGATAGCGCGCACCCAACAAAAGATCGCGCAGCACCAGGTTGGGGATTTCGTCGAGCGCCGGCGAAGACTTCTCGGAAAGAGCGCGGCACAACGCCAGTAGGGTGTGCTCGCCCTCGAACACCACGGCACTGTCAAAGGGACCCAGCGCCCGCGCTAGCGCTTGTCCTTGCAGCCGCAGCAACACCTGCGTGATGGCCGGCCCGCCCGCCACCAAGTGCGCCGCGGGAAACGCGGCCTTGAGTTTCAGCGCAAACGAATAGGCGGGCACGAGCTGGCCAGGGAAGCATACCGACAGGCCAATGGCATCCGGCCGCGCTCGGAGCAGACAAGGGATCAGTTCGCGTGTCAGGTAGTCGTCGAAGGGATTGCGCGCAGGATCAGCATCGCGCGCGATCTCGTCCGGCGTGGTCAGGGCGAAAGGCGTGCGGTACGCGGTGAAGTCGAGCTGCAGAGGCGCGTACGCAGCCGCGACCACGCGCAGGGCTGCACTGACCGTGGCCACGGAGTCGGCATAGAGCCCTGGATCATAGAAGCGCTCGCCGGTGCGTAGGATTTCCAGCGCGGCGCCGATCCCGTCCGGCACGGCACCGGCCTCGCCGCGCACCCGGAGAAGCGCCAACAATTCAAGTTGGCCTTGATGGTCGAGCGCGCGTCGGCGCCGGAGACTGGCGATGCGTCGCTCGATGTGGTCGGCCAACCGGGCCAATGGATCGCGCTGAAGCAGGGCCAAAAAGCCGTCCAGGTTGGCATCGACGGGCAGAACCTCGATGCCCTGGGGACGCAAAAATCCGGCCAGTGCCGGAATGGCCGGGTAGGGCGCCGTGGGATCGCAGGCCGGCGGATAGATGAGCGCCAGCTTCACGCGCGTCGGGCTCGTGCTGTCAGAAGAGACATCGCCGAGATCCTGGCACGAACCACTCACGGATCACAGGGCAGCCTGAGGGTTGGCCTCAAGGATCAGGCGGCGCTTCGGGATTCCGAGATTTCTTCGGTCAGACTTCGGACCAGGATTTCGATTTCGTCCCTGGATTCAAAGAGAAAATCGCATGTCCCAAGCGAGCATTCGAGAGGGAAGTTCGTCGCCCGCTGAGCAAGCGTTTCCAGTTGCACCTGGATGGACCTAAGATCGTCGTCGCAAAACGTGCCACCGTCATCAGCTGATTCAGTTCTGTAAGCCATGGCCTTGCTCCGTTCTTGGTATCGGCACGTTTGCAATCAGCATGAGTCCGGGGCTGAGAAAAATCGTGTGTCGATCATGGACCGGCGCCGCGGCGCAGCGGCAACGGTGCCGCCAGATCGACGCCATCGGCGTAGCACTTCCCGCCTTCGGGCCAAAGGAGGCAGCGTGATCCACAATGGAGAGGCGAGGTTCCCATGAGGCGTTCTTCCCGCCGTGGTACGAGTTTTCCATCACTGTCGATTGTCGCTCTGCTTGCGCTCGGCTGCCAGGCGAACGGCGGTGGTGCCAGCGGAACCGGTAACTCGGGCGGAAATACGGGAGGCGGAGGCGGCGTTACCAGTTCAAGCGCGGGGGGCGCCACTGGCGGCCGAGGATCTGATGCCACGGCAACGGCCGGCCCCACGGGAGGTGGCGGCGCGGTGGTCGGCGGCGATGCAACGGGCGGCGTGGTCAGCACCGGCGGTGTTTCTGTTTCAGGAGGAACGGGCGCGATTGACTCTTCCGACGGCACTGCGGGCGCGCCTCCCGGCAGCGGTGGCGCCACTTCGACCGGCGGAACCACGAGCCAGGGAGGCAGCAAGGCCACTGGAGGGACGACAAGCAGCGGAGGAGTCATTGCAACAGGCGGCACCGGAGCGGGCGGCGGCAGTGGGGGCGCCGGAGGCAAGACTGCGACCGGCGGCAGCACCGGAGGAACCGCGAGCTCGGCGGGCGTAGTGGGTACCGCAGGGACCGGCGCCAGTGGCAGAGGCGGGAGCGGTGGAGCCGGAGGCAAAACCGGGACTGGCGGCAGTACCGGAGCAACCGCGGGCTCGGCGGGCGCCGGTTCTGGTGGCATCACCGGCGGCGCGGGTGGAAGTCTCGGCTGGGCGGTTCGGATGGCCAATTCCATTCTCGCACGTCACCCCAATCCCGACACCATCGCGTCCTCGAGCTTTTCCTGGGAGGTTGGATACACGATGTGGACCCTCGAAAAAGTCTGGCGGTCCACCCAGGATCCCAAGTACCTCGCCTACATCAAGAAGTATGTGGACCAACACGTGAGCTCGGCCGGGAACGTTTCGGGCTTCAGTGGGGGAAACTTGGACAATTTTCTACCGGGCTACGCCATTCTGCTTATGTACGAACAAACCCAGGCGCAGCAGTACCGCACAGCCGCCGATACCATGCGCAAAGCCTTTGCTACCTACCCGCGCAACAGCGACGGAGGCTTTTGGCATAGTTCTGACAAGCCAAATCAGATGTGGGTCGACGGTGTGTTCATGGGCGAGATGTTCCTCGCCCGCTACGGGCAGGCGACGGGTGACAGCACTGCCTTTGACGAGGTGGTTAAACAGATGAACGACATTGTCAACCATTGCATGAAGACCGATGGGCTCTTGTTACATGCCTATGACGAGAGCAAGAAAGCCTCGTGGGCCAACCCCACCACTGGTCTATCGCCCGAAGTGTGGAGCGAGGGTCTCGGCTGGTACGCGGTGCTTATCGCGGACGTGTTCGACTATTTGCCGGCTGACCACCCTGGACGACCGGGCCTTATGACGATCCTTGGCCAGCTTGTCGCGGGCCTCAAGGCAAACCAGGACGCGAAATCCGGCCGTTGGTGTCAGGTGGTGGACAAATGCACGCTTTCAGACAACTGGGACGAGTCGTCGGGCACGGGAATGTTTCTCTATCTCACCAAGAAATCCATCGACCAGGGATACGTCGATGCCACGACATACAGCCCCGTGGTCACCAGCGCCTACCAAGGTCTGGTGCAAAAAGCGACCGCCAATAGCGACAATACCGTCGACATCAACGACTGCAGCAGCATTGGGGTGCAGGGCAGCTACAGCGCCTATGTCAGCAAGCCCAAACAGGTCAGTCCACCCTCGTGCGTGAGTTCGTTCATGGCCGGCACGCTGAGCGTAGAGAACCCGTGAAGGACTGGCCTGCATGGCGTAGAGATTAGGGACTTCGACCGGGCTGCGGCGGCGACCCCAGGCCGCTACGCATGAGGCGCGCGAGCAGTTGCTCGGCCGACTCGCCCTCGGCCAGAGAGCGCAGCGTATCCACGGCCGCATCGTGGTCGCCGACGGTTTGCAGTGCCAAAGCAAGGAGCACGCGCGTGGACTTGTCTTCTGGCGCGCGAGCCATGGCGGTTGCCAGCACCCGGCGCGCTTCGACCAGTCGGCCCTGGCCGGCCAAGAAGCTCCCGAGTCGCACCCAGAGATACGCCATATCAGGCGCCAGCTTTGTGGCCTCGCGCAGGTCAACCTCCGCGCCCCCAAGATCGCCCTGAGTCGCGCGCGCCTGGGCGCGCATCACGCGCAGAGCGATGGTGGCCGCTGACTGAGCAATGGCGCGGTCCAGTTCCGCGAGGAGAACAGGGGTCGCTGCACGCGGGTCGGCCCCCGCGGTTGCCTCTGGGCTGCCGCCGAGTTGACGATACGTCAGACGTTCAGCCAACGCAGCGTTGGGCCCGGCGCGCCTGACATACACATGCGCCACATCGTCGATGAAGATCAACGTCCAGTCAGGGTCGTGGGCCAGCGTGCGACTGCTGCGGCCTGGTGCCACCACGGCGACTTCGACGCCGTAGCGCAAGAACAGCGGGCGCCAAGCCTTTGCTGGATCTGGCGCGCGCTCGATGCTCACGTTTTCGATAAAGAAATCGTCGTCGTAAACCATGCGGGTGCGGCCGTCGATGAAGACCAGAAGGTCAGGCACCTCGTGCATGAGATAGCCGCCGAAGTGGAAGGAATTGAACATCGGCCCTTGCACGCGCTCTTGCCGGAGAAATGCCGCCGCAGCGATGGGCAGGATGCGCGCCGACCACTCGGAACGCGGCCGCTGCGCTTGCCCCAGCCACGCGTTCGGCCGACCGAAAAGGAAGGCCGTGGCAAAGACTGCGAGCAACAGAATTGCAGTGGCCAGCCCGTCTAGCCACGCCCAGGCGGTTAGCCGGAACGCCCGAACTGAGAAGGCTGCCAGGAGATGACGATAGCCAATAGGAGCAGCGACAAAGGCTGCCAGCGGCGTCATGCGCACGTGACGCGAAATCAGCCAGCCACTGGCGAGTACCAATAACAGCTCCCAGGGCTGGACGCGCGCGCGGTCGAGCGCAATTCCGAGTATCACGAGCAACCCGATGGCGCCCAGCGGCCCCAGCAGCGCGCTCGCTTCGGTGGGCTGCCATTCGCTGATGAGGGCCAGTGACCGACTGGCACCGAGCCCATTCACCGCCGCCAGCCGGCCCAGAGGATTGGGCGAGACAAACATCGCGATGATAGCCAGCAGCCCCACAATGGAAAAACGCGCGGCTACACGCTGCCAGCCCGGTTGGCGTTCCCAAGCGCTGCGCAGCAACGTCCCCAACACGAACAGGAGGAAGAGAGCCACGCCCAACGACACCGACGAGCTGAGGTTCGACCAAAGCACGAGCAAGGCCGGCACGGCGAGCAGGCGACCCCAACCTGGTTGCTCGTCGATGCGGACCAGGAGCAACATCTCGAGAGCGGCAAGCACCCACGCGAACGTCTGCGGTCGCGGCGTGAAAAAGGGCGCCGAGGATGCGTAGCTCAACAGCAGCCCGACCGCCACAAGCGACCACGGGACGCGCCCGTCCCGCCGGCGCAGCGAGGTCAGCGCGACCAGCACCATGGCCAACGCCGCCAGAACTGCACCAAGGGCTTCCAACCCACTAAGCCCGGCCTTGCTGTAGATCGCAGCGAGCACCACGTCGCCACCCCAGTCCACGAAGTGCCAGGGCTTGCCGGCATAGGTGTGGGAAAACGGGTCGACGCGAGGGAGCGACCCATGTTCAAGGATCCATTCGCCGGTGCGCAGGTGCCAGGGCGCGTCCGGGTCAAAGACCGGCCGGATGCCGCCCAGGGCTGCAAAAAGCGCTACCGCCGCGATCATGCCAAACAGAAACAGCCGCTGGGCGCTGCCCGTCGCTGCCGCAGGCTTGCTGGCGTGACTGGACTCTGTGATGGGCACGTGGTCGAGAATGGCTGAGATCGACCGTGGCGTCCACCTCGCTGGGTTCGCCTGCCAGGTTCTCTCGGCGCTGGCATAGTGACAGCGGATCCGGTTGCCCCCGCCTGCGAACGCACATACGATGGCTTGCCTGCCCGCTCTCTGGAGATCTCATGGTCACACGCCTCGGCCTGCTCCTCGATTCCCTCGTTGTCGAGGTCCTGCTCTATGTTGGGATTTTCCTTCTCGACCTGCGGCTCTTCTACCAACAGCTTTTCGTGCCCTCGGACATGCAGGGGCACCTTCGGCTGGTGTACGACTACGTGTACAACGGCTCTTACGTCCCGCATCCGCTCTTTCACATTATCGCGTTTGCTGGCCATTGGGTTTCCGGCGTGCCACTGGTTTTCGTCGTCCCCTTGCTGTTGTCGGCGTTGTCAGTGCTCACCATCCTGCTGACCAAGAAGCTGCTCAAATACTACCGACCGGGGTTCCAACTCGAATTGGTGTATGTCTTGAGCGCAGTGGCAGTCAACTGCGCCATCGCGATCTATGTGCCTTGGTACAATGCACTTCCCTATCTGGGACAGTGGAGCCCGAATATCTGGCACAGCCCCACGATGATCTTGCTCAAGCCGCTTGCTTTGCTGGGTTTTTGTGGCGCCGTTCACTACACGAGCGAATCAGCTGTCGGTCGGCGACCTATCGCGTGGCTGACGAGCGCTGCCTTGGCCCTGGGGACAATTGCCAAGCCAAGCTTCATCATCTGTTTTCTTCCTGCGCTGGCGCTGTTTCTGCTCGTCTTCCACTGGAAGAACTTGCGCCTCTATCGAGACACCTTCCTGATGTTTCTGCCCAGTCTCCTCCTGCTGTCGCGGCAATTCATTGCCGTCTACACGTCGCATGCTCGGCCATCGCAGTATCGAGACCACATCATTCTGTCGAGTTTTGCTGCGACGAGGTTCTATGCGCCGAGCGCGTTGGTGTCGACCCTCCTGGTGGGTGCGTTTCCGATGAGCGTGTTCTTGGCCATCCGGGGCCGGGCGATGCGCAACTCGCCTTTGATTGCTAGCTGGCTTTTGGTCGTGGTCGGCTTCTTGCAGGCTTCGTTCGTGTCCGAGGAGAACAAGGTTTCCCATGGAAACTTTGTTTCCGGGTACGTGATCAGTCTGTTCATCGTCTTCTTCTTTTCGCTGGTCGAGTTCCTCTCCTGGTTTGCTCCCGGAAAAGAGCCGGCCGTGTCCTTCAAATGGAAAGCTGTGGTCGCGGTGCTTGCGGCGGCGCATTTGGCGTCGGGGTTCTGGTACTACGGCGATTTGGTGGCGGGGAACCGCATCTTCTAGAGCGATGGGACGTGACGTCACGGGCTCGCAGGCAGGGAATCCGAAGCCACGCCCCGGGCCAGGAAACTCATGCCGCCAGCCAGCATCGTGGTGACGGCTCTCGTCGAAGGATGCGGCAAGAGAAGACACTCGCGTCGAAGGCGCCGTCGAGGCATGATGCGACCCCATTGACGTGAGACCGCAAGTCCATTACGAAGGGCCTGACAGTTCATTAGAGCTCCCTTGACGGAGCCCCCCATCACGCGAAGGACGCGTTCATGAAGACGATCACCGAATTCTCCGGGATTCTCTTGCAGCAAGCGGCAGCCGCACAGCAGGCGTTTTTGGCCGCGCATCCCCCAGTCGAAGAGCCTCCGGCCAAGCCCGCGCCAGTTGCCGAGCCCACGGCCGAAGTGGCGCCGCCTGCGGACACACCCGAAGAGGCCGTCGCCGAGCCGCAATCGGAGGAGGCCCCTGTCGCGCAGGAGGGCGCGTCGACCGAGGCCGACACAGGCAGTGAGCCAGCGGAGGATTCCGCGTCTGAGGCAGCCGCCGAAACGGCAGCGCCCGATCTTGGGATCGGCCCCGAGGCGGAAGCTGTGGCCGCGGTGACCAATATCCAGGGCGAGCGCCTTTCACGTCTCATGGAGGCGCTGGCAGTCGTGGGCAAACGCGCAGCCGGGGTGCGCCTGGTGCGTGTCCTGTCGGGTGACAAGGCGCCTGCCAACGCCCAGAAGAAGGGCGATTTCTACTATGTGGCGGATATGATGCCGCGGCCCGAGAGTCGCCGCGACAGGGACTCGCGCGGCGACGATCGGCGCGGCCGCGATCGGGATGGCGGCGGCGGTCGCGGTCGAGGTCCGGGCGGTCCGGGTGGCGGTGGCGGCCGTGGCCCGGGTGGTCCCGGGGGTGGTGGTCGCGGTGGCCCCGGCGGGAGCACCGGATTCGGTGGACGGGGCGGTGGTTTCAATGCCCTCGGCCGCGATGCCGATCTGCCCCGAGGAGAGATGGCAAAAGGAGGCGAGGGGTGGATGCTGACACGCGCTCCGGAGGAGCGACGGGGCGGCAATAGAGGGCCAGTGGATCCCACGCGACGCGAGCAACCAGCTCGGCCACCACGGGCCCCACGCTTCGATGGACGCGGACCCCGCCCGACGGGCGACCGGCCGGCCGGCGACCGATCGCCTGGTGGTCGTCCCCCGCGCGGAGATCATCCGCCCATGGGAGATCGTCCGCAGGGCGGAGAGCGCCCGCGATTCGGGGGACGCCCGCGCGATCCGGCTGCCGGTGACGGGCCGCGCGCACAGGGGCCTGGGCCCAGCGGTGAGCGGCCGCCGCGCCCGCAGGGCCCCGGGCCAGGCGGCCCGCCCCGTCCGCGTCGCAACGGCGGCGACGATCAGCGGCGTGGTCAGGCTTGGTCTGGGCCCGTGCGCCGGCGGGGTGGATGGGACGAGCCAATGGTGGTTGAAGCGAGCCCTGCCGCGAGCGCCGCGCCTCCGCAACCGGAAGCGGCCCCGGCGGTCGAGTCGGCCGAAGGCGAAAAGAAATAGTTCAGCGCGGTCTGCTCTCCCGAATCTTGTTTCAGGGTTCGCGGTGCGCGTGCCGGACCAGCGCTCGTCGTGGCGCCGGTCTTTGCTCCGGTGCCGGCTCAACCGGCGAGACGGGGGGAAGCAGCGTGGGCTCGCAGGTGTAGACGACCACCGCCGTACCGTCGCTGGCGGCGACTCGCATGGCGGTCACCACCTCAGCGGGTGGGATCCTCTCCAGGGCGCGCGTGACTTGTTCGATCGGCGCGTGCGGCCACGACATGGGAGAAACCCGCGCGGTTGGCGTTGGCGTTGGGCTGGGAGTGCTCGTGGCTGAGCCGTAGATGAAGGCGATCTTGGCGCGATCCTCTGCTTTGGGCGATCGGAGGCCACCGCCTCCGCCGCGAGGAAACATGAGCGCGTTCGGATCGTCGCTGTGGGCCAGCCCGAGCACATGCCCCAGCTCATGCGCGATCACCGCTTGCAGGTCGAAACGGCCGTCCTGCACTTCATCGGGAGCCAAGAAGGCATGCTCGCATTCGTTGATCTCCACCACGGCTGACGCCACCACACCCGTGGAAATATCGGCGGTGAAAAGCGCCTTGCCCAGTTCATCGAGGTCGCCCATCCACTTGCCGCGACAGAATTTCACGCGCACCGTCGATTCGGGCGTCGTCACCGCACGGAAACGCAGCGGCAGCTCCGGAACTTCATTCCACGCCTCGACCGCCGCCCGCAGTGCCTCAGTCGCACCGGCGGGCGCGACCGTCCTGCTGGGTGCGCTCGCCTCGAACCCTATGGTGATCTCGCCAGTGACCCAGTGGACCACGGAACCGCTGCGCGTCCTCAGAACGTCAGTCTTCGCCGATGCTCGCGGGACTACGCTCGCGGCGAGCGCTGCGAGCAGAATTGTGGGCATAGGTCGCATGACCATTTCTGGTTCATCGGCTCACTGGCGCGAATCGCTTATGATGCACCGTGACTTTCAGGCCAGAAGGAAACTCAGAGGCATTCGTGCTACGAAAGGCCCCAGGACAGCTATGCAAGACACGAGACCACAGGCTGCGCGTCGCACGGGGACCTCGACCATCGGAATTCTGTTGGTCGCATCGACGGCGCTGGCAGCCTCCGCATTGGCCGGCCCTGCGCAGTCGCCTACTAGCGAGGCGCAGCGAGCCGCACAAGTGATCGAGAAGGCCCTGCAGAAATATGGAACCGACGTGCATCGATGCTTTGAGAAGGCGCTGGCTGACCGGCTGGATACTTCGGGCAAGTTGGAAATCGAGGTGGAGGTGGGGCCAGCAGGGCGGGTGACCGCGGCCAAGGTCCTGCCGCACCGGCCTTCCGCGCCGGCCGGGCTGTCGGCGTGCGTGCAGAAAGCCGCCACGGGTTGGACCGTGGAAGGGATCGAGTCTGGTGCCAAGGTTGTGCTTCCGTTCACATTCCAACAGCAGACGAGCCAGTTCGTGGTCAAGGCAGAAGATGCGCCCGAGCGCGTGCTGGGAGCAGGAGCGCCCGGCAAGGCCAAGCCGGGGCCCAAGCGCGATGCCCCGTTCACCGTCAAGGTGCTGGCCGACGAGATGAACGTGCGCGTGTCCGACATCTCGCTGACCCAGCTCAACATCGGCCCGGCTAGTCGCGTGGCCATGCACCGTCACCCGCGCAGCGGTAAGGTTCTCTACTTGCTCAAGGGTCATGCCCGCCTGCTGGGACCTGCCGGGGTGGCCCCCATCAAGCTGGACGAGGGCATGGCTGCGTTCGTGCCTGCCGGCTACCCGCATGTGATCGAGAACATGGGCCGCCAGAGCACGGCGGTTTTTCTGCAGGCGTTCGTGCCGCCAGGGCCCGAGCGTGTCTACCGCGATTCGACCGACGCACGTGGCCGGCAGGACTTCGAAGTGATTCGCGATTCGACGACAGCGGCGCTGCCGCCCGAGGGGAACGGTCATGTGGTGGCGGTGGCAGCAAGCGAGGGGATGGCGGTGCCAGCTCTCGCCGGAAAGGGCACGTCTAGGGTTCTACTTGATCCCAGAACGACTGGCAGCGAAGCCGTGACCGTCAGTTTGTTGGAGTTCCCCGTCAATGCCGAGGTGCCGCGACACGATCACGGTCGTTCGACGGAGATCCTGTACGTGGTGACAGGGGAGGGCAAACTGACCGTGGGCAGCGAGGTGTATCCCTTTACCAGCGATAGCGTTCTGTATCTCCCTGCTGGCCAGCCCCACGCCATCAAGTTCACTCTCGATAAGACCGACAAGACCGACAAAGCACCTGAGAAGGTCGTGGCGATTCAGTTTCTCACCCCGGCCCGCGCGACTGGAACCGCGGCCAGCCCGGGCGCGCCGGGCAAGTCCGCGGTCAAGGCGCGTCCCGCACAGCCTGGTCCCTGAAGCTGGCTTTCAGCGACGCAAAGAGAAGTCGGGAATCGTCCGCGAGGTTCTCAAGGGCCCGGTCATAGGATAGTCTGCTACCCATGCGCGGCACCGTCGGGCCTTCTTGGCTTGCCTGGTTTGTCGCCGCCGTTTCGGCAGGCGGATGCAGCTTTTTTGATCCAGTGGGCGGCGGAGATCTGAGTTTCGCCTTGCCAATCAATCGAGAATTCAAGATTGCCTCGGCCGATTCCCGCTGGTGGCCGAGTCCCGCCTTGGGTGTGCCCGATATGATCTGTGGCGGTCCGGCGGCGCTGGTCAGCGACTGTTGTCAGCCGCCCGAACCCATGAAGCCTGTGGACTGCCAGGAGTACCCGCTCAGCTGCGATCCGGCCGATGGGTATTGCGCGCTGGCCTTTGACTACGACGATGCCGTGGAGATCGATCTGGGGAGCGATGTACCGGCGCTGAAGGATCATCCGAACAGGGTGCTGGCCCAGGCCACGCTTGCCCACATCGAAACCGCGGTCACCATGGGGGCTGGCAGCTTGCCCTTGCGTACCGCCAGCCTCTTTGCGGCGCCTCAAGGCACGACGTCAGCCCAGGCAGCCGGCGCCACGTTCTTGGCCGATGTTCCGCTGGGTTCGGCGGGACCGCAGCAGGGCGATCTCGTGGCGCAGGCCGAGATTGGGCTTTCACCGTTTCTTACCGATTTCAACACGCCGTTCGTATTGATCATTTCTGCCCGCGTGGTCGTGAAGAGCGGAGCTGCACCCAAAGGGGTAGAGACGATCAGGGTCGGCGGAACTGTGGACGCGAACTTCTAGCCCTTCTTGGTGGCCAGCGCGGCGGCAGTCTCAGGGGCCGGCATGGCTGGCAGTTCGCCGGTGGTGTGCATGCGTTCGCTGATCCGGTCGCGCAGCTCTTTGCCAACCTTGAAGTAGGGCAGGCGTTTCTGCTTGACCTGCACAGGCGCGCCTGTGCGTGGATTGCGCCCCTTGCGGGCGCGGTAGTGCCGGGTTTCGAAACTCCCGAACCCTCTGATTTCGATGCGCTCGTCCCGACTCAGCGCTTGGGTCAGACAGTCGAAGATTGTATCGAGCAACAACCCAGCGCGGCCTTTGGGCAACTTTTGCGCCTGCGCGAGGCGCTCGGCAAGCTCCGATTTGGTCATGGCACAAGCCCCACTACGAATCGGCCTCAGTAGTATAAATGATTTTGACTCCCAACCTCAATCGCTTCGTCGCATCAAGTTATCGGCAAGATTGTCGCAAGACTTTACCGGAGGTGTCGCGCCTCCACGGTAAACTGCCAGGGTGGGGGTATGGGGGTGATGTCACGACTTTTGTGTCACGAGGAAGAGGGTTGATACCTTCTGCTGCTGGTTTTCGTGGGTGAAGACCGCGTAGAGGATGCGGTCCATGCTGGTGCGGTCAGTGAAGACGCCCATGGGA
>Ga0265330_10000416_pt1 | contig 29112 bp, 23 predicted proteins | sample 41919metaG_FD_202083 | JGI IMG/M metagenome (GOLD analysis project Ga0265330, IMG submission 202083) | Rhizosphere microbial communities from Carex aquatilis grown in University of Washington, Seatle, WA, United States - 4-19-19 metaG | ecosystem: Host-associated > Plants > Roots > Rhizosphere...
GAGTTCACCGATCATGCGGATACCGGGGCGGTCATGAACGGCAAACCGGAATTCCCCTCCGGCCGGCCGTTCTATTACATTAACGACTCGAAAATAACCGACGCGACCGCCGCTTGCAACGGTCAGGTTTCGCAAAAGCAGGGATGCTTGGTTCTCGATCAAACGGACAATCCGCAAAAGGTCTATGACACCGCCGCCACTTACCAATCAAGCAACAGCCAAGGATTTAAGATGGTTGCGCCGATCGATGGCGCGACATTGAACCCGGTTCAAACCAATGATGCCAACATCATAATGAAGGTTACGCGCGACCGCGTTTGTTCCGAGTGGCTCGAGTGCAACACCGATGAGACGGTCACCGATCCCGCGACCGGCCGCGATACGACGCGCTGCCTCGGTTTGGGTTCGTGTTTGGAGAAAGGCCCCGACGGTCGCTGCTCGAAATGGGGGCAGCTGAATCCAAACGCCACCGCGCTCACCTCGGCGCTTTATGCCGGGCGCGACGTCACTTCGTCGGGCAGCGATTTTTCCGGTTTTTCCATTCCCAACCAGCCGCCGGTGGCTCAATACAAGCAAACGAATGCGGCGCCGTATAAACTAACGACCGCAGGAGGCACCCCGTCCGCGATCATCCAATCCTGCAAAGAATATCCCGAAACCGATTCGCCGTTCCCCAAGACCGTGCTTGCCAACCCGACCGGACCGGTTTCCGGCTCGCGCAAAGTTGGATTAAACAACACCAATGTTTGCGAGTATCAGGCGAACGATCTCAAAGCCGACAAACAGCCGATCAACCAGGATTGCGAATGTTCCTACCGCAAAGCGTCATACGGCGATACGATCACCAAGTATTTCCCGCCGAACGCCGAGGCTGGAACTCGCGCCGACGGCACAGCCGGCGAAATAAAATCCGCCGTTTGTTCCGGCGGTCCGTACGACGGCAAAGAATGCTGGCCGCTTGCCACGGGGAACCGCGTTGAGCCCAATAATCTTTCTTGCGAGAACGGAAACAACAGCGGCGAATGCGCGCCGCTTACAAAGACCGACTCGCTCATCGGCGAAGAGGGCTATTGTTTGGAGCACGACAATACGCTGGCCGTTAACGGCTCTTCGGATACGGCTTGCATTACATGGCTTCCCATTGATTCGGCGCAAGGACGCGACACGGCTAATCAGTTCACCTCGGCCGCTTTTATTCCCAAGGTTGGCCAAGAGCGCTATTGCGCCGCGCCGGCCAAGTACTGCGTGCCCCACGATTGCGCCAATCCGCCGGAGGTTCCGGCGGTCTGCACCGAGTTGCGTAACGCCACGGGCGTGGCGTACGGTTGCTTTACGGCCGGCGCACCTGCCGCTACTTGCGTGCCGATCATCAAAAAATATTGCGACGCCATGGCCGCGCAAAATTGCGAGAATAAAACGGGTGACGATCCGTCATGCCAAGGATTTGTTAAGGACGCGACCGGCAACTCATCATATTGTCAAGATGTTTATAGCCAATGCAATTCGCACCAAGCTGTGGGTTGGGATTTTTGCACGAAAATGGGTTATCCTAATCCGGGCATAGACCCGTTAAGTAGTGTCGATTCTTTTTGCGGATTTGATCCGTCAACGGTCGTCGATCCGACAACGGGGAAATCACCGGCCGATAGTTGGAGCAACGGTCTTAACGGCTGCGCGACCTCGGGCACGCAGTTCTGCGGCAATGGCGAGGCCTGCGCCGATGGCACCGAGTGCGCGGCCATGAACGACCTTTCGGTGCATCAGACGGAATATACCCAACAGGAGGGCACGGAGAATTACTGCGCGAACCCTATTACGTTGGGAGTTGAAACATTGACGCGGTGTCCCCAATCGCCCGTGTCCTATAAGACCATTCCAAATGTCCCCGATCCCCGCCCTGACAATAATTATGGCATTGGTGCTCACTCGTTCTTTGGCGCCTCTGACGCCGATTCGAACGGCAAATACATTCCTTTGCTTTCGAGCAATTCGCTCAAGTTCACGCTGGCGGAACAGTCCGGCGACTGGATCAATATTTACAATACCGACAGTAACGGCAAAAACAATCCAATCATTGGTAATTCGCTGAATGATTCAATCGAAACTAAACGCAACTCCCCGATCATTGGGTCATACCCGTTGGATCTTGTCGGACTTTATTACTTTGGTAATCCCAGTGATGTCGGAACCGCCTCGGTAAGCTATGATCTGGCCGCGCCCTCGCTTCTTCTTGCGAGCCAGATCGATCGGGTTACGATAAAAGTGCTTTCAGATGCCAAAAACGGCCTTTGCCAATATGGAGATGACACGAGCAGGGGGGGCCAGTATGATTATGCTAAGACCGGCGAATGTGCTGATAGCGGCGGCGGCAAAGGCATATTTTCGGGAAACGGGTACGGTTATGATCCGATTAATGTGGGCAGTACTGACGACGAAACCTTCACCAACGACCGTCGGCCGTCGTTTGTCACGCTCACCGATGCCAATAATTGGTCTGGCCAATTAAGCGGTAGCGAGGGAACGGCGACCTTTACGCTTCTTCTATCGAACAATGATCCAAAGCGGGTCACCGGCATCAAGCTTGACCTGTTTGATTATAGCAAGCGCGGATATATTTATGTCGCCGGCCTCGACGTTCACCTGCGCGGCCCGGTCTGCGGCGCCGCCACCTATGTCGGCTCATCAAACCCAACCGCCGAACAAGCTCTTTGGCCGATTGTATATACGAATAGTGTGAATAGTGTTGGCATTTTTAACGATACGCCAATTACCCAAGCGCGAGGCGGAACATTTCTGTATGATGCCGCTTGTACGCCTTTCGGTGCGTTCTCGGCCAGCAATCCGCAGACATATGTGACTGACAGCCAAGCGCAAACCGACAAAACCGTTTGCGAGTTGGATAAGGGAGGAATTACGGCAGGTACCGTTGAACAGCAAAAAATATTCGCGCAGCCGGCTCAAGTTAGGTTGTTCGATGAGGCAACGGACAATTTTAGCGGCAAAGTCGATTCCTCGCTCACGCCATGGAAGTTGACGGAAACGGCCGCGAGCTTCAATTTGCCCCAAGTCGCTTCGGCAATTTGCGATTCCACCGGTTCGTGCCAACCGGGAGCCTCGGGCAGCACGATGTCCATAAATAATACCGATACCGGCGCGCTCACCGCCGTCGGCTCTTTCCGCGCCAACCTTAAGTTCTACGCCACGGCCAATGCCGACCAAATGCCCATCAGGAGAGTTAAGATCTTATGGGGCGACGGCACGGATTTTGTTGACCCCGGGTTGCAGAATTATTATAAAAACCATGACGGAGGAACTAATGCTTGTTCACAGACGTCATCATCTTCATTTGCGAACACTTCCAACGCTTGCGATACCAAACCGTTCGCTTATTCGCACGTTTATTCTTGCGACAAAAATACGCTTGGCATAAAACCGTCGGATAAGGCCTACCCGGCGATTGGCGTTGCCATAGGCCAACCCATCTGCGACTATATGCCCGTTGTGTTTGTGACCGATAATTGGGGCGCGACGGTAATGGTTCAACCATCGCCGACCTTGCCGGCTCAACCCGTTTCGCAGGCCGCTTGGTCGACCGTCCATGTCATCCTCGCCCCTACGCCATAAAATTTTTTTCGCGATATAGTGTTGTTACGCCATTCGTAAAATTTGTAACTAATTCGTATATTTGTTAGTAAGGCAAGGTAAAGAAAAAAGCCCCAAGCAGATTCGCTTGGGGCTTTGTGCGGATTGCGACTCGTTCGTCGCCTACGGATTGCCGGCGTCCCACACCAAGTTGCAGTTCCCGCCTGAAACCGCAAAGTGGGTTATCGATCTGCCATCGGTGGCGTAGGTCGTCTTCGATCCGGTGATCGTCGGCGCCGACTTGTCGATGGAGGTTGCGTCCGCCTCCAAATACACGCAGTTGTAACCCATTGTTCCGGTGTAGTTGGCGGTTCCAGCAGGATTGGTCGTGTTGGTTCCGGTGGCCGTCACATACGGCGTGTCACCGCGTGCCGCTACAACCAGCGTCCAGACATCCGGCTTGCCGTCGCAGGTTACGATCCATTTACCGCGACCATTGATTGCACTGCCAACCTTCGGGTCGGTCGTCGCGTCGGCGGTGCACCAGCTTGGAACGCTGGTCGTGGTGGTGGCGCTCGTGGAGACGCTGGTGCCGGTGGTAACAGTCGTGACCGTGGTTGTGGTGCCGGTGTCGACGCCAGTCCCGGTGTCGGTCGTGACAACGGTCGGGTTGCAACCTGCGGCCGTTGAGAGGCACGAGGTCGCGACCGCCTGCTCGCCGGCTCCGCAGCCGATGATGGTGAAGAGAACGATCGTCCCGATGATGAGGGACATTCCAAAATTCCTGGACTTCATGATGCTCCTCCTTTCGGGAGTTTTCCTTTGCCGAGCAACAAAATTGTCGCGCGGTAATCTATTTTAGGATGTCAAGGTCCGTGTCGTCATACCGAAGAAAGTCGGTATCCAGCACTGAAACCTTAGCTTCTAGTACTCCAACCATACCACACCAAACCGGTTTTGTCAACCCCTCACCCCTCTTTTTTGGCTTATTTAATGGGAATAATACCCATTGACATATTCCAAATACCCCTTATACCTCTTTCATAGAAATAATTTAAAAATTTTACCAAAATCTCCCAACAATGCCGCTTGTTCTTGACGAACTTCAAAAAACTCACGGTCGTGAGTTTTTAAAAATTTCTTAAAATAATCCACGGTCGTGAGTTTGTGAAAATGGCTTACAAAAACTCACGGTCGTGAGTTTTTGTAAGTCGGGGAGATTAAGATCGATTATTTGGCAAACCAAAGGTACAAATATATTTTTCATCGCCGAAAAATCTTTCACAGACCAGATATTTTGCGTCATGGCGGACGCCATAGGCGGTGCGGGCGAGTTCGATGATATCCGAGCATGGATATGGATATAACCAAACGCTGTCTTGCAAATATTTAAATCCCAAGTTTTTTAACGACGCTCTTATGGAGTCGCGGCAGAACCGACGCGTTTCGCGAACATCAAAGATCACGATGCGCCATTTCTTATCCCACCTCTTTTGTTTTTTTATTGCCGCTTGTTTAAGTTCGTGTTTCGACAGCGTCGCCGCGCCTTTTTCCGTGAGCGCATAGCAAGGAACGCCGTTCCGGTGAACGATCTCAATGCTGCTGTTGGCACGAAGCCGGTTGATAGCGCCCGCGACCTGGCAAGGATAATACCTCCGTTGATATTTTTTCGGTTCGAACATGGTTAAGACCTGCGCCATGCCCGGACAAACAAGCAAAGCGGCGAACGCGCCCGCAACCCCTACGATCTTTAGCGCCAGGATCGTCATTGATACGGCTTTTCCTTTATTCATAGAATAAGTTTCTCGTTCGTATTATTAGGAATTTTTAAAATTCCACGGTCGTGAGTTTTTTGAAATCACTTAAAAAAATCCACGGTCGTGAGTTTTTTTAAGAAATGGGGGGAAAGAAAGGCCGGTCCGATGCGCATCGGACCGGCACGAGCGAGTGCGATCGTTTATCGCGATCGCTGAAAAAATCGAAGGCCGTTTTCGTTTCCGTATCGCGCTTTACATCGCGAGAGCGACCTCGGCGACGGGAGCGACGACGATCGCGATGAGCGCGGCGGCGGCGGTCGAGACGCCGGCCGAAATAAGACCGTTCCTTATTCCGAGCTTGACCCCGCCCTTGGTGTTGGTCACGCAGAGCTTGTAGCACCAGCCGTAACCGATAAAGCCGGTGTTCATGACGGCAAAGCACGGCTTGCTCCCCTCGAACCACGCGATCAAGTTCAACTCGATCATTTCGGCCGGCATGCTGTCGTTCTCCACCACGACCACGAGGTGCGTAAAGCCGCGGTTCACGCATCCTTCGAGGTAGCTCGAATCGATCCGGATGCTGATATGGAACTTGCCGAAGGTGAGACCCGGCCCACCGCCGTCTTTCTTGCTCGCCGTTGTCACGGTGAGCGCCACCGGGTGCAGCGCATCGATCGGCACGATCTGTGCAATGATCGCGGCGCCATACTCGTCCTCGCCGGCCGCTTGGGTTCCATCCGGCATCGTGGCCGTGAAATTATTGTTCTCATCGGCCGATACGGCGATCTCTTTGGGCTCATCGCGGCAGGCGGCAATGAGCAATACGGGAACAAGCAGAGCGCGCTTTCTCATGACTCAACTCCTTGTGAAAGGCCGGCACCATGCCGGCATCTTCAGCATATGGCATGTGGCATGCGGCCGGTAGGAAAGTGTCAGCACCCGCTGACAGAATCCGGTTTTATGCGGGAAAAAGCGTTGGCGGTGGATAACAGCGGGCGCATTTCGGTTGAAAATTGTTTTGAAATTAATTTAATTGTGGATAAGTATGCGCGCGGATCCTCGTTGTTGGCGAATGCTGACAGCATATATGCGCGCATTGATCGCATTTTTTAAGCGTCTGTTATCCACCGCCAACGCTTTGCTAAAACCGTTCGCGTTTTCCTTATAGCTTAAAGACAAGAGGGGATGCCCCTTGAAAACCGAGAACCAAGGAGAAAGCCATGAGAATCGCGACAGTATTCAGCGCATTGATGTTCGTTGCTTGCGGGCCGGTGTCAACGCCAATTCAAAAAAACGATGCGGCAACAAGATCGGCGAACATAGCCGACGCCGGAACGGTAACCAACAACCAACAACCAACGACCAATAACCAGTTGCCGCTCACCGCCGCGGCTTCGGTGACCAGGCACCTGCCGGGGACCGCCATCACCACGGCGACCGGCAAATATACTTACTTGGTGCAAAGCGACGGCACGGTTTCGCCCTTCGCTTCCGCAGCGCTGGCCGCAGCCTCGGGTTATCCGGCGGCTACGGTCGTTACGGTTTCGGCCGCCGAACTGTATTGCTACGGCCACGGCGACCAAATATCCGTCGCCTTGCCGCCGCCGCCAACGGGCAAATTGCGCGACGGCACGCTGGTCAAAGAAAAGAACAAGACCGACACTTACGCCGTTTCCGACGGCGTAGCCTGGCCGATCATCAATGGGAACGTTTTTGTCGAGGCGGGGTATGCTTGGGAAAACATTCTTGAAATAGCGGCCGGCTCGCTCGCGCGCGCGGTCGATGCGGTGGGCGACTGCGTTGCCGGAATCGCTTGCCTCGACGAAGCGTATCTTCTCACTTGCAGCCAAGACGCGATGAGTGGCGAAGCGCCGACCTCCACCGCGACCTCGGTCGCCACATCGACGGCATCGGTTTCGACGGCATCTGCCACCGCAACCTCGGCAAGCGCCGGAACGTCAACAACGGCCTCAACGACCGTGAACCAACGATCGGCAATCAATGTCACCCGACATCTTCCGGGCACGGCCATTACCACGGCCACGGGCAAGTATGTTTATCTGGTGCAAGACAACGGCACGGCGGCGCCCTTTGCCTCCGCCGCGCTCGCTACCGCCTCGGGGTATGATCCAACCATGGTCATCACCGTTTCGGCCGCCGAACTGTATTGCTACGGCCGCAGCGATCAAATAACTACGGCTCTTCCCGCGCCCGCTTCCGGCAAACTGCGCGATGGCGCGCTGGTCAAAGAAAAAGGAAAGACCGACATCTACGCCGTTTCCGAAGGCGTGGCTTGGCCCATTGAGAGCGGCGCGGTGTTCGTTGAAGCGGGATATGATTGGAACAATATTGTTGAGATCGCGATCGGAACTTTGGCGAACAAGGTCGATGATGTCGGCGATTGCCTCGTCGGGCTCTTCTGTCTCGACGAAGCGTATCTTCTCACTTGCAGCCAAGATGCGATCAACAGCGAGGCGCCAACCTCCACCGCGACCTCGGTCGCCACATCCGTTGCCACTTCGTCTCCGATCGCCACGGCAAGCGCCACTTCAGTCGCCACGCAATCGCCGGCCGCAACGGCGACCAATACGCAGACCGCAGTTATAACGCCGCCGACCTCTGTCGCCACCTCGGTCGCGACAACAACGCCAAGCTCGACGGCAACCGCAATGGCGACGGCGACAAGCGCGACATCAACGTCCACGATCACGGCCGCGGCGACCGCCACGCAAGCGCCCGTTGCAACCGCAACCGTCGCGACCGCGGCGACCAATACGCAAACCGCAACCGCCACGACCGTTGCCACGCAAGCGCCGATCACAACCGCAGTCGAGCTGAGCTCGACGGCAACGACGGTAACGACCGCCGCGTCAACGGGAACGATGACGGCATCGGCAACGGCAACCGTAACCAGTAACCAGCAACCATCAACCATCGACCTCTCCTGGGTCTATACCGCGGTCGGCGCCAAGCTCTGTTTGAACGCCGCGTACTTTGACGGCGGCAACAAAGCGATTCTGCTCATTTGGTCGGGTCCCGATGCCGACACCGCCAAAGGGTCGGTGGCGACGCAAACGAATGATCGTTTTTGCTGGGATTTCGCAAACAAGGGGAAGGGCTTGTACTATTTTTGGGCCGATGTCCCTGACCCGTCATGTTCGTCCGATATTTGTCCGCGCGATGCCGTTTCCGGTAACGGCGCCATGTACATGACCGCGCCCAAAGCGACGCCGGCCGCACGACATTGGCTCCATTGCGAGTCAACGGGTTGCGACGGCGCGGCTTATTGGGACGGTTCGGCATTTACGCCAATGGGGGATTGAACACCCTCTTCTCGTTCGGGCCGGGTTTCTTCGGAAATCCGGCCTTTTCTTTGTCTTACCAACGGTTCCCTCTGTCATACCGGCGATCAATTTGGGAAAAGCACGCCCCGTACCGCGGTACGGGGCGGGTATCTAATCACCACTTGGTCGTCCGGCCGCCCAATATGGATTGGATCCCCGTCTCCGCGGGGGTGACATAGTATGAAATATCCCGATAATTCGGCCGTAATTCGACATTAGACATTCGACATTAGGACATTCGGCGTATTAACAAATATCTGCTATAATAGCAGAAACCACTTATCCGCATGAAGCATAAGTTGCGGAAACTGATACCGTTGCTGTTTTTGGCCGTAATTTCGTTCGCGGTTGTTTTACCGTCGGCTATTTTGGTCGTTCCGCAAGCGGTTCATGCGCAAGTTCTCGCCCCCACCAATCCGACCGCTGCTCCTTCCACATCATCCTCCGCAAAACAACAAGTCAGCACCAATGGTTCCCAGCTCACATTCACTCAAAACATGGTTGTTCAAGCGGTCGGCGGTCTTGTTCAGGTCCTCATCAGCGCATTGGGGAATCTCACCGTCGCGCTCATTCATATTCTTCTCATGGTCGCGGGTTATAACGGGTATATGGATTCTCCGGCTATAACCACCGGTTGGGTCATTGTACGGGACTTGGCCAACTTGTTCTTTGTCGCCATCATTCTTATTGTCTCGATCGGTTCGATCGTGAACCCGGAGCGTTTTGGCGGCGTGAAAAAAGTTTTTCGCGTTCTGCTTTACGCCCTCTTGGTCAATTTCAGCCGCACGATCGCGGGGTTGTTCATTGACATATCGCAACTTGTGATGCTCACTTTCGTGAACGGCTTTGCGCAGGCGGCCGGCGGGAATTTTGTTGAAGCGCTGGGAATAACCAAGTTGACGAATATAACTCCGGGCACCACGCCAATCGATTTTTCTTCGGCCATGGCGGGGCTGCTCCTCGGACTCCTCATGTTCATACTCATTACCGTGATCATCGCCGTCATGGTCGTGGCGTTAGTGGTGCGCATGGTGACGCTTTGGATGCTTGTTGTGCTTTCGCCCTTGGCCTTCGCGCTCGGTTCGTCGGATCTCACCAAACAGCATTACGCCGAATGGTGGAAAAAGTTTGCCGCCGAACTCACGACCGGCCCCATCGTGGCATTTTTTCTGTGGCTTTCGCTCGTCACTTTTCAGAGCACGAGCGGCTCGGCGATCGTTGGTCCGGCCGGACTTAAGGACAATGCGGCCGGGTCGGGAGAAACGACCGGCGTCACCATCAATGCCGGCGATGTTGAGGCATATTCGCAGGAGAACCTCATTCGCTTTGTCGTCGCGACTGTCATGCTCCTTGCCGGCCTTGGTTTTGCCAAAGAGTTCAGCGGCCTCGGCGGCTCGCTTGCGGGCGCGGCAATGTCAAAAGGCAAGCAATACGCCCGCGGTGCCGTGAGTTATGTCGGCAAACAGTCGTGGGCCGGCGCCAAGACGGTGGGCGGAATTGCGGCTGCGCCGGTCACGGTTCCGCTTGCTCGGGTGGGCGACGGATACAATCGGCTCAAGGGCCGCGCCGGCCGCGCTTTGGGAACTTTTAGTCGTCCCGATCGCAGTTGGTTCACGCGCAATATTGTCGGCACATTTACGCGCCCTGCCAGCATCGCCATGACCGGTTCTGTCGGCAAAAGGGACGCCGAAGCCGATAAAAAAGCTAGGGAAGCGTTGCAATACGCTTCTCCCGAAGCGCTTAGCGGCGTTATAACGAACGCATTGACAACAGATGCTGAAAAGCGCGCCGCATCGATGAAGATCATTAAAGACAGGGAGTATGTCGGCGCGCGTAGAGATGATCAGGATGTGTTAGTCAGGGGGAGGGCGGAGATTTTTGAACGGGCCGCTGAACACTTGCGCGGAATTCAACCGGGTATTGATAAGGACTTGGATGATATTGTTAAAGATGGAAGAGAAAAGCGCCCTGACGCGTTTTACAATCCTCATGATCCGCGCGGCCGTTCTCAAGATCAGCAAATCAGAGAAGCCGGCGCCGGTTTGAGCCGTGACGAATTCTTCAAATTGAACATCAACGGCATGACCGATCACGATCTGCAGACTCTGGTTGGTGGTATCAGGCCACAGGTCATGGAAGCGATAATGGAAAGGGCCACCGGAAGACAAATGGATCGCTTGCATCAATTGGTTTTGCCGGCAGGAGCAAACGCACCGCGTATCGACCAAGCCATTGACCAAGAAGGGATCGATTGGGCTCGGGTTCGCGTGGATGCGCCGGCGCCGCCCCCGCCCGCCGGAACACCGCCCCCGCCTCCGGGGACACCCCCGCCGCCACCGATTGTCAACCTTCTTATTGGCGAAAGGCAGCTTATGCATGGAACCCCGGAAACCCGCGCGCAATATAGACGAAATACGGAAAGAGAGCGCATTGTTGAGGCGCACGCCAACGACCTAAGACCTCGTGTTGGTTGGGATGGCACGGGTCCGGCTTCCGGGTTTAACGCCGCCGGGCAGCTTCATGAACGTTTGAGTGATGCGAATTTACGGCGCGCCGAAGCGCTTGTTATGGCTGGCGGGTCGTTGAAACAAGCTTATACCATGACCGAGCGCGGCGGTTTTGGGGAAAATACGGGCAAGGCCAGGCGCTCGTTTGCTGAATCGTTAAACAGTTCACCGGCTCGCATTGAGATAGCGCTATCGCTTGACGCGTCTCAGATGGCTCCAGGGACAGATGCCATGCGAACGGTATATGAGAATATCGGCGATCCGCGGCATGCCGCAGACATGGTTAATGTTCCAAGGATCGCACGCGAAACGGGCCGAGAAGAAGCGTTCCAACAAATGGTCAGATCTATGCATGCAATAGCCACGGCAGAAGCCGCCGCGACGGGGAATCGTACGCGTTTAAATGCGATCGAGTTCAACTCGGAATGGCGCAGCATGTTACCAACATAAGAAATTATGTCCGGCGAAACCAGCAATACTTTTATAAAATTTGGCAAGTTGCCAGAATTGGTTAAATTTTTTTTAACCTCCAATAAAACCATTGATAAAAGAATAGAGATCGCGGCGAAGTACGGGGTGGTTGAAAGCGGGTCGTTGATCATTTCCCGCATACTGAACGAGATATATTTCGGCGAGGCGGGATTCGCCGAACTGCCGCAAATGCTGGAGACGGAATTGAAGATCCCGCCCGAAGCGGCAAAACAAATGGCGCTTGATTATGCGGGTTTTGAGCTTTTGCCGATCTCGTCATTAGTCGGCGATGTTGATTCGTTCATCCGTTCCTTGGGCGGGAATCCGGCCGATTATCCGGGCGAAAGGATCGTTCTCAAGGAAGAAACGCCATCCGAGCTCATTACTGAATTCCTCCACGAGCATCCGACCAACGTGCCGGCGCATCTGGAGCACCGACTCCGCGAAATACTGGAGTCGCGCGTGCGAAGTGTGAGAAAGGACGACGAGACCGTGACGCGTCTCACGCGCGCGGAAAAAATAGGGGGAGTGGAGTTGCCGCGCGAGGAAGCGGAAAAGCTTGTTGAAGCTTTGGCTGCGAAAATTGCGAGCGTAAAGATCGCGCCGGACGTCGAGCCGGCCCCGGCTGTTTCCGCACCGACTGCCATCCCCATCGAGGCGAAACCTCGGCAGGCCGATGATTCGTCCATCGTACCTACAACCTACAACCTACAAGCTACAAGCTCGACCAAAAGCGGGCACGGTTTTACGCCCGATGACGAGCGCGAAGCAAATGTCATCAGGGAAAAAGTTCTCCCGAACGTCGTGCCGCCGGAGGTCTTTGATCTTGAAAAAGAGATACGGTCGGCGACCGAGGCGGTTGCGGATGCGACCACCGTCGCGCTCTCGGTCATGATGCTCGAGCGGTACAAAGCTATTGTCGCCTCGCGGTTCAAGGGCGTCCGTGATTCGGCCGAGACGCGCGAACTCATTATGCGCGAAGCGGCCAAAGGCGGCATGGGATTTTCGCCGTCGGACGTCGCCGCCTCGGTAAACATCATCGAAAAGCAGGCGTTGATCCTGAACGGCAAAAGGGAAGAGGCGCTAAAGAATGAAAAGAATGATTTTGTAAAACGGTCGGTCGATGAAACGTTTGCCAAGGACGAATCGCGCAAAAAAGGCGAGCTTGAGGAACTGGACAGGATGTACGGTTCGCTCACCGGGAAGGTGGGTAAATTACCGACGCAATCTGTCGGTAATGACCAACAACTAACAACTAAATTCCAAGGAAATATTCAAGAACCAATAATTAATAATCAAGTTACAAAAAGTCTGCCGCCAACTCCGGCACCGGTTTCGACCCCAACCGTTCCTCAGCCCGTTTTTCACGCGACAATTACCCCGCCGCGTCCCTTGTCGCCCAATGCGCCGCCCGTACTAACAACTCGGAACTCGGAACTAGGAACTCGCATGCAAGACGTGCGGCGCGCGTCGCCGGCCGTTGCCGCCAAACTGACGGGACCGGTGCAAGAGCTTGCCAATCTCACGCTTGCCGACTTTCGCCGTCTTGGCGCCGATCCGGTCGAGGCCTGCCGCAAACTCTCCGATAAGCTGGATATTTTGGAAGAACACAGTTATGGAGCGCGGATCGCGGGGATCCGGGCCTGGCAGGGGTCGGAGGTCAATAATCTCTATTTGCAAACGATCAACGCGGCGTTCTCCGGCGGAAAACCGATCGCCGCGGCCATTGCCGAAGCCATGGGAGCCGGCCGCGAAACGCTCACCGAACGCGAGGTTCGTGCTATAATGGAATTGAACCGCCAGTTGAAGGCCTAGGCCTTCAACTGCGATTCACGATTCAAGACACACGATTCAAGAATACGGCCGGATTCCTGAATCATGATTCCTGAATCATGAATCGTCCCGCCATGGCGGGACTCCGTATGCCGCAGCAATTCGTCGTTCCGCAATTCATCGATGTCGAAGATAAGATCATCGGCCCCATTACGACGAGGCAGTTCTTGATCATTATGGGCACGGCGCTCATTCTTTTTCTGCTTTACAAGATCTTGCGCTTTGTTTATTTCGTCGCCACCGGCTTGCCGGTCGCCGGCGCGGCGGCGGTCTTCGCTTTCGCCCGCGTGAACGGCGCGCCGTTCCACTTGTTCTTCTTGAACATTCTCCAGACCTACCGCCGTCCCAAAACGCGCGTTTGGTACAAGGATGTGAGCGACGCGGAACTGCGCGCGAGCATGTCGGCGGCGCCCGCGGCGGCGCCCAAAAGCGAGCCGGTTAAAGAAACCGTCTCCACTTCGCGCTTGCAAGAATTGACGCTCGTGGCCAACACCGGCGGCGTCTATAATCCGGATGACTGGAAATAGGAACTCATAACTCGCAACTAATAACTAGCAACTCGTGTGCCTGAAATGCAATCGCCGAAACTCGCAAAGTCAAAACCCGGACCGTCGACGGTTCGCTTCCTTGACATTGCCGAGATCCGCGACGACACCGTCGTATTGAAAGACGGGACCCTGCGCGCCGTCGTGCTGGTTTCGTCAATCAATTTCGCGCTCAAGTCCGAAGACGAGCAAGAGGCAATAGTTTCCGCCTATGTGAGTTTCCTCAACAGCTTGGAGCATCCTATTGAAGTGGTGATCCAGTCGCGCAAACTGAACATCGACGGTTATCTTAGCCAGCTGGCCGACAAAGAGCGCGAGCAGACCAACGACCTTTTGCGCGCTCAAATAACCGATTACCGCGCTTTCATCAAGGATCTGGTCGAATTGGGCGAGATCATGAACAAGCGGTTCTATATAATCGTGCCGTTCGATCCGTTCACGGCCAAAAACAAAAGCTTTTGGACGCGGCTTCGTGAAATTTTGTCGCCGGGAGTGGCGATCAAATTGCGCGACAAGCAGTTCCAGGACCGCAAAGCCGGTTTGGCGCTGCGGCTTGACCGGATCCTGGGCGGCCTCCAAAGCATGGGGCTTTCGGCCGCGATCCTTAACACGCAAACGCTCATCGAGCTTTATTATTCGGCCTACAATCCGTCCGCCGGCGAAACGCAAAAGCTCGCCGACATGGGGAAGTTGCAGGTTGATATTTAAATATGAACAATGAACAATGAACAATGAACAATTCTTGTTCCCCGGTGATCATCAGGGAACCGGAGTCGTTTATCGTTCATAGTTCATCGTTCATCCAATATGGCCCTGTTCGGCAACAAGAAAAAGACAACGGCAAAAACGCGCTCCATTGAGGAGCTTGCCAAAATAGCCGAAGAAAAGACAACGCTCGAAGAGGAGCGCATCTTCAGGCGCGGGGCGGTCAGCATCCGCGAGCTTGTAGCCCCCGCCTCCTTTGAGGTTAACCCGACCTTCGTGCGCCTGGGCGAGCTTTACTGCCGCACGGTTTTCGTGATCACTTATCCGCGCTACCTCGCCGTCGGCTGGTCGGCGCCGATAATAGGCATGAACCGGTCCTTAGACATCGGCATGTATTTTTATCCGGTCAAAGCCGAAATAATCTTGAAACAGCTGAAGAAAAAAGTGGGCGTCCTTGAGGCGCAAATAATCGGCGACGCGGAAAAGGGCGCGGCTCGCGACCCCTTGCGCGAGACCGCCCTCCGCGACATCGAAAAATTGCGCGACGACCTCACCCAGGGGACGGAGCATTTTTTCCAATTCGGATTTTACGTGACTCTTTACGCCCGCTCGGTCGAGGATCTCGACAAAATAAGCGAAGAGATCGATTCGGCCTTCGGCTCGAAGCTCATTTATTCGAAGCGCGTGCTCTACCAGGCCGAGCAAGGATTCAATTCAACCCTGCCCTTGGGAAACGACGAACTGCAGATATCCTTTAACATGAACAGCTCGCCCATCGCTTCGAGCTTCCCTTTCATTTCCTCGGATCTTACTTCGGATACCGGCGTGCTTTTCGGAATTAACCGCCACAACAATTCGCTTGTCATCTTCGACCGTTTTTCCTTGCAGAACGCCAACATGGTTGTTTTCGCCACTTCCGGCGCCGGCAAGTCATACGCGGTGAAGCTCGAAATATTGCGTTCGCTCATGATGGGCACCGATGTCATTGTGATCGATCCGGAAATGGAATACCAGCACCTTTCCGAGGCGGTGGGCGGCACCTACATCAACATTTCGCTCTCGTCGGAGTCCAAGCTCAATCCGTTCGAACTGCCGCGGCCGGTGGGCGAAGAAACTTCGACTGAAGATATTATCAGAACCGCGGTCATCACGCTAAAGGGCCTTTTGCGGCTCATGCTGGGCGCGGTCACGACCGCCGAGGATTCGGTCTTGGACCGCGCGCTTATCGAGACCTTCGCCAAAAAGGACATCGTGCCCGGCATATTGCCGCAAGACCTCGGCAAATACGAGCCGCCGGTCATGCAGGACTTTCAAGAAGTGCTCGAAGGCATGGTCGGCGCCGGCGACCTTGTCACGCGCTTAAAAAAATACACCGAAGGCACCTTCGCCGGACTCATCAATTCGCCATCGACCGTGGACATGCGCAATCAGTTCGTGGTTTTTTCGGTGCGCGATCTTGAGGACGAACTGCGGCCGATCGGCGTTTATACGATCGTGAATTACATCTGGAACGTGGTGCGCTCGGAGCGCAAAAAGCGGATACTCGTCATCGACGAGGCCTGGTGGCTCATGCAGCGCGAGGATTCGGCCAAATTCATCTTCGCGCTCGTAAAGCGTTGCCGCAAATACTTCCTCGGGGTCACCACCATCACCCAGGACGTGAACGACTTCCTCACCTCGCCCTACGGACAGGCGATCGTCAACAACTCGTCCATTCAGCTGCTCTTGAAGCAATCGCCGTCCTCCGCCGATCTCGTGCAAAAGACCTTCTTGCTCACGCAGAGCGAAAAATACTTGCTCCTTGAGAGCGGCGTTGGCGAGGGGATATTTTTCGCCGGCTCGAAACACGTGGCGATCAAGGTGATAGCATCGTATACCGAGGACCAGCTCATCACCACCGACCCCAAACAGCTCCTCGAGATCGAACAAGCGAAAAAAGATTTTGACGAACAACTGGCCGGAGAAGCCAATAAATAAAATATATTTATGAGCCGAGGAACAAAAATAACGCTGTTGATCGTTGGCGGCGTGGTCGTCATCGGGCTTATCATTTATTTCATCATTGTGCCGGTGTTCACCGCGAATGCGCCGGCCCCTTCCGGCAATGCCAACAATAATTTGAATTCCTCTCTACCGGCAACCAATAACTCGAAACCGGTAACTAATACCCCCCCGCCGCCCCCCGCCGAAGCGGCGCCCGAAGTTCAAGCCGCGAGCGCGGCGCAAACAATCGCCAGGACCTTTGCCGAACGGTTCGCCACCTATACCAATCGGAACGGTCTCGTTAACTTGAACGACCTGGAAATGATCTCGACGCCGGCGGTCTGGTCGTTCATCCAAGGCGGTTATAAGACCGACCTGCTTAAGACCCTGCCGAGCGCGAGTTCGTATTACGCCATGACCTCGACGGCGCTCAATGTCCATGTCGCGCCCATGAGCGACGACGAGATAAGCGCGACCGTGCCGATGCAGCGCGTCGAATCCGGTTCGGTCTCCAAAACGACCTACGCCACGCTGGACCTCAAGCTTAAGAAGGTTGGCGATGCGTGGCTTGTCTCTTGGGAAGAATGGGAAAAGTGATCTTGATGAACGATGAACGATTAAATTTTGAAAGAATAAAAAGGGCGTTCTTGGACGCTCTTTTTCCGATCCATTGCTTGGGCTGCGGCAAGGAAGGCGGCTGGCTTTGCGCCGACTGCTTTAGCGCGATCCGTCCGCTGCCGCTCTTTTTATGCCCCGGTTGCGGCCGCGAGTCAGCTGGCGGCACGACCCATCCGCGTTGCGCAAAGCTCACGCCGCTCTCGGCTCTTATTTCGCCGTATCACTACGCCGATCCGTCCGTCAGGCGCTTGATCAAAGAGTATAAGTATCATGGGGCAACGGAGATCGAAAAAATTCTCATCGGCTTGACCGTTTCCGGGGTGAACAAGTTGCGCACCTTGTTTCCGGGAAGCGCCGTTGTCGCGCCCATGCCGCTCCACGCATCGCGCGAGCGAGAGCGCGGCTTTAACCAATCCGCGACCATCGGCGGCGCGGTCGCTTCGGTTCTCGGGGCAAAAATGTCGGCGCATCTTAAACGGGTAAGAAGGACCGAAGAACAAGCCCGATTGTCTCCGGAAGAACGCGATGAGAATTGCCGCCGCGCGTTCTCGTGCTCGCCGATCGAGGGCGATGTCATTTTGGTCGATGATGTTATAACAAGCGGCGAAACCATGCGCGCGGCCGCTTCCGCGCTAAGGGCCGCGGGCGCCGACCGCGTGATCGGCTTTGCCTTGGCGCACGGCCGCGGCGACCGATTGAAGATTTGACGATACAAAAAAGACCGTTGTCGACAACGGTCTTTTTTGGTGCGCGTGACAGGATTTGAACCTGTGGCCACCAGCTCCGCAAGCTGATGCTCTATCCGGGCTGAGCTACACGCGCACGTATTCTTGAAACAAAAAAAGATTACCTTAAGATCGGATTTTCGTCAAATCTTCAATATCCTCGAAACCGTGTCCATGACGGGTTCGGAATCGCGTTCGATGTCTTCGCGCAAGAATTTTTTAAGGGTCGCGCGGAGCTCAACCGGGTCTTGGTCGTCGATCGGGATATGCACGGTGGGGAACATGGAGCGCGGCACGACGAAGTGCAGGCCTTTGATCGGCGGATCATAGACGATCCAAAAATGGTCGATCGACGAATAAGCGTAAAAATGGCCGCCGCGCTTTATTCCCGACGGGCCGACCTCAACCTCGATTGTGGGAGGCCGCACGCCGCCCTGTATTACCATGACGACCCCCACCATGACAACGAGCACCGCCAACAAAAAGTTATAGGTCGCAAAGGCGATGATGACGAGGATGCCGCCGATGAGTCCGGTTATCACATACCAAAGCGCCCCGCGCTCGTAATGCGGGTAAGCCGGGATCTCCCATTTGGCGAAAATTTGCGCGTTGGCCGTTTGATCGGGATGCGGCATACTGACATTCATATTATACACCTTTTTTGCCTCCGCGTCGGATATCGATCGCTTTCCTGAACATATCCGCATATTCGCGAGCCGAACGGTCCCAAGAAAAATCCTTTTCCATCACGCGCTTTCTTAAACTCTTCCATTCGGCGCGATGGCGCCAGCCCGAGTATGCCCGGGTCATCGCGATCAACAGTTCAAGCGGATCCATGTTGTCGAAAAGAAACCCCGTGCCGCGCCCGCTTCCCGGTAAGCTGTCCTCGATGGTATCGGCGAGTCCGCCGGTGCGCCGCGCGACCGGCACCGCGCCGTAGCGCATGGCTTCCATTTGGGTCAGCCCCGACGGTTCGTATTTCGAGGGGATCAAGAGGACGTCGCAGCCGGCAAAGATAAGGTGCGGCAGGTCGTTGTCGTATTGCATGACCGCCGCGACCTGCTTGGGAAGTTTTTTCTGGAGATCGAGGAAAAAATCCATGAGTTCGGTTTCCCCGGTCCCGACGGCGACGAGTTGCGACCCGGTCGCGCGCAGAAAGGTCTCAATCACCGGCTGAAGCAGTACGAACCCTTTTTGCCTGGTGATCCTCGAGACAATGCCCATGGCAAAAACGTTTTTGTCTTGCGGCAACCCCAGACGTTTTTGAAGCGCCGCCTTGTTCCCCTTGCGCGCGTCAAAATTCCGGGAGGAGAATTTTACCGCGACATTCTTGTCGGTAGCCGGGTCATTGGTCTTGTAGTCGATGCCGTTCAAAATGCCGAAAAGTTTTTCCCGTTTTTCGCGCAAAAGGTCCTCAAGCCCCTCGCCGAACTCTTCGGAGGTGATTTCTTGGGCATAGGTCGGCGAAACGGTGTTGACCGCGTCGGCGTGGGTTATGCCGCGTCGCATCGGGTTTACTTCGTTCATCCGCGCGTCAAAGAGACCCGGGAGCGCTCCGGAGCCGTCGTCGCGCGCCGAGTCCGGCGTAAAGCGCTGCGGCTTGTCCGTCCCCTGGATGGCCAGGTTATGAATGGAAAAGACGGTCGCAATGTTGCCGAGCGCCTTCTTGTCCTTGTATTCGGTTTTAAGCAGGTTTGGCAAATACCCCGACATCCAATCGGCGCAAACAATGACGTCAGGGATCCATCCTTTCCATGAGCTCAAGAACTCCAAGCATCCTCGCGAGAGCAGGGCGAAACGGACGCGGTCGTCGGTGTAGCCGTAGACGTTCGAGCGAAGTTCGTAATACTCCTGGTTCTCAAGGAAGTAAGTGGTCACCGGATCCTTGCCGATCTCCTTGGGTTCGTATTTTCGGACGTTGCAAACGATTCCCCCTCCGTCGCCGTCCGGCGCGGCCGGCACATTGAGGTTTTTTTGAACATAGGTAAGCTTGAATTTTGCCGCGTCCACGCTTCCGTATAGCGGGATCATCACCCTGGCGTCGTGACCCAGGCGCTTCAGTGCGCGGGGGAGAGCGAACATGACCTCGCCCAAGCCGCCCACCTTGGCGAAGGGCGCTTCCTCCGAAGACACAAAAAGCACCTTCAACCGGTTTTTATTGAAGTTCAACAGTTTGGCGATCTTCTGCATATATGCCAATTATACTACAATAGACGGTATAAATATATGCTTTGCCGGCCGGGTTGTTTGTCGGCGGTCACGAGTTCGAGTCCGGGAATGGAGAAGGCGTATGAAATTATTCGCGCGCCTTTTTTAAGTTCGGCTTCAAGCTTCTTTTTTATTTTAGGCATCGCGGTCGGGGTGAGGAAAAGATAAACAATGTCGGCGTTAGACAAATTTTGGCGGAAAAAATTCTTAAAATGGACTTTGGCGCTTGAATGCTCGAGTTTGATCCGTGCGAGCGACATAAGATACGACATGAGCGAAATATCGAAACCTTCGGCAATGCCGCCGCCGCGCGACGCCTCAACGATGAGTCGGCCGTCGCCGCAGCCAAGGTCGTAAAAAACTTCACCCGGCATGATCGCCGCGAGTTTCAATATCCGCCCCATGTCCTTGCGGCGCGTCGGCACCCAGGGTGCGGAACTTGCCAAAAGCATCGTCACCAAAAAAGCGATGAGAATTAAAAAAATGATGCTGGGGATGATGGTCATGCTTGCATTCTACTGCCGGTCGTTTACTTCAGCAATGCGGTCATTTTATTGATCGCCGCTTGCGAATCGCCGTTGAGGTCGTAGATCAGACGCAAAATTTCCTCTTTGGTCAGGCTCTTCTCGTCCCTTAACGCGTTGGCGAGCTTGATGATCGCGCCGATGTTTTCTCCGGATTTAAAGCCGAGGTTTATGAGATCGCGTCCTCTTAGCAAGGGTGCCGGCTTGCTGTTTTCGACCTCGATCGCTCGCGCCCGGGCCAGCAGCCATTTCCCGTCAGGGTTTTCATGCAGGTTGAGCAAAAGCTGGTCCGGGATCTCGGGATCTTCAAATGGGCCGCGTCCGACATGGTCGGCTTCGGCGACAAGAACCAATTCGTTGATCGTGGCCGGGCTGATATTCGCGGCCAAACGGCGGACGGAGCCGTCAGAAACCGGCTGATGGCGCAATATTTCATTGCCGTAAAGTTGGATCGGCGCAAGATGAAAGGCGATCAAACGCGCGACCTTGTCGCGAACAGTTCCCGGCGCGCCGAGGGTCGCCAAGAATTTTTTGGCCGGTTCTTCACCGGCCTGCTCATGGCCGAATGAAGTGATCTTTTCATCGACCGTTTTTGTGGTTTGCGGCTTACCCAGGTCGTGGCAGAGCGTGCTGAGCATGACCGTTAACGCCGTTTCTTCATCAAGCTGTTCGCGGCGGATGATCTTGGCCGCCTCGTCGACGCACATGAGGGTATGGATCCAAACGTCGCCTTCAGGGTGCCACTCGGGTTCCTGCGGCGTTTCGGCGAGCGGCGGAAATTGGGGGTGAATTTCGTTAAAGACGCCGAGCGCCATGCCGGCCGCGAGGCCAAGCGACGGTTTTCCCGATTTGAGCAACAGTTTTTTCCACTCTTCGTACAGTCTTTCTTTCGGCAGGTCCTTGAGTTCCGGCACCATTGAGCTGATGATTTGCCGGCTTTCCGGATCGATCGACAGGCCAAGCCGGCCGACGAACTGCAAGGCGCGCATGACCCGAAGGGGATCATCGCGGAAGCGTTCAGCGTCGGTAACGCGCAACACGCGGTCCTTGAGGTCTTGGGCGCCGCCGAAGGGATCGAAAATTTCCCCGGTCAGCGGGTCGCCGACCATCGAGTTGATCGTGAAATCGCGGCGCTTGGCGGCCTCGGTCACCGACATGTCCGGGTCGATGCTGACCTCAAAACCTTTATGCCCGGTTCCCGTTTTTGAATCGGCGCGCGGCAATGACAGGTCGATATCCACCCCTTCGCCAAGCGATATTTTTAAAATGCCGAACGCCTTGCCGACCTCGGAGACCTTGCCGAAGCGCCGGGCGACCTCCTCGATCTGTTCGGGTTGCAGTTTGTAAACTTCAATATCAAAGTCCTTTGGGATTTTGTGCGCAAGCATGTCGCGGATGCAGCCGCCCACAAGGAGCGCGCGTCCGCCGATCTCTTTTAGCGCGCCCGCCAACTCGACCGTGGCGCGGTAAACGCGGGCGTGTTCGGGCAGGCCGTTGGCTTCGAGAACGCCGATGAATTCATCGGGGAGCGGAAGTTTTTCCGCGATCGGTTGTTCGCGCTCGTTAGTGGGCTCAGTCGCTTCGACCGGTTCTAACCTTCTTTCCCCGGAATTAACCATAAAATGAATTCTTGAATTATATTATGTTATTTTATCAAAAAAACGCCGAAAAATCAAGTTTTCGGCGTTTTCCCAATATATTTTGCGGTGCGGTTATTTTTTTAGCTCAGCGAGGTCGGTCAAAACCTCGGCGGCGTGCTTGGCCGGATCGACATTATCGTACGCCTTAATGATCTTACCTTCCGGGTCGATGAGATACGAAATGCGCTTGGTCATGATGCCGTTCGCCCCATAAGCGCTGACGATCTTTTTTTCCGGATCCGATAAAATGGGGAAGGGGAGAGAGTGTTCTTTGGAAAAACCGGCGTGGCTTTCGACCGAGTCGGCGCTTACCCCGAAGACCGCCGCATCGATCTTCTTGAACCCTTCATAATTGTCGCGGATTCCGCAGGCCTCGGTGGTGCAGCCGGAAGTGAAATCCTTGGGATAGAAATACAAGAGCACCCACTTGCCCAAGTGATAGGATAATTTATGGATTTTCCCCGTCTGATCCGGCGCTTCAAACTCCGGCGCTTTGGTGCCAACGGCAAGCATAATTATTTTATGAAAGATTATACGAGAATTTTACCGCGACGCGCTTCCTCTGGCAATATCGGCCAAGTATTCTTTTATTCTCTCGCGGTCCTCGTTTTCTTTTTCACCTTTAAAATATATTTCGATAAAAACGACCCTTGATTCGAGCGCGTGAAACGCATAAATTACCCTGATGCCGCTTCGCGCGCCGCGGCCTTTGAGCGATCGGCTGGCGAACTTTTTTATTTTATTTATCGATACATTGTTGGAACAAAAATTCGGTATCGGGAAAATGCTCGAATTGTCGATTTGCTTGATATGACGAAGCTCAATGGCATCGCGTTTAACGGTCTCAAGATCGTCAGCCAATGTCCTGAATTTTTTAAGAAGGCGTTTAAGGTCTTTTTGAAACGCTTCAATGGATCCATAACTAATCTTCGTCAGAGTCGTCATAAATGCGCATCGATGTTTCCGGCGTGCGGTAGAACACCGATTCGTAATCAAGCGGCTTGCCCTCTTGGGCGGTGATCCACGGCACGTCTTTATGAGACAAAGCCGAAAGCCGGGCGGCGGTGCAGTCGGAAAGACGATCAAGTTCCCGGTCGATATGCTGTTGTTCTTGTCCGGTCAAGATAGAGAGATCGGGGTTAGTGTCGGGGTTGACCAAATATTTTGTTTGAGGGTACTTATAGAATTTGCTGTTCACTTTTTCCAACTCGCCATTTTTCAACATTTCCTCGATCAAGTTATCGAACAAAAGCGGGGTCGGCCCGAGTTGATTTTTCAAATACACCAAACCCATCAGCTGTTCTTCATATTTTTCATAATAGTCGAAATCGATGAAATACAGAAGTTTGTAGAGAACCGTCATGCCGACATTGGTTTTTCCGCCGACCTTTTTTAAAATATAGATCAAAACCGCCCTGAATTTTGCCATGTTCTTTTGCGGAACGCTTATTCGCACCCTTTGTTTCTTGATCGGCTGTTTTTTTTCGGGTTCCAGATCGACCAGTATTGACGTATCGCGGCCTTCGATAAAATCTTCGAACGGAATGCAAAAAAGATCGGCAAGCTTTTTGCCTTCGGTAATGGTAAGGTCGCGCTCGCCTTGCTCTATTTGCAGGTAGGTGGGGCGGGAAACGCCGATCTCGTGAGCGACCGTTTCCTGGGTTAAACCGAACTTTTTTCTTTGTCCTAAAATGAATTTTCCCAGCATATTGTTATCCACAGTATATCATTGTAAATTAGTTTGTCAAGCCATTTGTCAATATATTTGACATTAGCATTAAAGCGTTTATAATAGTATTATTGCGCGATCGCATTATGAAAAACATCTTAAAAAAATATTTCGGTTACGAAGAATTCCGGCCGCTTCAACGCGAGATCGTCGACAGCGTTTTGCTGGGCCGAGACAACTTGGTTTTGATGCCGACCGGCGGCGGCAAGTCGCTTTGTTTTCAACTGCCCGCTTTGATGCAAGACGGTCTGGCGGTCGTTATTTCGCCGCTTATTTCGCTCATGAAAGACCAAGTCGACGCTTTGCGCGCCAACGGCGTCCCGGCCGAGCTCGTGAACAGCACGCTTTCGCAAGACGAGATCGCTAACGTTATGGACAGGGCGCGACGCGGAGAACTGAAGCTTTTATACATCGCGCCGGAACGCTTTTCTTCTTTCGGTTTTGAGAATTTTCTCAGCACGCTAAAGATCAGCTTGTTCGCCATTGACGAAGCGCATTGCATTTCCGAATGGGGACACGATTTCCGCCCCGATTACCGCAATTTGCGGACGCTTCGCGATTCATATCCGCGCGTGCCGATCATCGCCCTCACCGCGACGGCTACGCCGCGCGTGCGCGAGGATATTGTAAAACAATTGGCGCTGCGCGAGCCGAGCGTTTATGTTTCAAGTTTCAATCGGCCGAATTTGAGCTATGAGGTTATTCCAAAGAAGAATTCGCTGGGAATAATCATTTCGCTTTTGAGCGAATATAAAGAACAAAGCGCGATCGTTTATTGTTTTTCCAGAAATGACACCGAAAATTTGGTTGATAATCTCAAGCGTCACGGGTTTGCCGCCGCCGCTTACCATGCCGGGTTGGACGCCAAAACCAGAAAAGAAAACCAAGAACGGTTCATTCGCGACGAAGTGAATATCATGGTCGCGACCATCGCTTTTGGGATGGGCATTGACAAGCCCGATGTGCGCCTTGTTATCCATCACGCCTTGCCCAAGTCGATCGAGGGATATTATCAGGAAACCGGCCGCGCCGGCCGCGACGGCTTGCCCGCCCGTTGCGTCCTTTTGTTTTCTTACGCCGATAAATTCAAGCAGGAATATTTTATCAATGCCATTCCCGATCCGGCGGAACAGCGGAAAGCCAGGGAAAAATTGGAGCAGGTTTTGCAATACGGTTATTGGCGCGGTTGCCGCCGGCGTTTTTTGCTTCGGTATTTCAATGAAGAGTATCCGCTCGAAAATTGCGGCAATTGCGACGGCTGCGTCGCGCCTGCGCGCGTTAATATTCCCGAGGCCGAGTATGAAAATACCGGGTCGTGGAGCAGAATTAAAGCGTCGCCAAGGATAGATTACGATCAAACTATCTTTGAAGAGTTGCGAAGCGTGCGCATGCAAGAGGCGCGTAGGATCGGTGTGCCGCCGTATGTTATTTTCGGCGACCGAACGCTTAAAGAGATGGCCTCACGCTTGCCGCAAACGGATGAGGATTTTTTGCGTATTAGCGGCGTTGGCGAAGAAAAGCTGGCTCAATACGGGGAAGTGTTCATGGCCGTGACGCGCCGTTCCACTTCCGCGCGCGGCGAACGTTTGGATGTCCGCCCGGCGCGCGTCGGGACGACGCATGAAACAACGAAGAATTATTTGCGGTTAAAGATGACCATCGGCCAAATATCGGATAAACGCGGCCTGTCGCCCGGGACGATCATTAATCATATCGAGAAAATCGCCGACACCGATCCGCAACTGGATATTTCATATCTCAAACCCGCCCCCGAGCGACTCACCAAGATCGTCGCCGCTTTTAAGAAAACCGACGGGATCGCCCTCTCCCCGGTGCGCGAAATTTTGGGCGACGGTTATTCGTTCGACGAACTGCGGCTGGCGAGACTGTTTCTAGATTGATAGGTTGTGGTAATCTGTAATTAAGCCAAAATGTTATGAAAAACAAACTAAAAGCAATCGCCATATTTGAAGGTAATCAAATTCGGCGCCATTGGGATGATGGAAAAGAGCTTTGGTATTTTTCCGTTGTTGATGTGGTCAGAGCGTTAACGGACAGTATTGATGCTGGTGCTTATTGGAGAAAGCTAAAGCAGAGAATGATAGAGGAGGGTAGTGAGGTCGTGACAAAATGTCACGAACTGAAATTTATGGCTAAAGACGGGAAATATTATTTAACAGATGCGGCCGATACCGAGATTGTCCTGCGTTTGGTCCAATCAATTCCTTCGCCCAACGCTGAACCGTTCAAATTATGGCTCGCGCGGGTCGGGTACGAACGGCTCGAGGAAACGGCCGACCCCGAGATCGCCATTGACCGCGCGCTTAGGACTTATCTGCAAAAGGGATATAGTCGAGAATGGATCAATCAGCGCCTAAAAAGCATTGAGATCCGCAAAGCGCTTACCGATGAATGGGAAAAACGCGGCGTTAGGCAGGGGGCGGAATTCGCCATTTTGACCGATGAGATTACAAAAGCATGGGCCGGATTGACAACCAAGGAATACAAGCGGTTAAAGGAAATAAAGAAAGAGAATTTGCGCGACAACATGACCAATTTGGAATTGGTTTTGAACATGCTGGCAGAAACCGCCACAACTGAAATATCCGATAAACGCGAACCGAAAAGTTTAAATGAAAATAAGATAGTGGCGCGAGAGGGCGGAAGCGTGGCCGGCCATGCGCGCCAAGAGATTGAGGATAAAACCGGCAAGAAAGTGATTACTGAAAAGAACGCAAAAATATTAATGATCGCTCGACCGCCTAAAAAGATTTGAAAAAATTTAATAAAACCGCCGCACCAGTTTTGGTGCGGCGACGCGGTTTCTCATGGTTATGGAGAGAGCGGTTGGAAACTGAACCCATTGACCGCCGTTCCCTCGGCGTTATAGAAGACATGGCCATTGATCCTTAACCTTGACACGAGGACGACCGGCACCCAATAGCCGTCGGCCGGCAGCATTCGGTCATATGGCAGACGCGGAAGCGAATGCCACTCGGGCGGCCCCATTTCTTCGGTCTCGACCGGTTCGCCTTGCCAGATGCGCACGGTGTAAATGTGGCATTTGAATTTCGGCACGCCGTCGTACAGGAATTCGATGATCGCCACATTGTCCAAATCGTTCGGGAACGCGACGAGCGATGATTCCTCGCGCAGTTCGCGGATTGCGGCAAGCGCGGGCGTTTCGTCATTCTTGACCCCCCCACCGTAGCCGTCGAGCTTTCCAATGCCGAAGTCTGTTTTCTTCGGCGCCAAAAGAACTTCATTATCCCTGAGGCAAAAACAGATCGTTGCCAATTTCATCGGATACTCCTTTGCCAAGACGAAGCCACATCTTAAACCCCCTTGATCCAAATGTCAAAATTCACTATTGGTGTTTGCTTGTTTTTCTCCAACCGGCCGCCAGCGGCAAAATGAAAGTTAGGGCGTAATACAAATAGACGTCGATCTTATAATAGCCGCCGGCCGGTTTTAATAGTTTAACAAGAAAGAAATAGTCGAATACGATGGCGATGAGCGTCCAAGCAACCGCGATCATCAGATAATATTGGAACGATCCGCCTTTGATTTTTTTAAACAGCACCCAAAGCGTTAGTGCTATTCCGATAGGCATGATCGCGAGGCCGATGAAGGCGGGGGGAAGAATAAAGAAAAATACGAACCCCAAAATATAACCGATGAGCCAAAGCGCGATTCCCCAACCCAGCGTATCTTTGAGCATTCGTTTGGTCATAAAATTTCATTATTATCAAAACGGAGAGGGTGAGATTCGAACTCACGGTGCCCTATTAAGGCACAGCAGTTTTCAAGACTGCCCCGATCGTCCACTCTGGCACCTCTCCGTTTTGATAATAAACAATCTGCTGTGATTGTAGCTCATTAGAGCGATATTGTCCATTGCCGCGGCGTTACAATCTTGTCCGCTATCGCAGATAAGATTGTAGTGGGAAAAATCAAAAGACCTCGCCGAGACGAGGTCTTTTCCCAAAAGGTTGACGACGGCTGACCGTTATTTTATGAGCTCGATGATGTGCTCGACCGTGGCGCCGTAGGCGTTCATGTCAAAACCGGCCGGGTATTTTTTGGTGAAGGTGACGAGGTTGGTCTGCGTGGTCTCCTTGCCTTTCTTGTCAGTTGACATAACGCGGAAGACAAAATAGTCGGTTCGCTCGCTCGGTCCGGCATTAAGCTCGGTCGTGGTCTGGCAGGAGTATTTGTAATGGTTGTCGGCCGTATTCTTGTAGACGGTATCGGCGGTCACATAGCAATCGCCCTGAAGATGCGGATCGTTGTTGTCGAGGATTGAATATGCCCAAGTCGTCGGCGCCGTGCCGCCCTTGGTCGGGGTCGTGATCGTGATGCCGGCCTTGGTCGTTGTCGCGGTCCAAGCGCTGTCATCGATCGGCGTTGCCGGCGGCGCGATTGCCGGAAGATCCTTTAAATTGGCCGCTTCCGGCGCATGGGCGCCGTCGGAATTCGCTTGATCGCCGGATGCAGGCGTGTTCGCATTGGCGTTTGTATTAGTTGTCGTTCCTTGATTCTGGGTTTGCGCGCAACCGGCTCCGAGCAAAGCCACCGCCGCGACCGTTCCGATGAGTAAAGCGAACTTCTTCATAACAATTTTTGTTAATATTATTTAATACAATTACCATGTTCCTATGTTATTGAAAAGGCGCAACTTTGGCGAGTCGAAGGTTGGGACAGTTATTCTCGATCGAGAATAACTGTCCCAACCCGGCAAATTGACTTTTTTGCCGAATTTCATTATATTCCTTATGTTGATATCGTTAGTTGCGGAGCCGGAATTGTCCATTGTTCATTGTTTATCGTTCATAAAACTCGTGGAGAGTTGGCCGATCGAGCGAAGCGAGACCTCGAGCGTAGCCGAGAGGATGGCTTTCCGCGAGGCCAACGAACAATTAAATCAATATGGAGAGTTGG
>Ga0265330_10000419_pt1 | contig 28979 bp, 32 predicted proteins | sample 41919metaG_FD_202083 | JGI IMG/M metagenome (GOLD analysis project Ga0265330, IMG submission 202083) | Rhizosphere microbial communities from Carex aquatilis grown in University of Washington, Seatle, WA, United States - 4-19-19 metaG | ecosystem: Host-associated > Plants > Roots > Rhizosphere...
GTAGCGGATCACGCGCTCGACCATGTGCGGCGAGGTCTTCTTCAGATAGCCGGTGATGCGCTTGAACGCCTGGTCGTTGTCGACGTACGCCTTCTCGAAGTCGCCGGTGAAGAGGTCGCGCGTGACGCGCAGCGGCAGCTCGGCCTCCTGGTAGATCAGCTCGGGCGCCTTCGCGGCCTTCGCCTTCGCCTCGATCGACTTCCAGAGCCGCTGCAGGAAGACGAGGTCGCGCTCGATGTCGTCCTCGGACGCCCCCTCTGCGGCGGTGCGGACGATGATGCCGCCCTCCTTCACCTCGAGCTTCCGCAGGATGTCCTTCAGCCGCGCGCGCTCCTCGTCGTCGAGCCGGCGCGAGACGCCGAGCCCTTCGCCCTGCGGGACGAAGACGACGAAACGCCCCGGGAGCGAGATCTGCGTCGTCAGCCGGGCGCCCTTCGTCTTCATCGGGTCCTTCACCGCCTGGACGAGGATCGTCTGGCCCTTGCTGATCAGGTCCTGGATCTTGCGGCCGTGGCCGCGTTCGAGCTCGGGGCCGACGATCTCGTCGACGTAGAGGAAGCCGTTCTTCTCGAGCCCGATCTCGACGAACGCGGCTTCCATTCCCGGCAGCACGTTGTCGACGGTGCCGAGGTAGATGTTGCCGGCGATCGAGCGGCGGTCCGGGCGCTCGAGGTAGACCTCGGCGACCTGGTCGTTCTCGAGCACGGCGACGCGCTGCTCGCCGACGTCGACGGACACGAGCAGCTCGCGCTTCGCGGCCGGCAACGGGGCGCGACGCGGCGCCTGGCGGCGGCGGCTACCGCCCTCCGAGCGGCGGCGCTCCTGCCGCTGCGAGAGCGCCTTCCGCTCCGCCGGCTTGCGCTCCCCCGGTTTGCGTTCCGGCTGCTTCCTCGAAGCGCGTGTTCCGCTCTGGGGCTTCGCGCTCTCCGCTTTGGCCTCTAGTGCAGGCGCGTCAGCGCCCGCACCGGTCTTCTTGCGTCCCCGCCCGCCACGGCTACCGCGACGGCGCTTGGGCTTGGTGGGATCGGTTGATTCGGCCGCGCTCCCGGCGGCCGGGGCGGTTACAACAGGCTCGGGCTGAGCCTCTCGGGCGGGTGCAGCCGCCGGGGCGGCTGGGGCGTCGGATTCGTTCTTCCGTCGACGGAACCAGGGCAAGCGAAAACTCCTTCGTTGAAGCGCGCGACTGCAACGCCCCGAGGCTCGGGGCGGCGCGCGCGCTGCTGGGCAAAAGTGGAAAACGTCGGCATAAGCCTTCTTGTCCAGCGTAGCAGCGGCCGCGGGCGGTGGGGCACGGGCTCCCCGGGCCGGGCCGCACCGTCCGACCCCGGTCCTACGATGCGCCCCATTCACGACCTTGGAGGTTTTCGCCGTGACGACCGGGGTTCGCGAAGCCGAGGAGCTCCTCCTCATCGAGGAGGCCGACGCCTGGTTCGAGTATCTCGAGGCCACGCGGGGCCAGACGCTGCCCCGCTACCGCGAGATCGAGCCCTGGGCTTGGGCACGGCTGATGCAGCGGCTGCGCGCGATCAAGGCGCGCCGCACGAGGCTCAGGCCCGCCGCGGCCTAGCCGGGCCGGGAAGACGCGTAGCCGCCTGGCACCCCAGCTTCGAGCCGCCTGATCGCGGCTTCACCGAGCGCGCGCGTGCCCGCATACGCGACGGCGCCCTTTACAGCCCACCCCGCTACGGGGACGAGGTCGAGCAGCTCCCGCGCGATGGTGCGCAGGCCGAGCCCGGCGGCCAGCACGGCAAGCACCTCCGGCGCGCGGCTGCGCGGATCGAGCTCGAGGCCGTACGCCTGGTCGAGGCGGAGGAGCAGGCGTACCTGGTTGCGCGCCAGGACCGGGAGATCCGCGCCCGGGACGAACACGGCCGCGGCGACGATCCCGTTCTTCCGGGAAAACGTCGCGACGAGCCCGTCGCAGACCGCGCTGCGTAGGAACGGCAGCCGCGCCGCGAGCGGCGCACCCTCTTCGCCGAGCCGACCCGCGATCGCCCGGGCGATCGCCTCGTGCGAGAAGCCCTCGCCCGCGCCGACACGAACGACGTCGGTTGCGAGCACGTACGGAATCGCGACGTCCTCCCCGCCCGACCCGGCCGCGACGGCGACGATCGGGACGCGGGCCCGGCGCGCACGCTTCAGCGCCCGCTCGTCCTGCTCCGCGCCGGTGACCAGGTGAATGTAGGCGGCAGCGCCCTCCGGGTCCCCGAGCCGAACTGCAGTCGGGTCACCGCCGCGGACTAGCTCGCGCTGGAGGGCGTGTGCCAGCTCGCGGGCGCCTCCTATTGCGAGCGGCTTCTGGTCGCGCGCGGATGCCTCCACCTCTTTCAGCAGCTTCCGCAGAACGCCGATCGGCACGGGCGGCTTCACGAGCGCCGCCTCGACCGCGCCGCGCGGCCGCGCGCGTGGATCGCGAGCAGGATCCCCATGGCCGCGAGGTTGGCGATCATCGACGAGCCGCCGACGCTGACGAACGGCAGCGGGATCCCGGTGATCGGTGCGATCCCCATCGTCATGCCGACGTTGACGAAGATCTGGAAGAGCAGCGCGACGACGATCCCGCCGGCGACGATCGCCGAATAGAGGTCGCGCGCGACGGCGACGACGCGCAGGCTTCGCCAGAGCACGAGCAGGTAGAGCGCGAGCAGGAGCGAGGCGCCGACGAAGCCGCGCTGCTCGCTGTACGACGCGAACACGAAGTCGGTGCCGTGCTCGGGCAGGAAGTTGAGCCGCGTCTGGGTCGCGTTCTTCACGCCGCGGCCGTTGACCTGGCCCGAGCCGACTGCGGCGATCGACTGCTCGAGGTTGTAGCGCGCGTCGACCGTGCACTTGGTCGGGTGCACGAAACACGTGAGACGAGACTTCTGGTAGCCCTTGAGGAAGTCGACGCCGACGGCCGGGCCCGCCCAGAGGACGCCGACGACGAGCAGCACCGCGAGCGACCCGAGCACGGTGAGCTGCCGCCACGGCGTGCCGCAGACGAAGAGCATCGCGCCGAGCGCCGCGAGATAGACGAGCGCCGTGCCGAGGTCGGGCTGCGCGAACACGAGCACGACCGGAACCAGGCCGAGCCCGAGCGTGCGCAGCGTCGTGGCGACGTCGCCGACCCGGGTCCGGTCGGCGAGGAAGCCGGCGAGGGCGAGCACGAACAGCAGCTTCCCGAACTCCGACGGCTGGAACGTGAAGAAGCCGACGTTGATCCAGCGGGTCGAGCCGCGCGCGGCGCGTCCGACGAGGAGCACGATCGCGATCAGCCCGACCGTGCCGCCGAAGATGTAGCGCCAGTAGCGCCGGTAGAGGTCGGGGTTGACGAGGATCCCGATCACGAGCGCGACGGCGCCCACCGCCGCATACACCATCTGCCGGTCGAGGTAGTAGCTCGGGTCGCCGGTGACGTCGAACCGCGTCACGCCTGCGATCCCCCAGAGCCCGACCGCGACGAGCCCCGCGACGCCGGCGAGCAGCAGCCAGTCGAGCGAGCGCAGGAGGCTGACGACGGCGACCCCCTCCCCGCGCTGGGCTGCGAGCCCCGACCGTTGCGATCCGGCGTACTCGAGCATCAGTCGGAGTGGGTCGCGCCCGCCAGCTGCGCCTTGACGTGGAAGAACGCGGAGAAGACCTTCTCTGCCGCCGGCGCCGCCGCGGTGCCGCCGTGGCCGCCGTTCTCGATCAGCGCGCAGACGACGAGCGTCGGCTTGTCCGTCGGCCCGTAGCCGCACCACCAGGACTGGTTCTGCAGTCCGGTGTAGCCCGGCAGCGTGACGACCTTCTCCGCCGTGCCGGTCTTGCCGGCGATCGAGACGGGGAACTTGCCGAAGACACCGTAGGACGTCCCGAACGGCAGGTGCGTCCCCTCGTACAGGCCCTGCTGCACGACGTGGAGCGCGGCAGCGTCGACGTTGACGTGCTTCGGCGCCGGCAGCGCGGGCACGGGCACCGACGTCCCGTTCTGGTTCTCGACGTCCATGAGCAGGTGCGGCGTGACGAGGTTGCCTCCGTTCGCGATCATCGCGTAGAGGCGCGTCATCTGCAGCGGGGTCACGAGCAGGTTGCCCTGGCCGATCGCAAGCTCGATCGAGTCGCCCGGCGTCCAGAGGCGATCGACTGCGTAATGGCCGGGATCGCTCTTCTTCGTGTACGTCAGGTGCTTCCACCTGAACGTCGGCACGAGCCCGCGCGACTCCGGGCCGGCGTCCGTCCCGGTCGGCTTGCCGAAGCCGAACGCCTCGGCCCACTTCTGGAGCGGCTGGCCGCGGTCCGCCGGCAGCGAGTAGAACTGGTTGCCGAGCTGGTAGAAGTACGTGTCGCACGAGTACGCGAGCGCCGTCGGCAGGTCCATCGGCTGGTTCACGTTCGGGTCCCAGTTGTGGAACGTGCGATGGGACTTGTCCTCCGGCGCGCTGAACGTTCCGGTGCACTGCTTGTACGCGTACGGCGAGAGCATGTGCTCCTGCATCGCCGCGAGCGCGGTGACGGGCTTGAACGTCGAGCCGGGCGGGTAGAGGCCCTGCAGCGCCCGGTCGAGCGACGGGTAGTTCTTCTTCGGCGCGCTCTCCGTCGTCAGGCCCTCCGCGGCGAGCGCCTTCAGCGTGACGTGCCCGGTGAACACCGACGGCTTGTACGCCGGCGCCGACGCGAGCGCGAGGATCGACCCGTCCCGGGGGTCCATCGCCACGATCGCGCCGCCGCGCGCCGCCCACTTGCCGTCCGCCTGGGCGAGGTGGATGCCGTACTGCAGCGCCTGCTCCGCCGCCTTCTGGAGCTTCAGGTCGAGCGTCAGCTGCACCGTGTGGCCCGGCGTGGAGGGAACCGTCGGCACGAGAGCCCCGCGCGGCCGGTTGAGGGCGTCGATGTGCCGGCGCGACGTGCCGGCGACGCCGCGGAGATACGTGTCGTACGAGGCCTCGACCCCGGCCTGCCCGACCTCGTCGCCGGCGTGATAGCCGGCCTTGGCCAGCTTCTTCAGCTCCGGCGCGGAGATCTCTCCGACGTAGCCGAGCACCTGCGCCGCGAGCGAGTTGTACGGGTAGTGCCGGATGAATGCGTGCTCGATCGTGACGCCGGGGAACTCGGAGGCGCGCTCGTCGAGATACGTCACCATCGGCTCGCTCGCGTCCTCGCGGACGGTGACCGGCGTGATCAGGTCGTTCGCCTCCCGGCGCACCTTGATCCCGGCGGCGATCTCGTACAGCGGCACGCGCGTCACGTGCGCGAGCGCGCTCAGCTCGTCGTAGCGCGCCTTGTAGACCTTGGGCAGGTCGGACGGCCAGAGCACCACGGCTGTGGCGGGGACGTTCATCACGAGGACTTTCCCGTTGCGGTCGACGATCTGTCCGCGCGGCGCCTGCACGCGCACCGTGCGATACGAGTTCGCCTGCGCCTGGCCGACGTACTTCGTCCCCGCGAGCACCTGCAGCGCCCACAGTCGCAGGAAGAGAGCGCCGAAGACGACGAGCAGCATGCCGCTGAGGATCGCGATGCGCAGCGCGAGCCGCGGCGTCAGCCGATACGGCTCGGCGACGCTCGAGCTCGGCGGCAGGAACTTGCGCGAGCGCGAGCGGCCCGCGGCGCTAGCCAAGGAGCTGCACCTCGGTCGTGAGATCCGAGCGCTCGAACGGGCGCAGCAGACGGCGCACGAGCGCGTATGCGGGCGCGGTGAGGACGAGGTTCAGCACGATCGCCGGCCCGAGGCCCTCGAGCATCGCCCCGGCGGGCGCCGGCTCGCCGAGCACGAAGTGCACGAGCAGCAGCCCGAAGCCGTAGAGGATCGTGACGACGGCGACGGAGAGGAACGGCGCGTGTGCGCGGTCCCGTCCGGTCGTCTCGCCGTAGCGCCCGATCCAGTAGCCGGCGACGGTCAGCACGAGCGACGTGAGACCGAGCTGCCCGAGCGTGGCCGTGTCGACGAGCAGGCCGGCGAAAAAGCCGCCCGCCGCGCCGACGACCGCGCCGCGCAGCAGCGCGACCGCGACGAGCGTCACGAGCAGCACGTCGGGAACGCCGCCGAACACGTGGATCTGCCTGAGGATCGAGACCTGCACGATCGCCGCGACGAACAACAGCGCCGCGGCCTTGAGGCCGTCGGCGAACGTCACGGCAGCTTCGACGCCTTCGTCGGAATGAGAGCGGCGACGGCGTCGATCCCCGTGAGCTTCGCGAACGGCGCAACCTGCACCGTGAGGTAGCTCGCGATGTCGCTCGTACCCACCTGGATGACCTGGCCGATCGGGATGCCGTACGGGTAGAGCGAGGGATAGCGCCGGTCGCGCGTCCCCTGCGTGACGATGATGTCGCCCTTCTTCACCGTTTGTTCCTTCGCGACGTTGTCGAGGATGAGCGTGTTCCCCTGGCCGTGCTTGATCAGGCCGAAGACCTTCGTCCTCAGGTCGCGCGCGGCGACGACGCTGCTCGGATCGGTGAGCAGCGCGACGGTCGCCGTCGAGCGGCCGACGTTGGTGGCGCGGCCGACGAGGCCGTCGGCGCTGAGGATCGGCGTGTTGACGCGCAGGCCCTTGTTCGATCCGGCCGAGATGGTGATCTGCTGGTCGAACGGGCCGCCCGGGAAGGAGATCACCGATGCGTTCACGGTCCGGTAGCCCTTCGGGTAGGTCGGGCCCTGCTCGTACTGGAGCAGCCGCTTCAGGCTCGCGTTCTCCTGTGCGGCGGCGTAGTTCTCCAGCGCCAGCGCGTGGTAGTAGCGCAGCTCGCGGCGGAGCTTCTTGTTCTCCGCCTTCGCCCCGGTGAGGGTGCTCACGTAGTTGTAGGCGTCGTGAAACGGGCGCGCGACGCGCGTGGCCGCCACCTGGAACGGACGCAGCGCGGTCGCGCCGTAGCTCTGCGCGTCGTGCAGCACGCCGGAGGTCGGCGAGCGGAACGAGATCGTGAGGAGCGCGAGCGCAGCGAGCACGAGCACGACGAGCACGACGCGCCGAACGACAGCGCTACGCCCCCTGGGCGGGCGCCGGTCGGATTTGCGCTGGGCCGACGAGGCCAGCACCGCCACGCGCGCGGTGCGGTGAGGAGGAGCCACTCGGCAAGGGTACCGCGCCTGGCGGCGCGGCCCCCTTATTGGGGTTGGGCTCCGCCGAGCGCCCGGCGGCGGAGCCGCCGGGCTCTTATGTGACCAGGGGCGACGGGCACTGCGAGCGCGGCCGGTGGTGGCTACGCCATCCCCGTCCGCGTGGATCCGGCCTCCACGAACGCTCCGCGTTCGCTCCGGCCTCTTGGCGGTCACGAGTGGCAAACGCTTACAACTGCGACCAGGTCGCGACGTGGTCGCGACCTGGTCGCGGCCGTTCCACTCGCTGATACCCCCGCTTCGGGCGGTTAGTAGCGGCGGCCGTTGCGAGAGCGGTGCCGCGCCTTGTTGCTCCGGTGGATCGCCTCGAACTCCTCAAGGCTCCGGCCGGAGCCGACCGCGACGCACGTGAGCGGGCTCTCCGCCAGGTGGACCGGCATCTGGGTCTCGTGGCGCAGCCGCTCGTCGAGGCCGCTCAGGAGCGCGCCGCCGCCGGCGAGCACGATGCCGCGGTCCATGATGTCCGCGGCCAGCTCGGGCGGGGTCTTGTCGAGCGTCGACTTGATCGCCTCGATGATCTGCGTGACGGGCTCGTCGAGCGCGCGGCGGATCTCCTCGGAGGTGAGGATCACCGTCTTGGGCAGGCCGGTGAGCATGTCGCGGCCGCGCACCTCCGCCTGCAGCTCCTCCTTCATGTCCCACGCGGAGCCGATCTCGAGCTTGATCTCCTCCGCGGTCTGCTGCCCGATCAGCAGCTTGTAGTCGCGCTTGATGTGATTGATGATCGCCTCGTCCATCTCGTCGCCGCCGACACGCAGCGACTGCGAGACGACGATGCCGCCGAGGCTGATCACCGCGACCTCGGTCGTGCCGCCGCCGATGTCGACGATCATGTTCCCCGTCGGCTCGGCAACGGGCAGTCCGGCGCCGATCGCGGCCGCCATCGGCTCCTCGATCAGATACGCCTGGCGCGCCCCGGCCGACAGCGTCGCCTCCTCGACCGCGCGCTTCTCGACCCCGGTGACGCCCGACGGGACGCAGACGACGACACGCGGATGAGCGAAGCGGTTCTGGTGCACCTTCTGGATGAAGTGGCGCAGCATCTGCTCGGTCACGTCGAAGTCGGCGATGACGCCGTCCTTCAGCGGACGGATCGCCTGGATCGTGCCCGGTGTCCGCCCGAGCATCCGCTTCGCCTCGACTCCGACCGCGTGCACCTCGCCCGAACGCTGGTCGATCGCGACGACCGACGGCTCCGAGAGGACGATGCCGCGCCCGCGCACGTACACGAGCGTGTTCGCGGTGCCGAGGTCGACGGCCATGTCACGGCCGCCGAAGCCCGTCATCCTTGAAAAGATCCCCATACCTACGTTCGAGTCTAGCTGCGAAAACCCGGAAAGTCGCCGGAAACTCCGCACTCTCTCGTAACGGTCTCCGCTCTACCTTCGCGGCAAACGACGACGGAGGAGCGGATGAACAACGTGAGCCTGATCGGCAACCTCGCGACCGAGGTGGAGCTCAAGGAGGTCGGCACCGACCGGAAGGTCGCAAGCTTCCTCCTCGCGGTCGGACGCGGCAGTCGCGACGGTGGTGCGGACTTCGTCTGGGTCTCGGCCTGGGACCGCCAGGCGGAGCTCTGCGCCGAGTTCCTCGCGAAAGGCCGGCGCGTCGGCATCGCGGGCCGCCTCAAGAGCCGCACCTGGGAGCAGGACGGCCGGCGGCGCGACGCGGTCGAGGTGGTCGCCAACCGGGTGGACTTCCTCGGCGGCCCGGAGCGCGAGGAGGGCGGCGCGGAGGTGATCCCGTTCGAGACGGCAGCCGCGGGCTAAGCGGATGCGTCCAGCGTGGCGATGAACGCGCGGACGGCGTGGAGCACCGCGTCCGGCCGCTCGCCGATCAGCAGGTGGCCGCAGTCGGCGATCGACCGGAGCGGCGCGCGCAGGCGTCGCGCGTACTCCATGCCGTCGCGCAGCGGCACCCAGTTGTCGTTCGCGCCCCAGAGGCACAGACAGGGGGCGCGGACGAGCCCGAGCTCCTGGCGCGGGTCGCCGTCGAGCAGCGCCCTGCCCGCGGAGGCGGTGTCGGTGTGCTGCGCCGGACCGGCGAGGAACGCCTCCGCCGTCTCCGGGTCGAAGCGCGCGGGATCGGCGACGCCCCACCAGCCGAAGGTGGCCTTGCGGCCGGCGCGGGACCGAGAGAGCCGCCCCCGGTACGGCGCGACGCGCCTCCCGGGCTGCAGCACCTCGATCACGCTCACGACGGCCCGGCCCACGGGCAGCGCGGACGAGATGCCCGCCGCGGCGGCAAGCACGATCCCCGTCACCGTCTCGGGCCGCCGGATCGCCGCGCGCAGGCCGACGAGGCCGCCGAGCGAATGGCCGACCCAGACCGCCGGCAGGGCGTCCTCGGCCTCGAGCACGGCCAGGATCGCCTCGGCGTACGGGTCGAGCGTCGGCGCCGCCGGCAGCGGGCTCGAGCCGCCGTGCCCCGGCAGCTCGGGCACGAGCACGCGGTGCTCCAGGGCCAGGGAGGGGGCGATCAGCCGCCAGTTCGCGGCCGCTCCGCCGAAGCCGTGCATGAGCACCACGGAAGGCCCGGCGCCGGCCGTGAGGTAACGGATCCGGGCCGTGCGGTACCGGACGGCCCGGTCCGAGAATCCGGGAATCCCCTGCTTGGCGTCTGTCTCCATCAGGACGTATTCTGTGCTCGATGGGTGCTTCGGCAGGGCAGGCAGACTGATGCCTGTCGGATCGACAACTGAGGGTCTGGACGAGCCCGTCTGAGCGTGCCGCGCCGGCGGGCTTTTTCGTACCCGAGGGAAGGAGCAGAAGCGGAATGGCGAATCACCTCACGCCCGAGGAGCTTTCGAAAGAACTGGGCATCGATCGGCAGGAGGTGATCCGGGTCTGCATGCAGGAAGGGGTGCCGATCTACAACGGCAAGATCGACAAGTATCTCTTCCAGGTGCAGCTCGAGGCGCTCGGCGCGACGTCGGGCGTCACCAGCTAGAACGCAACGACTCCGCGGGCGTCAGGCGCTCTTCCGCGCCGGCGCCCGCCCCGCCCGAGAGCCGCCCGGCGAGGCGGCTTTCGTCTTCCTGGGCGTCTTCGCCGCCGCGCCGCCGTTCCCGCCGCCGCGCCGGTCCTGCACCTCGGCGACGCTGCGGCGCAGCGCCTCCATCAGGTCGACGACCGGCGTCTCGGTGACGGGCTCCGGCCGCGTGATCGCCTCGCCTGCAAGCTTCGCGTCGAGCATCGCGCGCACGTCGCGGCGGTACTCGTTCTCGAAGTCCTCGGCGACCCACTCGCCGACGAGGCTCTCGATCACCTGGCCGGCCAGCGCGAGCTCGGCCTTCTTCACCTCGGTGGCCTCGACCGCCTCCTCGATCTCCGCCTTCGAGCGGACGTCGTCCGCGAAGAAGAGCGTCTCGAGCGCGAGCGTGTCGCCCTGCGGCCGGATCAGGCAGAGGTTCTCCTTCCCCCAGAGCACGAACTTCCCGACGGCGGCCGTGCCGGACTCCTGCATCGCGCGGAGCAGGAGCACGTACGGGCGGCGCGCCGCCTCCGCACCTGCCGGCGACAGGTAGTACGTGCGGTCGAAGAAGACCGGGTCGACGTCCGCGAGCTGGACGAAGCGGAGGATCTCGATCGACTGCGAGCGCTGGAGGGCGACCGCCTCGAGGTCGGAGTCCTCGACGAGCACGAACTCGCCCTTCGCCACCTCCCAGCCCTTCACGAGCTCGTCCGCCTCGACCTCGCGCTCGTGGAGCGGACACCAGCGCTTCTGCTTGATCGGCGTCCCGCACTCGCGGTGGAGCGTGCGGAAGGACACGTCGTCCCGCTGGGTGGCCAGCGCCAGCCCGATCGGGATGTTGACGAGGCCGAAGCTGATCGATCCGTTCCAGATGGTGCGCATGGTGAACTCCGAAATGTATCGGGACCGGGACTGTTCGACCTACCCCCGGACTTCCCTCCATGCATACGATGAAACCGTGGCGACCTTCTCGGCCCCGGCACCCGAGACCATCCTGGTGCGGCGAACGGCGCCCGCCCTCTGGCGGTACGCGGTCACGCGACGGCTGAAGAGCCCCGCCTACCTCGAGGAGCTGCCCGACCGGTGGCGCGAGGTGCCGTGGCAGGAGGCCGCGGAGCGCGTCGAGGCGCTCGCGAACGCGCTACTCGCACGCGGCGTGCGGCGCGGCGACGCGGTGACCGTGCTCGCGCGCACGCGGCTCGAGTGGGTGCTGCTCGACTGGGCGACGATGTCGATCGGCGCCGTCACCGTCGGCCTCTACCCGACCAGCTCGGCGAAGGAGTGCGCCTACATCCTCGGCCACTCGGAGGCGGTGCTCGCATTCGCGGAGGACGAGGAGCAGCACGCGAAGCTGGCGCCCGTGCACGAGCACCTGCCGAAGCTGCGCGCGATCGTCCGCTTCGACGAGCTGCCGGCTCTCGAGGCTGAGGGACGGGCCTACCGGGACGAGCACCCCGGCGCGGTCGACGCTGCCGCGGCGGCAGTGCTCGAGGACGACGTCGGCACGCTCATCTACACGTCGGGGACGACGGGCCCGGCGAAGGGCTGCATGCTGACGCACAAGAACCTCGTCACGGCCGCGCTACGCGTGCAGAGCTACCTCGAGAGCGAGACCGACGTCATGCTGCTCTTCCTGCCGCTCGCCCACAGCTTCGGGCGGCTCGCCCACCACGCCGACGCGATGAGCGGCTCGACGCTCGCGTTCTGTGCGGAAGCTGCCCGAGTGCCGGCCGCGCTCGCCGCCGTGCGGCCGACGATTCTGCCCGCCGTCCCGCGCGTGTACGAGAAGATCCACGCGAACGTGCTCGGCGAGATCGAGCGCAGCGGTGCGGCGAAGCGCACCGTCGGTCTCTGGGCGATCGGCGTCGGCAGCCGCGCGAGCCGGCTCCGTCGCGCCGGTGCACGCGTGCCGGCGCTGCTGCGGCTCCAGGAGCTCGCCGCCGACAGGATCGTGTTCTCGACGGTCCGGCACCGGCTCGGCGGCCGCCTGCGCTACGGCATCTCGGGTGCGGCCCCGCTCGGGATCGACGTGCTCGAGTTCTTCCACTCGATCGGCATGCTCGTGATCGAGGGATACGGGCTGACGGAGACGGCGAGCTCGGCGACCGCGAACGAGCCGCACAACTACCGCTTCGGCACCGTCGGCCACACCGTCGAGGGCTGCGAGATCGCGCTCGACGCCGACGGCGAGATCCTGCTGCGCAGCGACACGATCTTCGCCGGCTACTACAAGGATCCGGAGGCGACCGCGCTCGCGATCACCGAGGACGGCTGGTTCCGCAGCGGCGACGTCGGGGAGATCGACGCGGACGGCTTCGTGAAGATCACCGACCGCAAGAAGGACATCATCATCACCGCCGGCGGCAAGAACATCGCCCCGCAGAACCTCGAGAACGCGCTGACGGCTTCACGCTTCGTCTCGCAGGCGCTGGTCGTAGGCGACCGCAGGCCCTATGTCACCGCGCTGATCACGCTCGACTGGGACGAGGTGAACGCGTCGGGCCGCGATCCGCAGGCGCTCGTGCAGGAGCTCGTCGAAGCGGTGAACCGGGATCGCGTCCGTGTCGAGCAGATCAAGCGCTTTGCGATCCTTCCGCGCGACTTCACGCAGGAGGACGGCGAGCTCACCCCGACGCTGAAGCTGCGCCGACGCGTCGTGCACGACCATTTCGCAGAGGAGATCGAGCGCCTCTACAGCGACGCGGGATGACCGCCGGCTTCCTCATCGCCTCGGCGTTTCTCGCCAGCGCGGTGGAGTTCGTCGAGGCGCTGACGATCGTTTTGGCGGCCGGAGTCACGCGCGGCTGGCGCTCTGCGCTCACAGGGCTCGCCGCAGCGACGGTCGCGCTCGCGGTGATCGTCGCCGCGCTCGGGCCGGCGCTCACTCTCATACCGATCTCGGCACTACGGCTCGTGGTCGGCGCGCTCCTGCTCGCGTTCGGGCTGCAGTGGCTGCGCAAGGCGATCCTGCGCGCAAGCGGCTACAAGCCGCTGCACGACGAGGCGGCGATCTTCGCGCGAGAGCTCGAGGAGGCGCGGACCGCCGAGGGCGGGCAGCGCGCCGGCCTCGACTGGTACGGCTTCACGCTCGCCTTCAAGGGCGTTCTGCTCGAAGGGCTCGAGGTCGCCTTCATCGTCGTCACGTTCGGCAGCGCGCAGGGCCGGATCGACCTGGCCGCGCTCGGCGCCGGCGGAGCGCTCGTGCTCGTCGTGATCGTCGGCGTCCTCGTGCGCGCGCCGCTCGCGCGCGTACCGGAGAACACGCTCAAGTTCGCGGTCGGCGTGATGCTGACGACGTTCGGCATCTTCTGGGCGACCGAGGGCGCAGGCGCGCACTGGCCGGGAGACGACGCCTCGCTGCCGGTCGTGCTCGCGTTCGTCATCGCGCTTTCTGCGGCCTCCGTCGCATTGCTGCGCAGGCAGCGCGCAGAAGCGGTCCCCGCGTGAGCCGCATCCGCGCATTCGGCCGCTTCTGGTGGAACTTCGTCGTCGGCGACGACTGGATTGCCGCAGCTGGGGTCGTCGTGGCGATCGGAATCACCGCCGCCCTCGCCGCCGAGAAGATCGCGGCGTGGTGGTTCCTACCGCTCGCGGTGGCAATCGTCCTCGCCGGATCGCTGCGACGGGAAGCGCGCAACAGCAGCTAGCGCCTGCGCCAAGGGCCGGAGGCTAACGCGGCCGCAGGCGCGTTAGCCGGAGGCCGGATCCATGCGGACGGGGATGGCGAAGCCACCACCGGCCGCGCTCGCAGAACCCACTGCCTCTCGCCAGCCAAGCGGACGCCGGCTCCGCCGGCGTCCGCTCTGCGGAGCACAACCTCATACCCACCGGGGAACCGCGCAGCGGTTACCCGGTGATCCGTCGGGCGCCGTCGTAGTTGGCGGCGTACCAGCCGTCGTTCAGCGAGGAGATCTTGACGACGTCGCCTGTTTGCGGGGCGTGGATGAACTCGTCGCCGCCGATGTAGAGGCCGACATGCCCGAGACCGTCGAAGAAGACGAGGTCTCCGGGCTCGAGGTCGCTGCGCGAGACCGGGACTCCGGCGTTCCATTGCGCGCCGGTGTAGTGCGGAAGCGAGACGCCGACCTGCGCGTAGACGTACATGACGAGCCCGGAGCAGTCGAAGCCGGAGGGGCTCGCGCCGCCCCAGACGTACGGGACGCCGAGGTACTGCATCGCAATCCCGACCACGCCGGTGTACGCCGACGGGGGCGCGACCGATATCCCGTCCGGTGTCGCCGCCGTGGCGCCGATCACGCTTCCGTTCAGCAAGAGGGCAGCCTGCTCCTGCTGCGACGACAGCCTGGCCTCAGCCTGGCGCTTGAGAGCCAGCTGCCGGGCCTGTTGCAAGGCGATCAGGTGCGCGATCTCGCCCTTGACCGACGCGTACAGGCGCTTCTCCCGGGCGAGCTGCGTGCCGATGCGCGCCTTCGCCGCGGCGCGCTGGCGCACGAGCCTCGCCTGGTCCCTGTGCTCACTGACGAGCGCACGCTGGTGGATCGTGACGTCGTGCTTGAAGCCGATCACCTGGTTCATCACGGCGACGTCCTGCGACGACACCGACTGCACCGTCTCGATCCGGCTGACGAGATCGTCGATGCTCGTCGCGCCGAGCAGGACCGACAGCGTCGTCTGCTCGTCACGCGACGTGTAGATGACGACGAGTCGCTGCATGAGAGCGACCTGCGACTTGTGAAGGTTGAGTCGGGCAGCGTGCAGCGCGATGCGGTTGATCTTCAAGTTGTGATTGATCGCCTGCAGCTTCACCGTTGCCTGTTCGTATGCGCTCTGCGCGCGCGTGAGGCTCGAGTCGAGCTGCGTGATCTCCCCCATCACGCGCTGCGCCTCCGCCTGCTTCGCGCCGATCGAAGGATCGCCCGTCGCCGAGCCGACCACGACGCACGCGGCGACCGCGGCAATGACGAACACCAGCGCCTGTCGCTTCAAGACGTTAATAGCAGGCTCCCGAATCGGGCTTGCGACAGACGCACCGGAGGGGCCGGAACGTCACAAGTTCCGCAGGCTAACAGGGCTATCGGATGCTCGCAACCGCTCAATGTGCACAAAATTGCCGCAATTTGCCCATCAGCCTATCGCAATCCCGGAAAGAACGGACCGCACAAAGTCATGATTGTCACTTCGCAGTGTGCTACGGTCCCGCACCGTGAGCGGCCGGAGGAGAGCATCCGCGGCGCAGCTCGCAGGCATCTCTGCGGTGCTCGTCCTCGTTGTGGTTTCGGCAGCTACGGCAGCCGAGCCGGGCACGCCTTTCCGCAGCAAGGCAGCCGAGCTTCAGCAGCAGGCGAGCGTGCTTGCGTCGCGTGCACATGGTGCTCTGCTTGATCTCTACGCACTCGACACACGCTTTGGCGCCGCGCAAACGCGACTGGCGTCGCTGCAGGCTCAGGCTTCACAACTACGCGAGCAGCAAGCGATGTTGGCGCAGCAGATTGCTGCGACGAAACACAGCCTCACGGTCTCGCAACAGCAGCTCGGTGTGAACCTTCGCTTGCTGTACAAGCAAGGCGACACCGACACGCTCGCCGTGATGCTCGGTGCGACATCTCTGTCCGACGCGATTACGCAGATCGACGATCTCAACCGCGTCGCCGACCAGAGCGAACGGGTCGTCGCCGAGACGACGGCCGCGCGCACGCGTCTCGCCGGCCTGCGTCGCGCGCTCGCCGAGCACCGCGCCCAGGTCGACTCGGACCTCGGAGCTGCGCAGCAAACGGCGCGTCAGCTCGCAACGGCGCGTGCAGAACGCAGCTCGTTCATCGCACGGCTGCACAGCGAGCAGAGCCTGAAGGTCGCGCAGATCGGAACGCTGGAGCTGAGGGCCCACGCCGCCGAGGTGAAGTCGCAGCAGCTCCAGGCCGCGGCGCTCACGGCACGGGCGGCGGCGCCGACGCCACTCGGGACGCCCGACCCGGCGCCCGCTCCGGCAGCTGACGGCCAGACGCTCACGGTCAGCTCGACCGGTTACTCGCTGCCCGGGCACACCTCGAGCGGCATCCCCGTCGGCTGGGGCGTCGTCGCCGTCGACCCGACGGTGATCCCGCTCGGGACACGGCTCACCATCCCCGGCTACGGCGAGGGAGTCGCCGCAGACACCGGCAGCGCCGTCAGAGGCGCCGACATCGACCTCTGGTTCCCGACGCTCACGCAGGCACGCGCGTGGGGCCGGCGCACGATCACGATTACGCTTCATTCGTGATCCAGCGGTCTGACCACTAGAATCCGCGCAGCCCAGGAAGGGGTTCCAGCTGAGCGAGTTGCCCACCGCCGAGGAGCGGCAGCCCGAGTTGCTTCGCGTGCTGATCGCCGACGACCACGATCTCTTCCGCACGGGCCTGCGCAATCTCCTCGAAGAGCAGGGCGTGCAGATCGTCGGTGAGGCCGCGTCGGGCGCGGAGGCCGTGCACGCCGTGCGCGAACTCGCGCCGGACGTCGTCGTCATGGACCTGAACATGCCCGGCATGGGCGGCATCGACGCCACGCGCCACATCGCGTCGATCGCCCCCCTCACGCGCGTCGTGATGCTGACGATCTCCGACAGCGACGCCGACGTGATGGACGCGATTCTCGCCGGCGCCTGCGGCTATCTGTTGAAGGATTCGTCGATCCAGGATCTGATGGCCGGGATCCAGGCCGCCTCACGCGGCGAGTCGCTCATCTCGCCGTCGATCGCGGCGAAGGTCCTGCAGCGCGTCCGGGCGACGAGCACGCAGCCGGAGATCGCGACCGCGATCAAAGCGGAGCTGTCCGCCCGCGAGATCGAGGTGTTGAAGCTGATCGCGAACGGCAAGGACAACGCGGTCATCGCCGCCGAGCTGCACATCAGTCCGAAGACGGTCAAGAACCACATCTCGAACATCCTGATGAAGCTCCAGATCGACAACCGCATCCAGGCCGCGGTCTATGCGGTCCGCTCCGGAATCGTCTAGCCCGGCGTCGGAACTGCGTTCCGCCGCCGTTCGAGGATGTGCTCCGCAGAGAGGACGCCGGCAAAGCCGGCGTCCTCTTCTCTGACGAGGGGCGGTCGGTGCGACAGCGCAGGCGGTGGTGCTGCGCATCCCCGCCTGCGTGTATCCGGCCTGCGGTTACGGCGGCTTCGCCCGCCGTAACCTCCGGCCTTCTACGTTCTGTATCGGACCGCGGCTACTGCTACTGCTACTGCTGCCCTGCAGGCACTGCACGGCGCGTCTCCACCGCGCGTTCTCGCAGCGCGTCGAGCCGTGCGCGTAGCGTCTGGATCTCGCCGTCCGCGCTCGTGAGCCGGCGGCCGAGCGACCTCAGCTCTTCCGCGAAGGCCGAGAAGTCGCCGCAGTCGACCTGCCGCGCCACCTCGGAGATGCGGCGCTCGAGCCGCAGGCGCTCGGCCTCGAGCGCGAGCGCCTGCGCGTAGCCGTCGGTCAGCGCCTCCTCGAGGCGCGCCAGCGTCGGCGCCTCCGAGCCGCTCGCCGGTGCGTTCAACAGGTGTTCGATCGAGTCCACCACGGTGCCCGCCCCCTGCTGGAGTCCCGATTATCGAACCAGGCCCTGCCGGGCCGGTATAGGCCGTGCGGCCCATCTTGCCGGCCGATTGGGCCTAGAACGCTTGACATATCGGCACGCGTCCGAACAATGGATCCGTGCTCTTCTCCCGCGCCCGCGCGGTTGTCGCCGTGGTCCTCGCGGGCCTTGCGCTCGCCTCCGCTGGAACGGCGCAGGGCTCGCCGCTGCCCACGCGCCTCCAGCGCGCGCTCCTCGTCCCCACCGTGAGCCTGTCCGAGTCGGCGGCCTACGTCGTCGACCTGTCCACGGGGCAGGCCGTGTTCTCGCGCAACGCCTCGCTGCCCCTGCTACCGGCCTCGAACGAGAAGCTCGCGCTCACCTACGGCGCGCTGACGGCGCTCGGCCCGGCCTTCCGGATCGAGACGGACGTGCTCGGCGAGGGCGAGCAGACCGGCGGGACCTGGCACGGCGACCTCGTGCTGAAAGGGTACGGCGACCCGACGCTGTCGTCCCAGAGCCTTGCCGCGCTCGCGCAGCAGGTCCGCGCCGCAGGAATCACGCGCGTGACCGGCCACGTGCTCGGCGACGAGAGCTGGTTCGACGGGCTCCAAACGGCGCTCGGCTGGAAAGCGTCCTTCTACATCGACGAGTCGCCGCCGCTCTCGGCGCTGATCGTCGACCGCGGCCTCGTCGGGCGCTTCACGTCGCACAACCCTGCGCTCTCCGCGACACAGCTCTTCCGCACGGCACTCGTGGGCGCCGGCGTGCAGGTCGCGGGGATCGCCGAGCTCGGCACCGCGGACGAGCAGGCCGTACCACTCGCGTCGGTCGACTCCCCCACGCTCGCGTCGATCGTGCGCTGGATGGATCGCGTCAGCGACAACTTCACGGCGGAGATGCTGATGAAGGAGCTCGGCGCCGTGCAGGCCGGCAAGGGCACGACCGCCGCCGGCGTCGGCGTCGTCACGGGCCTGCTCGCGCAGGCGGGCGTGCCGATGAGCGGCGTCCGCCTCGTCGACGGCTCTGGGCTCTCGCTCCTCGACCGGATGACCGCGAACGCGCTCGTCTCGCTGCTCTCGACGATGTGGAACGACCCCGAGGTGCACCCGGCGCTGCTTGCGTCGCTGCCGGTGGCCGGCCGCACGGGCACGCTCCACGACCGGATGCGCCAGGGCGCCGCCACGGGCGTGGTGGTCGCCAAGACCGGGACGACGGACAACGCGTCCGCGCTCTCGGGCTTCGTCGGCGACCGCTACGTCTTCTCGATCCTCCAGAACGGCTGGCCGCTCGACTGGGGCTGGGCGCGCGTCGCGCAGGACCGGTTCGCGACGATTCTTGCCACGTTCCAGGGAGGCTAGAAGCCCGCCGCCCGCCCCGTTACAGTCGGTGCGGAAACTCAGGGAGGCGAGCCATGATTGTGGAGATCAAGATGACGGACGGCGAGAGGTTCACACTCGAGTCGAGCAAGTCCGCACACGCGGTGGCAAACGACGTCGTTTCCCACCAGCTGTTCTTCGAGGTGCACGACGACAACGGGATGCTCGTCTACATCAACCCTCGGCAGGTCATCTCCATCCGGGAGGTCGAAGGCTAGGAGAGGCCGAGCAGCGCGAGCAGGTCGGCCTCGGTGAGCAACGGCACCCCGGCCTTCTGCGCCTTCGACAGCTTCGAGGCGCCGGGCTCCTCGCCGACGATCACCCCCGTCGTCTTCGAGGAGACGGAATCGGAGACCTTCGCGCCGAGCGCCTCGAGCGCGGCCTTCGCCTGATCGCGCGAGAACCGCTCGAGCGTGCCTGTGACCACGTAGGTCTCGCCGGTGAGCGGCCCCTCTTTCGGACGCTCCTCCTCGCTGATCGTGAAGCGCAGTCCGAGCTCCTGCAGCTCGGCGACGAGCCTACGGTTCTCCTCGTCGCCGAACCAGTCGGCGAGCGCCTCGGCGCGCTCGGGGCCGATCCCGTCGACCTCCTCGAGCTCTTCGAGGGTTGCGTTCATCAGGGCGTCGATGGCGCCGAAGTGGCGGGCGAGCGTCTGCCCGGTGACCCAGCCGACGTCCGGGATGTTCAGCCCGAAAAGGACGCGCGAGAAAGGCACCGCCTTGATCGACGCCTGGATCGCCTCGATCGCGTTGCGCGCGCTGATCTCGCCGAAGCCGTCCAGCTCGAGCAGCTGCTCCGGGGTGAGCCGGTACAGCTCCGGGATCGACCGCACGAGCCCGAGATCCCAGAGACGGCGGACGGTCTGCTCGCCGACCCCCTCGATGTCCGCAGCCGCCATCACCCAGTTGTTCAGCGACTCGAGCCCCCGTGAAGGACAGGCGCGGTTCGGGCAGCGGTGCATCACCTCGCCCTCGGGCTTTACGACCTCGGTGCCGCAGAGCGGACAGTGCGTCGGCATCGCGAACGCCTTCGTGCCCGGGAGGTGCGGGCCGGCCGGCCCGACGATCTGCGGGATGACGTCGCCCGCGCGCTGGACGATCACGTCGTCGCCTTCGCGGATGTCCTTCCGGTTGATGTCCTCCTCGTTGTGGAGCGTCGCGCGCGAGATCGTGACGCCGCCGACCTCGACGGGCTCGAGCATCGCCCAGGGGTTGAGCGCGCCCGTGCGGCCGACGCGGATCGCGATCCGGTTGAGCCGCGTCCTTGCGGTCATCGGCGCCCACTTGAAGGCGCGTGCCCAGCGTGGCCGCTCGTGCAGAGCGCCGAGGCGCGCCTGCTGGTCGAGCGAGTCGACCTTGATCACGATCCCGTCGATCTCGTAGTCGAGCTCGGCACGCCGCAGCTCCCAGGCGCGGCAGGCCTCGGCGACCTCCTCGACCGACTCGACGCGCTGCGCGAACAGGTTCGTCGGGAAGCCGCGCCCGCGGAGCCAGAGCAGGGTCTCCCAGTGCGTCGTCAGGTGGTCGAGTCCCTCGCGCACGCCCGTGCCGTAGACCCAGATCGAAAGCGGACGCTGAGCCGTGATCGCGGAGTCCTTCTGCCGGAGCGAGCCGGCCGCCGCGTTGCGCGGGTTGGGCGCGGGCGGCTTTCCCTCCGCGACGAGCCGCTCGTTGAACGCGCGGAATCCCGACAGCGGCAGGTACACCTCGCCGCGAACCTCGAGCAGCGCCGGCGCCTGCTCGCCCTCCGGCAGCTGCATCCGCAGCGGGATGGCGTGGATCGTGCGCAGGTTCGGCGTCACGTCTTCTCCCTGGATGCCGTCGCCGCGCGTCGCACCGCGGACGAAGACACCGGCCTCGTAGACGAGGTTGATCGCGGAGCCGTCGATCTTCGGCTCGAGCACGAAAGCGACCTGCTCGTCCGTGCCGAGCCGCTTGCGCACGTCTTCGGCCCATTTGAGAATCGCCTCGTCGGTCGTCACCTTGTCGAGCGAGCCCATCGGCGACAGATGGCGGAGCTTCTGAAACTTCGCCGACGGCGGTGCACCGACGCGCTGCGTCGGCGAGTCGGGCGTCACGAGCTCCGGATGCTCCGCCTCGAGGGCGGCGAGCTCGTCGTAGAGGACGTCGTACGCGGCGTCCTCCATGATCGGCGCGTCCTCGACGTGGTATGCGATCAAGGCCCGGTTGAGCAGCTCACGCAACTCGGCTGCGCGCCCCACCGGATCAGAGGTGCTCAAGCAGCTCCTCCGCCCGGTCGACGACGGCGTCGGGCTCCTCGGCCTCGAGCCGCGCGCGGTCGTGGATGCGTCCCCACGTGACGCCGATCGCGTGCATGCCGGCGGCCTTTGCGGCGCGGATGTCGAACGGTGAGTCGCCGACGTAGGCCGTCTCGGCCGGGTCCGCACCCATGCGCTCGGCCGCGAGCAGCAGCGGCTCGGGATGCGGCTTGTGGCGCTCGGTCTCGTCACCGCCGACGACGGCTTCGAAGAGGTGGGCGATCGGGACGCTCGCGAACGCGAGCTCGACGGTCGAGCGGCGCTTCGCGGTGACGATGCCGAGCCGCCGGCCTTCGTCGCGCAGGCGCACGAGCACTTCGCCCATCCCTTCGCATTCCTCGAGCTCGTCGTGCAACGGCTCGTTGTGGGCGCGGTAGACGCTCACGAGCTCGTCGACGCGGTCGGGGGCGAACGCCGCCATCTGAGCCTCGAGTCCGGGGCCGCCTACGGCCTTCATCAGATCCTCGTCCGTGTACTCCTCGCCGAGCACCTCGCGGGTCGCGTGGCGCATCGACGCGAGGATGATGGCGCCGGAGTCGACGACGGTGCCGTCGAGATCGAAGAGGACGACCGGGAAGCGGATCACGGTGATTCATCGTAGGCAACCGACACGAGGTAGAGCCCCCAAGGCGGCGCGGTCATCCCGGCTTCGCTGCGATCGCCTCCGCCGAGCAGGGGCGCGATCTCGTCGGGGTCGAGCTCGAGCATCGTCCCGACGAGGCTGCGGACCATGTGCCGGAGGTAGCTGTCGGCGGTTATCTCGAAGTCGAGATGGTCGCCCCGGCGGATCCACGCTGCGCGCTCGACGACGCGCAAGAACACGTCGTGCTGCGTCTGGGTGGGCGTGAATGCGCGGAAGTCGTGCTCGCCCGGCAGCAGCGCCGCGGCAGCGCCGAGCCGCTCCTCGTCGAGACCTCGGGAGATCCACCAGCTGCGGCGCACCTCGAACGGCGAGGGCGTGAGGCGGTTGAAGATCCGGTAGCGGTAGCTCCGCGAGCGCGCGGAGTGGCGGGCGTGGAAGTCCGGCGCAGCCGGCTTTGCGGCGACGACGGAGATCTCGTCGGGCAGGCGCGTGTTCAGCGCTTCGGCGGCGCGCTCCGGCGGCGGCCCGCCCTCGACGTCGACCGATGCGACCTGGCCGAGCGCATGCACACCCGTGTCGGTGCGGCCGGCGACGGCGAGGTTCGCGACCGAGGCGAACGTCTGCGCGAGGGCGTCGCGCAGCGCGCCCTCGACCGTCGGCAGCCCCGGCTGGGCCGCCCAGCCGCAGAAGGGCGTACCGTCGTACTCGATCTCCAGTCGGAGGCGCACGTCAGGATCATCGTCGTGTCGGATGCGCTCGGGCACGCGGCGGGGTGGCGAGGGGCTACGGGTTACGACTGCGACCAGGTCGCCGGCGGCGGCCTGGTTGCAGATCCACGCGACTACGGAACGTAGTCGACTAGCTCGAGGTAGACCATCTCCGCGGCATCTCCCGGCCGGTGGCCGATCTTGATGATGCGCGAATAGCCGCCCGGCCGGTCGGCCATGCGCGGTCCGACGTCCGAGAAGAGCTTGTGGACGATCTCCTGCGAACGGAGCTCGGCGAGCGCCTGCCGGCGCGCATGCAGGTCGCCGCGACGGCCGAGCGTGATCATCTGCTCGGCCATCGGCTTGACCGCCTTCGCCTTCGCCTCGGTTGTCTTGATCCGCCCGTGCTCGATCAGCGAGCACGTGAGGTTCGCGTACAGCGCCTTGCGATGGGCGGAGTCGCGCCCGAGCTTCTTGCCTGTCCGTGCGTGGCGCATGGCGTCAGTCGAGCCCGCCGCCGTTGTCACCGCGGAGGGTGAGACCGTGCTGTGCGAGCGTCTCCTTCACCTCTTCGATCGACTTCTTGCCGAAGTTCGGGATCGCGGCGAGCTCGTTCTCGGTCTTCATCACGAGGTCGCCGATCGTCTCGATGCCGACCCGCTTGAGGCAGTTGTACGAGCGGACTCCGAGCTCGAGCTCCTCGATCGGGAAGTTCTCCATCCCGTGGGCGAGCGCCGCCTCGGGACCTACGCCCTCGCCGCCGACGGCCACGGTCTCGCCGAAGCCCTCCATCCGCTCGATGTCGGTGAAGATCGCGAGCTGGCGGATGAGGATCTCGGCCGCCTCGCCGAGCGCGTCCTTCGGCTGGACGGAACCGTCGGTGGTGATGTCGAGCGTGAGCTTGTCGTAGTCGGTGCGCTGGCCGACGCGTGCCGCCTCGACCGCATACGCAACGCGGCGAACCGGCGAGAAGATCGAGTCGATCGGAATCACGCCGATCGTGTGCTGCGGCCCGCGGTTCAGCTCGGCCGGCATGTAGCCACGGCCGCGTCCGATCGTCAGCGTCATCTCCAGGCGGCCGCGATCGGCGAGATTCGCGATCTCGAGCTCCGGGTTGAGGATCTCGAGCTCGGCGGGCGCCTCGATGTCGCCGGCCGTGATGACGCCGGGGCCCTTGCGCGCGATGTGCACCTCGACCTCGGGCGAATCCCCGTGCAGGCGCGAGATGAGGTTCTTCAGGTTGAGGACGATGTCGGTGACGTCCTCGCGCACACCGGGAAGCGTCGTGAACTCGTGCGCGGTGCCCTCGACCTTGACCGAGGTGACCGCCGCGCCCTCGAGCGACGAGAGCAGCACGCGGCGCAGCGAGTTGCCGAACGTGTGACCGAAGCCGCGGTCGAGCGGCTCGATCACGAAGACCCCGCGATGCTCGTCCACCTCCTCGTGGACGATCTTCGGAATCTGGAAAGATGCGTTACGGACTGCCATCGGATCCTTTCGGGCGGAACTACAAGACGTTTGGGGTGGGACGCGAGCGCGTAGCGCTTCGCTTACTTCGAGTAGAGCTCGACGATCAGCGACTCCTGCACAGGCGTGTCGATCTCGGTGCGCTCGGGCTGCTTCAGCACCTTGCCGGTGAGACCGTCGTGGTCGGCCTGTAACCACGGTGCGACCGTGGACACGAGGTCGGTGGCATCGCGGATCATCTGCTGCGCCGACGAGTTCGGCGCGACGGTGACGATGTCGTTCGGACGAACCTGGTAGCTCGGGATGTTGACGCGGCGGCCGTTGACGTGGAAATGGCCGTGCCGGACGAGCTGGCGGGCCTGAGCACGCGAGACGGCGAAGCCGAGCCGGTAGACGACGTTGTCGATCCGCGTCTCGAGCATCCGCAGCAGCTCCTCACCGGTGACGCCGGAGCGGCGCGACGCCTTCTCGTAATACGTGCGGAACTGCTTCTCGAGCAGGCCGTAGTAGCGGCGCGCCTTCTGCTTCTCGCGCAGCTGCGTGAGGTACTCGCTCTGTTTGATCCGGCCGCGGCCGTGCTCACCCGGCGGGTACGAGCGGCGCTCGATCGCGCACTTCTCGGTCAGGCAGCGCTCGCCCTTGAGGAAGAGCTTCATGCCCTCGCGGCGGCAGATGCGGCACTTCGGTCCGAGGTCGCGAGCCACTAGACCCTCCTGCGCTTCCGCTGCCGGACACCGTTGTGGGCCTGGGGCGTGACGTCCTTGACGCCGAGGATCTCGAGGCCGGCGGCCTGAAGCGAGCGGATCGCCGTCTCGCGGCCGGAGCCCGGTCCCTTCACGAACACCTCGACCTTCTGCAGGCCGTGCTCCATCCCCTTGCGCGCGCACGCGTCGGCGGTGACCTGCGCGGCGAACGGGGTCGACTTGCGCGAGCCCTTGAACCCGGCCGAGCCGGCGGACTCCCACGCGATCACGTTGCCGTCCTTGTCGGTGAGGGCGACGATCGTGTTGTTGAAGCTCGTCTTGATGTGCGCCTGGCCGATCGCAATGTTCTTGCGGACGCGCCTACGAGTGCGACCACGGGTCGCCGGACGACGGGGCGGGGCCACTTACTTTGCCGCCGCCTTCTTGCCGCGCCCGACGGTCTTCTTCGGCCCCTTGCGGGTGCGGGCGTTCGTCTTCGTGCGCTGTCCGTTGACCGGCAGGCCGCGCCGGTGGCGCAGGCCGCGGTACGCACCGATCTCGGAGAGCCGCTTGATCGCCTGCTGGCGTTCGCGGCGCAGGTCGCCTTCGACCTCGATCTCGGTGTCGATGTAGTTGCGCAGCTTCGTGACCTCGTCGTCCGTGAGGTCGCGAATCTTCGTGTCGGGCGAGAGGCCGATCGCGGCAGCGATCTTGCGCGCCGTCGGCTGGCCGATTCCGTAGATGTACGTCAACCCGATCTCGAGCCGCTTCTGGTTCGGGAGGTTGACTCCAGCGATGCGTGCCATCAGTGGGTCTCCTCGTAGCCATGGTGGATGCCCGGGTCGTCCACACCAAGCGATGCAAGGACGCAGGGAACGTTCGTGCTGGTTAGCACGGACGCGACCGAGGACGCCGCAGCGCGCAGCGTGTGGGCGGGCCGGGCGCCGCCGATGGTTGCGGGGAGGCCCACTTAGCCCTGCCTTTGCTTGTGACGGGGATTGCTGCAGATGACCATGACGGTGCCGTGCCGCTTGATCACGCGGCAACGCTCGCACATGGCTTTGACTGAGGGGCGTACTTTCATGTTTTCACCGATGCCTGTAGGTGATCCGACCGCGGTTCAGGTCGTACGGGCTGAGCTCCACCTTGACTTTGTCGCCCGGCAGGATGCGGATGTAGTGCTTTCGCATCTTTCCGGAGATGGTCGCGAGCACCGCGTGGCCGCCGTCGAGCTGTACCCGGAACATCGTGCTCGGGAGGGCCTCGACGACTTCGCCTTCGACCTCGATCTTCTCTTCCTTGGTGGGCATTTCCTTTCGGGGTTCAGGGTCATTCGCGCGCACGGCAAAGCCGGTCGCGGCGAGCGGTCATCGTAGCAAAGCCGCTCCGGCTTTCGTGAGGATCAGAGGCCCACCGGCGGTGATCGCGACGGTGTGCTCGAAGTGCGCCGCGAGCGACTCGTCGACCGACGAGATCGACCAGTCGTCGTCGTGGACGTAGACGTCCGGGGCGCCGGCCGTGATCATCGGCTCGATCGCGAGCGTCATGCCCTCCTGGAGCAAAGGGCCGCGGCCGGGAGGGCCGTAGTTCGGGATCTGCGGGTCCTCGTGGTAGGAGCGTCCGACGCCGTGACCGACAAGGCTGCGCACGACCGAGAAGCCCGCCTCCTCGACCACCGTCTGAATCGTGTGGGAGATGTCCGAGAGCCGGTTGCCGACCCGAGCCTCATCGATCCCGGCCGCGAGCGCCTCCTGGCAGACGTCGAGCAACCGCTGGGCCTCGGCGTCGATCTCCCCCACCGGCACCGTGACCGCGCTGTCGGCGACGAGGCCGTCGAGCGTCACGCCGAGGTCGACCGAGATGAGGTCGCCCTCCCGGGCGCGGTACTCGTTCGGGATCCCGTGCACGACCATCGAGTTCGGGGACAAGCAGAGCGCGGCCGGGAAGCCCTTGTAGCCCTTGGAGGTCGGCACGCCGCCGTGGGCGGCGATGTGCTCGTCGGCCAGCCGGTCGAGCTCGAGCATGGAGATGCCCGGCTCGAGGTGCTCGGCGCAGAGCGCGAGCGTCTCCGCGACGAGCGCGCCCGCCTTGGCCATCCCCTCGATCTCCTGGCGGCTCTTCCGGATGATCATGCCGGCGCGCCGTTCCGGCGGCGCTGCACCTGGTCGAGCGTATGCCTGATCTCCTCGAAGACCTCCTCGACGGGTCGATCGGCGTGGACGCCCACGACGTTGCCGCGCGTCGTGCGGTAGTACTCGACGAGCGGCGCGGTCTCGCGCTCGTACAGCTCCAGGCGCCGCTCGATCGCTTCGGGCGTGTCGTCGGAGCGCTGCTCCTCCGCGGCCCGTTTCAGCATCCGCTGGAGCAGCGCGTCACGATCCGGAACCTGGAACGCGAGCACGACGTCGAGTGGGCGCTCGTGCTCGAGGAGCAGGCCGTCGAGCGCCTCGGCCTGCGGCATCGTGCGCGGGAAGCCGTCGAGGACGAAGCCGGGCAGCGTGTCGCCGCGGCTGAGCCGGTCCTCGATCAGACGGATCATCAGCTCGTCGGAGACGAGGTCGCCGCGGTCGTAGACGGCCTTCAGCTCCCGCCCGAGGTCGGTCGGCAGCTCCTTGATCTCGCGGATCATGTCGCCCGTCGCGATGTGCGCGATGCCGTACGTGCTCCGGATGAGCTTCGCCTGCGTGCCTTTCCCGGAGCCCTGCGGCCCGAGGACGAGGATGTTCATTACCGGAGGAAGCCTTCGTAGTGCCGCATCATCATCTGCGACTCCATCTGGCGCATCGTGTCGAGCGCGACGCCGACGACGATCAGCACCGAAGTGCCGCCGAGGGCGCGCGACGTCGCCTGCGAGAAGCCGAAGTAGCGGATGAAGATGCTTGGCGCGACCGCGATCGTCGCGAGAAACAGCGCGCCCGGGAGCGTCAAGCGCTGCAGCACGCGGTCGAGATAGGCGGCGGTCGGCGGCCCGGGCCGGATGCCCGGGATGTAGCCGCCGTACTTGCGGAGGTTGTCCGCCTGGTCGACCGGGTTGAACTGGACCGACGTGTAGAAGTACGTGAAGACGATGATCAGGACGCCCTCGATCATCAGGTACGACCACGTGGTCGGCTGGAAGTGGCGGTTGACGAACGGCGTCCACGACGGCACGAACTGGCCGACGGTCGGCGGCAGCGCCATGATCGCGGCGGCGAAGATGACCGGGATGACGCCGGCCATGTTCACGCGCAGCGGCATGTAGGTCGAGCCGCCGGTCGTTTGTCGGTTCCCCAGCTGCCGCCGCGCATACTGCACCGGGATGCGGCGCTGGCCCTCCTGGACGAAGACGACGACCACGACGACGAGGATCGCGATGATCGGGAAGAACAGGCGCTCGGTCGTGCCGCCGTTGATCCATGCGCTGATCCCCGACGGAGCGTAGGAGAGGATCGACGCGAAGATCAGCAGCGAGATGCCGTTGCCGACGCCGCGCTTCGTGATCAGCTCGCCCATCCACATCAGCAGCGTCGTGCCGGCCGTGAGCGTGAGGACGATGATCACGAGCTTGCCGGCGTTCACGTTCGGCAGCGCGCCCTGGCGCCTGAACAGGAAGGCGTAGCCGGTCGACTGCGCGGCCGCCAGGCCGACGGTCAGATAGCGCGTGTACTGGTTGATCTTCGCGTAGCCGGCCTCGCCTTCTTTCTGCAGCCGCTCGAGCGTCGGGATGACGACCGTGAGGAGCTGCAGGATGATCGACGCCGTGACGTACGGCATGATCCCGAGCGCGAAGATCGAGAAGCGCGACAGCGCCGAGCCGGAGAAGAGGTTGAGCAGCGTGAGGATCGAGCCGCCGGCGCCGCTGAAATAGCTCTGGATCGCCTGCTGGTCGATGCCCGGCGCCGGGATCCAGGAGCCGAGGCGGTAGACGGCGAGCACCCCGGCGGTGAAGACGACGCGGCGGCGAAGTTCAGGTACGCGCCACGCGTTGGTCAGCCACGAGAGCACTAGCCCTCCCCGGGCTCCTCTTCAACATCCGCGACCAGGTCGCCTTCGGCGACCTGGTCGCCGCCGCCGTCGACGTCAGAACCCGCGGTAACGGCAACGACCTTGTGATGCTTCTTCTTGTGCTCCTTCGGCTGGCGGAGAAGCTCGACGGTGCCGCCGGCGGCCTCGATCTTCTCGCGCGCGGCGCCGGAGATCGCGTGCACGCGGATCGTGAGCTTCTTCGAGATGTCGCCGACAGCGAGCAGCTTCACGTCCGTCTTCGTGTTCTTGATCAGCCGCTTCTCGACGAGCGTCTCGGGCGTGACGACGTCGCCGGCCTCGAAGCGGTCGAGGTCGCGGATGTTCACGGGCAC
>Ga0265330_10000420_pt1 | contig 28845 bp, 25 predicted proteins | sample 41919metaG_FD_202083 | JGI IMG/M metagenome (GOLD analysis project Ga0265330, IMG submission 202083) | Rhizosphere microbial communities from Carex aquatilis grown in University of Washington, Seatle, WA, United States - 4-19-19 metaG | ecosystem: Host-associated > Plants > Roots > Rhizosphere...
AGATCTCGTCTGACTTCCGCGGTGATCCGGCATCGGCACTGCTTGAGGTTCTTGATCCGGAACAGAATACGACGTTCCAAGACCACTACCTTGATGTGGACTACGACTTGTCGCAAGTGTTGTTTGTAGCCACCGCGAACGTTATGCACACCATTCCCGCGGCGTTGCAGGACCGCATGGAAGTGCTGCGGCTGCAGGGTTACACCGAGCAGGAAAAACTCGAAATCGCGAAACAGTACCTGATCAAAAAGCAGCGCGAACAGACGGGACTTAGCGAGAAGAACATCGTTTTCAAAGACGACGCGGTTCTGGAGATCATTCGCTCTTACACGCGCGAAGCCGGTGTACGCAATCTGGAACGCGAGATCGGTAATGTATGCCGCAAAGTAGCGCGCAAGGTTGTAAAGACGGGCGCAAAGCACGGCGAGGAAGTTTCGGGAGCAACCGTGCACGACTATCTCGGCGTGGTCAGATTCCGCGATTCTGAAGTGCACGAAAAGAGCGAAGTGGGCCTGGTGACGGGCCTGGCGTGGACCGAGGTTGGCGGAAGCATTATGACCACCGAAGTTCAGGTGCTCGACGGCAAAGGCAAGCTCACCATCACTGGCCAGCTTGGAGATGTGATGCAGGAGTCGGCGCAAGCTGCGCTTAGCTACATCCGCGGCCGTGCTCAGGCGCTTGGACTAACCCGCGAGTTCTATCGCAACGTTGACCTGCATCTGCATGTGCCCGAAGGCGCCATTCCGAAGGACGGTCCATCGGCGGGCATTACGATGGCAACAGCTCTTGCGAGCGCGCTGGCAAGGATTCCTGTTCGTCGCGACATCGCAATGACCGGCGAAATTACGTTGCGCGGCAAGGTGCTTGCCATCGGCGGTCTGAAAGAGAAACTGCTGGCGGCATTGCGCGCAGGCATCTTTGAAGCGATCTTGCCGCGCGCGAATGAAAAAGATGTGGCCGAACTGCCGGATAACATCAAAAATTCCATGAAGCTGCATTTTGTAGATTCAATGGACGAGGTGTTGGCGTTGGCCTTAGAGGCTCCTCTGCCGGGAACCGTTCCGACTGAAGCTGATGGGTTGGCACCGACGGTTTCGACAACCGAGGTTGCAGGCAACGCTCCCGCTCCGCAATAAAGTCAGCGAAATCGAAACTCAATTAAATCTAAAACAGCCGCGTTATCGGACAGTGAAATGTCTAATATGCGCGGCTATTTTGCTTCGGCGGAATAGCGCGGCGTGCTAGCTGGCCACCGCTAGCCTGGCTGAGTTGCGCGAGCGGTAAACGCGATATCCGTGTCCGGCTTCCTCCGGTGAAAGAAACGGCATCGTGTCGGCCTTGTGCTTAAATTCCGGCACGAACATTGCGAAGACAACAATTACGTCGCGCGGGTTCGAAGCAAGCGATTGGCCGAGATTATCTAGCACCGATCGCAGCACCTGCTCGCCGAACGGATTGGAAAAGTAAAGAACCAGGTTGCCGTCGGGATACTCGTAATCCAGCGCGTTAATGTTCAAGCTTTCGATCCGGCTCGAACGAACTTTGCGACGGTTATTGAAATTTTGCAAGGCCTTATCGTGCAGTTCTTTCCTCAACTCGATGCCGATGAGGCTCTTGAATTGAAGATCGGCCGCCATCAGAAGTGCTCTTCCTTTGCCTAATCCGAAATCGATAAATGTGTAATCGCGAAGGTCCTTCACCGGCAGAGCACTGAAAGCTCGCCGCACACACTTTGGCCGCGTGGCCAGGTAGGTGTGGTTGTCTGGATCGGTTTCCCAACCCTTGCGTGTCTGGTCGACACGGTCGGCAGTGGTCTCAGTGCCGTAACGAAAATCAAACCACAGTCTTCGATATCGGTATTCAGTTTGATCAGGAACGGCACGCCGGGGAGATTGCGAATCGCCTGACGCAACATAGCGATATAGATGCTATCTGGATGGGATACGCAGGAACCATAGCAAGAATTTGCCATATGCCGTCGCGCAGCCCGACTTTGTAATTAAATTCACAGGGCGCCAGCGACCTATTTCAATGTCTTCATGAGCCAATCTGCCATCTGATTCAGGGCTTCAATGGATTGCGGGAATCGTGCCACGGTGCCTGGGTGAACTGGAAAATTGTGATGCATGTCTGGGTAGTGCGTGTGAGTGACGGCGACACCAGCGACACGGAGTTTTTCAGCATAGGCGATGCCTTCATCGCGCAGCGGGTCGTGTTCTGCTGTGGCAACGAAAGTGGGGGGCAGCGTAGGGACCTTTTCGAGCCGCATGGGCGAGACATTTGGATCGGCAGCCCACACTCCGGGGAAGTACTGATCCCAGAACCAACTCATGACGCTAGCGTCAAGTCCGCAGCCATTAGCGCATTCAGTGTAGGACGCGTGACCAGCGCTGGGGTGGTCTGTAACAGGGAAGAGCAGCAACTGAGCTGAGGGTTGCACGGCGTCTGCGGCGGCGCTCAGGCGATTGGCTGTTACGGCGGCCAGGTTGGCGCCGGCGCTGTCGCCACCCACTGCGAGGCGCTGCGGATCGCCGCCAATTTCGTTGCCATGCTCAACCAGCCAGTGCCATGCGGCTAACGTGTCATTCAAGGCCGCTGGGAATGGGTATTCCGGGGCCAGTCTGAAATCGATAGACAGAATCTGAATGCAGGCAGCCTCGCAAAGCAGGCGGCAGAAAGGATCATGCGTCTCAATCGACCCCACTACCCATCCACCGCCATGCATATAGAGGAGCACGGGCAAAGGCGTTGCGGCATCGGGCGGCGTGTATAACCGCGCCGTCCGGAGTGCAGTAATGGTGTGGTCGCGTGTCTCCACGCGATTGGGCAGACCGGGAATGCTTGTGCGGCTTTCGAGAGCTCGGTTCATGACGGCGCGCCGGTTCGCGGGCGACTCGGGCGCTGGTCGCACAGCCGGGGCAGGAGCGGCAATTTCATCGAGATATCGTTTAAGAGCGGAATCAAGGGGCTTGCGTTCGCGGGTGACTTGCAGGTTCATCGTGACCTCTGGGACGGGGTTGCGAGGGTGGCGCATTGCAAGCTCGCACCGCCCCCAGACATAATCCTACGACCACGGACCGCTGTGTCGAATGCATTTGCTTCTCGGTAATGCGGCGTGCGAGCGGGTATGCTGGAGACCATGCGTTATACGACAAAGTTTCTGCTTTCAGCCTTGGCGGCGAGCCAGTTTCCGGAACCGACCGTGCCAGAGATTGCGTTTCTTGGGCGATCGAACGTTGGCAAATCGAGCCTGCTGAATGCGCTGGTAGGGGAGAAGGCTGCCAAGGTGTCGTCGACGCCGGGGCGAACGCGGGCAATTAATTTTTTCCAGATACTCGACGAAAAGCAGCGTCCGAAGATGAACTTTGCCGATCTACCTGGATACGGCTACGCGAAGATTTCGAAATCGATTTCGGCAGGCTGGGGTGAATTTATCGATCCTTACCTGGGAAGCCGGTCAACGCTGGAGCTGTGCGTCTGCCTGGTCGACTCAAATGTTCCGCCGCAACAGAGCGACGCGCATTTGCTTGACTGGCTGCGCGGAGCCGATCGCGAATTTGTGTTGGTGGCCACCAAAGTGGACCGGTTGAGCGGGAATGAACGCACGCGCAACCTTGCTGCGCTCAAGCGGGAACTTGGCGTGGAGGAGATTCTTGCAATTTCAGCAAAAACCGGACTCGGCGTAAAGGAGCTTTGGACGCGAATCGAAGAAGCTGGGATCAAAGTGTGAAGACAGGGCTTGCGCAGTGGGAATCAGCCGAGAGAAGTACCAAGTGGAGGACCGAATTCCGCGGTGAGTTTCACGGCGGTTGGTTCGTTGCAGCAGAGTGAGCGCAATCTGCGGACATGGGGGCCCAGGTAGCGTGGCGACAGGCGCAGCCAGCGGCGATTGATGTAGTCCGTTCCCTCCAGTTGCTTTGCCAGCATCGATTCAAAGGCGGCGAGATTCTGCGCGTATTCAGCAGGTGCGGGCCAGATGAGAAATCTCCGCTCGGTTTGCGGTAATGACGCGGAAACCAATTGAGATCCCTGAGAGATAAATGTTGTAACGGCGGCTTTGTGCAATGCCGCTCCGGCTCTCACCGGAAGAATATCGGGGAGAACGCCGCGCTCGATCATTTCGCTTTCAAGCTCTGCGGGTGCAAGCGAGACGGCCACCGCGACGGGCTGGCGCTTGCGAATTTCATTCTTCAATATACGTAGAGCTTCATCGAGCGAGTTGACCAGAAAGTCGGTAGCGCCTTCGCGTTGTGCCTGGCGGAGCGCGGAGGGGTTGGTCGAAGCGGCCAGGGTAGCGGCTCCGGCAATATTGGCTGCGACAGCAAAACAACGGCCGTAGTCGTGAGTTCACCCACGTAAAGAAATTGGCCGCCAAGGCTCGGATCTTCAGTTGTCGCAGCAAAGTTCATGAGGCTCGCATAGGCCTGATAGGCCTCGGCGATGGAAGTGAGATCCGATTCGGATTTGTTTTCGGCCACGGCTTTATTCCGAATGATTGTCGAGCCAGCCGATCTCGCGCACAAAAAAAATAAATTCCCCAGGAACTGCAGGGATGGCTGCGATTTTGGAGTATTTGCCTTTGTAGCACTCGTTCGGGGTGGCGATGCCGGTGCTCAAGATGTCTGCGACTGAATACCAATGAATTGTGGAAGTATCTTTCTCCATGCCTGCGTCGCAATTGACGTAAAGATCGATGGAGTTGTGATAGGTTCCCTGCACGGAGATGTGAGTAGCGTTGGCAGGCAGCATTACTTTGCCCGACCCATTATCGTTAAGCGTAAGCGTCTCGTTGCGAATGGCATTGAGATGGTTGTAGCGGATGACATAGTTATCGGGCGTGATCGTTTTGCCAGTTTTGCCATCGGCCATGATGATGGTGATGACTCTCTGCGACTGCTGGCCCTGTTGCGCCAGGATGTGAATGCAGAAAGCAGCCAGGGCGAACGCAGCAAGTACGGAGGCTGAACGGCGAAATCCGAAAGATCGGGGAGTTTGAGTCGCAGCTTTCAATCGGACCATAGTCTTACTTTGCCACGAATGGCCGCTTCTATGCTTGAAAAAAACGTGCACCGAGAACCCGGCGATACCTTACCAGGTAGAGTAGGGCTGCCCGTCGGTGCCGGTGTCCTGCGAGCCAGAATGCACGTCGTCTACGCCGGGCTCTGTCTGGTCTAGCGAGTACATGGCATCGCTGGTTTCGGTGGTCCATGTGTCTTTGCTGTGGGTCATGGGGTCTTCAGGTATGGCCTTCAGATAACCATCCGTGACCAGATCTTCGAGCGACTGAGGAGCTTTCTGCTTGTCCATCGTGTAGGAGTCGATGGCAGCTCGCATCACATGCAGGTCTTCTTTCAAGACAGCTTCGCGGGTGTTTTTGATTGATGTGGAGTAGCGCGGTATCGCGAGCATAAGCAGTATGCCGATAATCGACAGTACTACGATCAGCTCAACGAGCGTGAAGCCTGATTCGAGTTTGAGAGTTCTACGCAATTTAGCTTTTCCCGCCGTACTTAACTTCCTACCACGTTGAATATTTTGTTCCATCCAGGGCCGTGCTCAGCGATTTGGAGTACACGTCGAAAACACTTTGTCCTCCATAGGAGTTAGAGTCGGGATCATCCTGCATGGAGCGCATGCCCCACTCGGCGTTGCCCGTCATCGGATCGACCGGGATGCGGCGGAGGAACTTGAGCTTCTTGCCTTGCACGTCCACGCCGGTGACGAGCGTTTGCAGGTCGGGTGGGTAGTTCTGGCTTTCGACCTTGGTTTGAAAAGCTCCACGGTCAGCGGCGTCTTTGTACTTGTCGATCGCGTCGCGCATCATCCACAAATCGCGCCTGAGTTCGCGCTCGTTCTGGCGCTTGACCTGAAAACGTGCAACAGGCAAGGCGGCCATCGCAAGAATCGAGAGTATTGCGACGGTAACGATCAACTCGACAAACGTGAGCCCTTGCTGGCGTATGTCAGCGCTTGCGCGGGGCTTCTCCGAATTCGTCGAGTTGAACGGCATTTGCGCGCTGCTCCTACTGAATGACGAAGTTCGCTTGGGTAGGCTGCACGGTGAGCGGCTGCTGTTTGCTGTCAACGGCGCCGGCACGTGTCATGGTGAGCGAAGTCGGCCCTGCGGCCTTGGCCTGGAAGGTAAGCACGCAAACCGACCCACTGCCACTGACGCCCGCGGTGCCCGGCGGTCGCGAAGCAACCACGGTCACGTTGCCGGGGCCGTCGTCCCGATGAATGAGCGCTACCGCCTGCCCGTCGCGATTGAGCAGATCGCCTGCCGCAACGTTCACGAGCGCAAGCTTCGCAGGGTCGTACGTGATCTGTAAAGGCACCGACGCAACGTCACGAGCCGAATTGAGCACGACTGGTACCTGGAAGCTGCTGCCGTTGGCGAGCGGTCCAGGCGGCGTGGTAAAGACGAATGACGCAGCGCCAGGAGCCGATTGCGCGGCCGCAGGTTGCGGTGGAGCGTATTGAGCAGGAATCCCTGCCGGTGGCATCGGTGGCGGAGTGCTCGCCTGCTGCGCAGCGGTGTTCATCTGCGCCATCAGCATGGGTGCAGCAGCATCGGCCGCTGCTCCGGGAACCATAGCAATCGGATTCTGCAAAGCGGCCGGACGAACAGCCGGAAGAGCATTCGATGCCTTACCAGCAGCGCTGGAGGCGTCAGGGAAGCGCAGATCGATGGACTGTCCCGAGCCTGTATCGACGGCACGGAGATTGGCCTGATTCAGGTCTTGCGCCCGGACGATGTGGGGCACGATGGCAAAGACTATGTCGTCGTCCTGAGTGATGTGATCTTTGTTGCCGAAGATGTACTTCAGAATTGGCAAAGCACCCAGTCCGGGAATGCCGGTTGAGTTCTGAGTATCCTGGTTGTTCTGGATGCCGCCGAGCAGGCTGGCTTCACCTTCGCGCAAGCGGATGACCTGGTCGATGACGCGCTGGCTGATGATGGGTTCGGTAACGCCACTGATGGTGACGTCGCCACTATGGGACGTCACCTCAATCTTGATCTTTAGCGTGACGTCGTGGTCGAAATGGACCGTCGGTGTCATCTCAATCTGAACGCCGACGTCCTGATATTGAAACTGCGTGTTGACGAGCGAACTGACGACCGCGGTAGCCGCGCCCGTCTGGTATGAACCGGTGGCCACCGGAATACGCGAGCCGATCTTCATGCTGGCTTTCTGGTCGTCGGTTGCGCGAATACGCGGGCTCTGCAACACCCTGGTGTTGGAGTTTGTGAGTAGCAGATTCAGCGTCGCCGAGCCTACCGTGACGGCGAAGTTGCTGGCCTTGAGATGTGCCAGGTCATAGAGCGTTGGCGAAACGGTGGTGCTGCCGCTACCGGAACCGGAACTGCAGTTGGTGGATCCCGAAGTACTGGTACAAGGCGGCTGCAGGGCGATACCGAAGCTTCCGGGCCAGGCAATGCCGAGGTTCCTCTCCCAGTTCTTGCTCACTTCCATGACCGCGATGTCTACGACGACTTCGGCGCGCGCCTTGTCAAGGTCGCCGATAATTTTTTGCGCCAGCAGGATTTCATCGGGCGTGCCGCGCATCACGATGGCATTCTGGCTGGCGACGCCGAAGAACTTGGCGTTTGTGATCACGTTGCGAAGCGCGGTCTGAACATCGTTCAGATCGTTCTGCTGCCATGCGTTACTCAGATAAAACGTCTGGACTGCCTGCGAGTCGAGCTCGGTGCGCTTGATGCGCGTGTTTTGAGCGACAAAGATCGTGTTGGCGGTGATGGGCCGCCAGAACGTGCTGGACATGGTGCCGACGATGCGCAGCGCATCCATCAGCGAAACGTTGTTCAAGTCAACCTGGATGCGTTTCGAGTTGTAATCGGGATCGAACAGCACGTTAACGCCGGCCGCTTTGCCGATTGCTTCGTATACGACCTTTGCATCTTCAGTCATATGCAAAGTGAGCGGCTCGTTTGTAACCGGTTTGAGCACGATCGGCGCGCCCATGTTTTCCACTTCCTGTTGCTCGCCTTCCGCCTGCGGTATGGCGGCCTCAGGAGGTACCGCGGACGGATTCTTTCTTGATTGCAGCTTGCGAATTTCCTGGGTGGCCACCTCGTTGCTGGGATCGAGGGCAGCGGCGTGAAGGAACTGAGCCAGCGCACCCTCTTCGTCGCCATTCTGAAGCAGCTTGCGTCCATTGGTCACGTGCGCTCCAGCTGCGGATGTACGAACCCGGAAGAGCGCGATGCGATAGGTAATGTCGCGCGGGTTCTTGGCATTGGCTTTTTGGTAGAAGTCGAATGCGGTGTCGTAGTCCTCGTGCGCCTCGGCGTTCTGTCCGCTCTTGAAAAGCGAGTTGGCAGATTGAGCGTGAAGGCGAGCGCTGCCCGCGAAAGAAAGCGCAAGCGCGGCAATGAGTGCAACCACGCCGGAGCGCGCTGCGTCGCGGCAGCGCACAATGGTGCGGCAGCGCGCGGAACTGAAGAGGACTCGGGAAAGATTGGTTCCGGTTATAACCGGAGCATGAGCGCGGCTGTTCATCGAACTCCCCGGCGTCTCAACCGGCAGAGATGCTCCGGTAGGCCCTTGCGGGCCGCCTCGGCTGCCCAGGACGCGGATTTTCACGTTATTGCCAACGGTGATTTTCTTCAACCGACAATGCCTCATTTTAGCAAAACCCTTCAATGGTCGGATTAACGGTAAATGCGATACTAGGAATTGAGGGAATTTCCCAATGGCGCGCCAAACCAGTCACACAATCGTTGCCAAAGATGCCGCAAGCCCTAAAAAGCCGGCGCGGCCGCGCGATCCTGTGGCTGCCGGGGAGCGGGATGCGGCCCAAAACCGGATCGCAGGCCATAATTACTTTCTCCTGGAGAAATTTGAAGCCGGAATCGCCCTTCGCGGCACCGAAGTGAAGTCCATTCGCCAGGGGCAGGCCAATTTGCGGGATGCGTATGGATTGGTGAAGGACGGCGAGGCTTTTTTGCTGAATATGCATATAGGGCCTTATTCTCACGGGAATATCGCCAACCACGACGAAACACGGACCCGCAAACTGTTGCTGCACCGCGAAGAGGTTCGCAAGCTACTGTCGAAGACGCAGATCAAGGGCCACACGCTCATCCCCACACGGCTTTATTTTCGAAACGGCCGAGTGAAATGCGAGCTGGCAGTAGCGAAGGGCAAGCAGGACTGGGATAAGCGCGAAACCGAGCGCCGCCGCGAGGCAGACAAAGAAGCCCGGTCTGCCATTAGCGCCAGCAAACACCGCATGGGGCGGTGAGAAAAACAGCCATCAGCTCTCAGCTCTTTCGTGTTGGAATGCGGGTTTATTGGTATTCCCTTAAATGCAAGACTCAGGGAACCGCGCCAGGCGTTTGCCCTGAGTCCCGGCTGCGGTGAAAGAATATAAAAATATGCGGACTGAACTGGTTTTTGCAAAGCTCCCTGAGATCAAGACTGAATTGCTGGCCGTGCTGGCCGCCGACACCCAGACCGGCAAAGGTCCGGACGCCAAGCCACAGCCCTTGCTACTTACGTCCGACCCGGCAGTGAAGGCTGCGGCCGAGGCGGTGCTGGCCAGCGGTGAGTACAAGGCGGGCGCCAATGAAACGCTTCTGCTGCACGCCCCAGCCGGCCTGGCAGCCAAGCGGCTTCTCTTGGTGGGAATAGGTAAGCTCGGCAAGACCAACATCCATCTTGTGCGGAATGCTGCGGGAACGGCGGTACGGTTCGCCAAGCCGCGCGGAATCCGGGAGGTGGCCTTTGTGCTGCCGGAAGGGGACACCCTGCCGGTTGCGGCATGTACCCGCGCCGCGGCAGAAGGCGCATTTGTTGGCGATTTCGATCCCGATACCTACAAGAGTGACCGCAAGGATCAAAGTGTGCAGACCTTCACGGTCGCTTCCCCGTCCGGCGCCGATCAAAAGACTTTGCAGGCGGCATTCGCTGAAGGCGTGGTCGTAGGCGAAAGCCAGAACCTGACTCGCTCGCTGGTAAACGAGCCGGGCAACAAGCTCACGCCGACGGTGCTTGGTCAGCGGGCAGCAGCCATGGCTAAAGAAGTCGGCATTGCGTGCGAGGTTTATTCGACCGACAAGCTGCATGAGCTGAAGATGGGTGCGTTCTGGAGCGTGTCGCAGGGTTCGGCAGAGCCGCCGGCGCTGATCGTAATGCGCTATGAGCCAGAGGGCGTGAAAGACGGGCCGGTGTTGGGATTGGTGGGCAAGGGAATTACGTTTGATACCGGCGGCATCTCAATCAAGCCCTCAGACAACATGGAAAAAATGAAATATGACATGGCGGGAGGAGCAGCCATGATCGGAGCCATGCGTGCAATCGCCCTGCTCAAGCCGAAGGTGCGCGTGATCGGAATTGTCTGCGCAGCCGAGAATATGCCGGACGGAAAGGCTCAGAAACCCGGCGACGTGCAGATAGCCATGTCCGGAAAGACAATCGAAATTATCAACACCGACGCGGAAGGCCGGCTGGTGCTGGCCGATGGACTGGCCTATGCGAAGCAGCTTGGCGCAACCCACCTGATTGATGCGGCTACGCTGACCGGGGCGTGCGTAGTGGCGCTAGGCATGGTGAATGCCGGAGCGTTTTCAAACGATGACAGCACCTACGAGAAGTTCGCGACGGCTTTGGAAACTTCAGGCGAGAAGTTTTGGCGGCTGCCGCTGGGCGATGAATACATCGAGATGATTCGGAGCGACATCGGCGACATCAAGAACACGGGTGGACGTTGGGGCGGCGCCAGCACAGCGGCGGAGTTTTTGCATACCTTCGCCGAAGACACGCCGTGGATCCACCTGGACATTGCGGGCGTGGCGTGGAATGAGGAGACGAAGGCTTATATGGCCAAGGGGCCGAGCGGTATCGCTATGCGCTCGATTGTTGAGTGGGTGCGGAAGTACAGCTCCTAGCTACTAGCCACTGGCTCTTATAAGAACCAGTTATTCAGGCATCCGCTTCGTCAGGAAGAATTAGAAATCTCCAATTAGAGTGGGCTGTCCCGGTCTTATTTTTGAGATCCTGGACAGCCCTCTTGTCGTTTTATCGGACGCTCTATTTTTGAACAAATTGGAAGCTCGTCATTGCGAGACGGGCTATGAAGTCGCGCTGTTTTGTGCCGATGAAACCTGTGTGAGGGTGTGCATGGCAGATCGCACAGAGCTGCTTGAATCCGCGCTGGACAGCATGCAGGAGGGGATCGCCCTGATTGGCATGGGAGGGGAAATTGCGTTCTGGAACCAGGCTGCGGAGGCGACCACCGGATACGCGGCGATCGAGGTGGTGGGACGTCCGCTTCCGCGTGGACTTGAGCCTTTGGCGCCGGAATGCGATTTCAGGAACCATCGGACAGAGAGCTCGCGCGGAATGCTGGTGAGAGCGCGACACAAGCTCGGGCCTGAAATGCAGATGATGGCTCGCCTGTTTTTGTTGCGCGATGGACTTGGCGAACGGATTGGCGCAGCCTTGGTTTTCCATCCAGCTGAGAGTCTGGACGCGCTGCCTCACGGCGCGCGCGGAGACAGTGAGGAGATGGCGGCGAGTCAGGCGGAGATCGAAGAGCATCTGCGAAGCGAATTCGAAGACTGTTCGGGTGGAGGGCTTCCGTTTGGCGTCTTGTGGGTCAAGGTGGATCAAGCCGAGAGTCTGCACAAGTCGCATGGAGCGGGTGCATGCGATGCGATGTTTGAAAAGTTTCAGCATGCGCTGGCAACCGGGCTGAGGCCCAGCGAGATCCTCGGACGATGGGGCGACGATGAGTTTCTGATCATCTCGCACGAGCGCACGCCGGAGATGCTGCATGCGCACGCGCGTGTGTTGGAGGGATTGGCAAGGACAGCGGATTTCAAGTGGTGGGGCGACCGCGTTTCGCTCACGGTCAGCATCGGCGCGGCGCAGGCGCGCGAGACGCGCAACGAAACGCTGGCGCAGCTGCTCGAACGCGCTCAGCGGGCAATGGAGACAAGCATGCGCGCCGGTGGAAATTGCGCGACGTATGCGCAGGGGGTTCAGTAATGTTTGCGATCCTAGGCATTGTGCTGGTGTTTTGCGCTGTGATTGGCGGCTTCCTGATGGAGAAAGGCCACCTGGCGGTCCTCTTGCAGCCTGCGGAGCTGCTGCTCATTGCCGGCGCATCTATCGGAACGCTGCTGGTTGCGAATCCAATGCATATCCTCAAGGGGATTGCGGCGGGATTGATGGGCATCATGAAGGGTTCGCGCTTTAGCAAGCAGCGCTACTTGAATACGCTCAAAATGATGTACCAGTTTCTGAACAAGGTGAGGAAGGAAGGATTGCTCGCTGTTGAAATGGATGTGGAGAAACCGGCGGAGAGCGCGCTTTTCAAAAACTTTCCTGATTTCATGGCTGATCATGAGTCGTTGAACTTTCTTTGCGACACCCTGCGTACAGCGATCACCGGAGGCGTCGAGCCATTCGACATGGACCAGATGATGGAGCTTGATATGGAAGTTCATCATCATGCGGCAACACAGCCGATCGACGCATTGTCGACCGTTGCGGATGCGCTTCCGGGCCTCGGCATTGTGGCCGCCGTGCTAGGCGTTGTCATCACCATGGGTGCGCTCGGCGGACCACCGGAAGAGATCGGCGAGAAAGTTGCGGCGGCGCTGGTGGGCACGTTTCTGGGAATCCTGTTGTGCTACGGCGTGGTGGGCCCTTTAAGCGCAAATATGCGCAAGTCGGCCGATGAGCAGAACGAATATTTGCATGTGCTCAGGGTTCTGTTGCTGTCGTTTCTCAAAGGCTCGGCGCCAATGATTGCCATCGAAATGGGACGCAGGGCGATTCCGGCGCATGTGCGGCCGAGCTTTGACGAGATGGAAAAGAACTGCAAGAACAAAACGGAGGCGCCGGCGGAAGCAGCGGCGTAGTCGAAGGCCATTTAACCCGGACCGGCAACGCAGGACACAATGTCATCGAAAACTCAACCGATCATCGTCATCAAGAAAAAGGGTGGACACGGCGGCCATCACGGCGGTGCCTGGAAGGTTGCGTATGCCGACTTTGTGACCGCGATGATGTCGCTATTTATTGTGTTGTGGCTAATGAATCAGAGCGTGCAGGTAAAGAAGGCCGTCGCCGGCTACTTCAACGATCCGAAAGGCACAGCGAACCTGTTGGGAACGACCATGTCAGGTAACGGCGCTTCGGTCACTGAGAACCAGAGCGATCTTTCGAAACTGAAAGAGAAGCTGGAAAAGGAGATCAGAGCGAAAAAGGAACTCGAAAAACTTTCAAAGCAGATTGAGATCACTATCACGCCTGAAGGTTTGCGGATTGAACTTCTTGAAGACAAGAATGGAACGTTCTACCAGAGCGGCAGCGCGCAGTTAAGTGGCAGCGGACAGGAACTGCTGTCGCTGCTCGCCGGAGAACTGAAGACATTGCCGAATTCTCTACTGATTGAAGGGCACACCGATGCGACTCCATATTCTACGGATATAACGTACAGCAACTGGGAGCTGTCAGCGGATCGCGCGAACTCGGCGCGGCGTTTGCTGCAAGAGGATGGAGTGCGCAAAGACCAGGTGACGCAGGTGCGCGGCTATGCCGACCAGCTTTTGCGCGTGAAGAGCAACCCGTACGATCCGTCGAACCGAAGAATTTCAATGCTGGTGAAAAACGCTGGCGCCGATGTTGCTCTGGCCATCCACGACGGTAAGGTTGTGGATGGGGCAACGAGTGCGCCGCCCGAAAAAGGCGTTGCGGCTGACACGAAACCAGTTGAACCAAAGGAAGCCGCGCCTGAGGCGGCCCCAGTGAAATCAACTGCTCCACCACTCGCGGCCAAACCACCTGCTTCTAAAGGCCTGATGGGGAGGCTGGCCGGAATGCTGCCGGGAAAGAAGTAGGCAACGAGGGAACTGATCACTCCCGTAAAGACCTGCGACGCCGAAATCAAACGAAAGGGCCTTACCGGAGTGCCGGCAAAAATGCAGATGCGGCGGCGAATGGTGTAGTCTGTTGAACGAATCCAGAAAGCGTTTACCGGAGGGTTTCATCCCATGACAGTCGTTGCCGGGGTAGATTTTGGCACACTCAGTGTTCGCGTAACTCTTGTTGACAGCAAAAAAGGTCCGATCGGCACCGCTTCGGCAAATTATCCGCTACATCGCCGGCGTGAAGATCCTGACTATGCGACACAGTCCCACGCCGACCACATGTCGGCAATGGCGCAAGCCACTCGCGACGTTCTCAAGACGACAGGCATTGATGGTAAAGATGTGGCCGCCATCGCAATCGACACGACGGGCTCAACCGTGTTGCCTCTCGGCGAAGGCATGGTGCCGCTGGACGATTACTATCTCTGGTGCGATCACCGCGCCCATGCAGAGGCGCAGGAGATTACGGAGAAGGCGCATCAGCTTGGCTTCGAAGGCATCGAGTGGTGCGGCGGCGTGTACTCGCACGAATGGGGCTTCTCAAAGCTGCTGCATTGGCTGCGCAACAATCCTGACAAACGCGACAAGATGGTCACGGTGGTGGAGCACTGCGACATGGTGGCCGCAACGCTCAGCGGCATCACCGATCCCAGCAAGTTGAAGCGCAGCGTTTGCGCCATGGGCCACAAGTGGATGTGGAATCCCAAGTGGAATGGATTGCCGCCAGAGAGTTTTCTGGTTGCGGTTGACCCGCTCTTCAAGGGCGTGCGCGAAAAGATCGGCGGCGAGTTCCTGACCAGCGATCACATTGCAGGCCACCTGAATGAAGAATGGGCCGGAAAGCTCGGACTGAAAGCCGGCATTCCGATTCCCGTCGGCGCATTTGACGCACACTGGGATGCAATCGGGTCGAACTGCAGAGAGGGCGACGTCGTCAATGTGGTGGGCACGTCGACCTGCGTGATTGCAATGGCGCACAAGGCCGAACTGATTCCGGGCGTTTGCGGAGTAGTTCCGGGCAGCGTGCATCCGCAATACTCCGGCATTGAAGCTGGGCTCTCCGCGGTCGGCGACATCTTTGAAGGCATTGCCCGCAGAGCAGCGACGACAGTGGCTGCGCTGTCTGAAGGACTGGATGCGTATAATGCCGGGCAGACTGGACTGCTGCGTTTGAGCTGGGATAACGGAGATCGCACCGTGCTTGTGAATCCCGAACTTGGCGGCATAACGCTTGGATGGAACCTGGTGCACACGGCGCAGGATGAATTGTTCGCGGCGATTGAAGGCACGGCTTTTCACACGCGCATCATCTTCGAGCGCATGGCGCAGCACGGCGTTCGCATCGATCGCGTTATCAACGCCGGTGGCATTCCGCAGAAGAACGAAGTGCTGAACCGCATCTACGCAAACGTGTTGAAGAAGCCTGTGCTGGTACCGATGGGAATTCCAACGAGTCTCGGTTCGGGGATCTTTGCGCTGATGGCAGCGGGCGCCTACAAGACAATTGAAGAAGCGCAAGCTGCTGTGTGCCTGCCGTTCCGCACAGTTGAACCGGACGCAAAGGCGTCGGCAATCTACGACCGGCTGTATCCGCTGTATCGCGATGTTTATTTTGCGTTGGGCACTGGCGATGCAAAGCCGGCTGCGCTGGGCAAAGTTCTTCCGGAGTTGAGAAAGATTGCGGCAGAGGTTCGCAGGCAGGCGTAGAAGATAGAGAATTAAGGCATCCAATCCTATCCGCAAATACGCGCCGATGATGAGGTACCTGTGAATTCGGACACAGAATAGGCCGGAGCTTTTGCTCCGGCCTATTTATTCGTTCGCAGGAACTATTGCTGCTGTTGTTGCTGCATCTGCTGCAGATCCACAAAGGGAATAGCCGCGGGAGTGGGCGCCTGCTGTGCGCGCTCCACCAGCACGCTCCAGTCTTCAGGGATCGGCATTTTGCGATCGAGAGCTGGAGCTGTTTCGCTTGCCTCAACCTGCACAGCAACATAAAGCTCGCTATCGGTATTTCCGCGGAAGACTCCGTGCGTCGGTGGGACGTCGGCGTAATCGCGGCCAAGTGCGGTGCGGATGTGCCGATGGTGAGCGACAAGATTATTTGTTGGATCGAGCCCAATCCAGCCGAGATGGGGCATAAAAGCTTCAACCCATGCGTGCGACGCATCCGGCGTGGAGCGATCGTGATCTTCGCGGCCCCGGTAGAGATAGCCTGAGACGTAGCGCGCAGGAATGCGCACGTGGCGTAGCAGGGCGATCATGGTGTGCGCGAAGTCCTGGCACACACCCTTACCGCTGACGATGGCCTCATCAATGGGCGAATCGACGCGTGTGTGGCTTGGCACGTACTCAAAATATTCGAAAAGGCGTTGGTTCAATTCGAGCACAAGCATCAGCGGATCGTCGCGACGGGACACGCCCATCTGCGAGGCGAGCAACGTAACGGCCGGCGTTTCGACCGCGAAGGTTGAGGGCAGCAGCATCTCCCAGTAGTCGCCGGTGTCAACCATTTGGTCGAGCGCAGCCCAAGCTTCGGGCGCAAGAAAAGAAGGCACGTCGGGCAGTTCCTGCTGCTCGACAATCGACTCGGCGACAATCACGAGCTGATTATGCTCACCGGGAATATCGAAGTGCTGCACGTTATTGCCAAGGTGATCGCGATAGCTGAACACGCGGCAGCGCGGACTGACAGAAAGCGCAAAATTGAGGCAGTGCTGGCTCGAATCCGAACGCGGATGCATGCGTGTTTCCATAATGCTCTCGCTGATGGGTTGCGAGTAACGAAAGCGCGTGAGGTGGCGTATAGAGTAAAAATTCATCGTCTCTCTCGGGCTAAACTGCCAGCGCGGATTGAATGGAATAGTGAACGTAATAGCGATAAATGAGCTCGTGAATGCGCAGGCACTGCTCGCGAATGTTGTGCAGAAATCCTGCTGTGTCGCCGTTGATAATCTCAGATACCGTGGTGTAGCCGAGCATGGCGTGCAGGCGGCCAATGCCGGCGGTCAACTCGTCTGGAGAACGGCGTCCGCCGGTGTGTTGAATGTTGTCAATCGCCGATCTGATGGTGTCGACGCAATAGCGAATCGCGTGCGGGAAATCGCGATTGAGCAACAGGAACTCGAGAATGCGCTCAGGAACCACGTCTGCGGTGTACACCTGGCAGTACGCTTCAAACGCCGTGCAGCAGCGCAATAATCCCACTTGCTCAAGGTACTGGTATCCAGTGTGGTCTCGCTCGTGCTCCGCGAACAGTTCCTGCTGATAAACCTCCAGCAGCGTAGCTGTGGCGTAGGCGCGCTCCAGATAGCGGCCCAGGCGGATGAACTGCCAGCCCTGCCCGTGAATCATCGTGGAGTCGCCTACACCTTGGAACAGATGTATGCCGTCAACAACCGCGGTGAGCGTGTCGCTGATGCTGGAAGTGAATTGCGATTGCGCGTTCGGCGAATGCATGTGGTGAAAAAGGCGATTGAGCCGCTGCCATTGCTCGCTCGAAATTTCTTCGCGAACCTGGCGGGCATTTTCGCGCGCGCCGTTGATGCAAAACGTAACAGAAGCCGGGTTCAGGCTGTCGAAGACGAGGGACCGCGCCATCTGTTCCAGACTGCCATTCCACTCAAGGCCGGCAGGTTTGCCGATTGAAGCAAGCAGGCGGTTCCAGCGCGATTCTGCGTTGGTGCCACCAGTGTCGAGCATCAGGCTCATGGTCACGTCGAGCTGGCGCGTGGTGTTTTCAGCGCGCTCCAGGTAGCGGCTCATCCAATAGAGACTGTCGGCTACCCGTGAAAGCATGGTCGCATTCTCCCGATGTCTGCGTGTTACTGCTATTCCAGAACCCATGTGTCCTTGCTTCCGCCGCCCTGCGAGGAGTTGACCACGAGCGAGCCCTTTTCAAGCGCAACGCGGGTGAGCCCACCGGGCACGATGTTCACTTTGTCACCAAATAGAACGTAGGGCCGCAGGTCCACGTGTCGAGGCTCCAGGCGATTGCCGATCAGGCAGGGCGCGCGCGAGAAATCCAGCGTGGGCTGGGCAATGTAGTTGCGTGGATTGGCCTGGATTTGGCGGGCAAACTCCTCGCGCTGGCGAGCTGTGGAGTGCGGGCCGATCAACATGCCGTAGCCGCCGCTTTCGCCTACTGACTTAACCACCAGCTTGTCGAGATTGGCGAGCACGTGCTGGCGCTCCTTTTCTTCAGACAGCAGATGAGTCTCAACGTTGGGCAAAATCGGATCTTCATTCAGGTAGTAGCGAATCATGCGCGGTACATAAGCGTACACAGCCTTATCGTCAGCGAGACCCGTTCCAAAGGCATTGGTGACGGTGACGTTGCCGGCGCGATAGGCATTGAACACGCCAGCGCAGCCAAGAGAGGAGTCGGATCGAAAAACGAGCGGATCACTGAAGTCGTCATCGACGCGGCGATAGATCACGTCCACGCGCTTCAGCCCATCGGTCGTCCGCATGTACACCACGTTGTCGTGCGTGACCAGATCGCGGCCCTCAACGAGATCGATACCCATTTGTCGGGCAAGATACGTGTGCTCAAAGTAAGCGGAGTTGAAAACGCCCGGGGTGAGCAGAACAATGTTTGGCTCGGGACGGCCCTCGGGGGCGAGTGAGCGCAGCGTGGCCAGCAGCAGTTGCGCGTAGTGCTCGATGGGCCGCACGCCGTAACTTGAAAACAGCTGCGGAAATGTCCGCTTCATCACGCGGCGATTGGTGAGCATGTAGCTCACGCCGGATGGCACGCGCAGGTTATCTTCAAGCACAACGAACTCGCCGGTGTTTAGGCGAAGCAGATCGGAACCCACAACGGCGATATAGACATTACGCGGCACCTGCAGCCCGCGCATCTGGCGGCGGTAATGTCTGCAGCTGTAGATCAAGTCGCTGGGGATAACGTGGTCGGCCAGGATCTTGGCGTCGGAGTAGATGTCGCGAAGGAAAAGGTTCAGGGCCGTAATGCGCTGGGTAAGGCCGCGCTCAATGCGGTCCCACTCCTGGGCGGTGATCAGCCGCGGCAGCAGGTCATAGGGGAAAATGCGTTCAGTGCCTTCATCGCGACCGTACACCGTGAATGTGATGCCCTGGGTGAGGAACGAGAGGTCCGCCGACTGCTTGCGGCGTTGCAATTCATCGGAGGGCAGGCCGGCCAGGGTCTCAGCCAGAGCGCGATAAGGGGCGCGCAGGGCGCCGTTGGCCTCGCGCATTTCGTCGTAGGCTTGGTCGAGGGGATAGTCTCCGAAGAGGGTCTCCAATTCCACTGGATGGCCGGCGCTCATGCGTATTTGCGAACTTTCTTTGTTGACAGCGGGTTAGCGGGAAAGCCTTGGAGGAGAGAAAGGCATCGCTTGGGAGAGGTGTCACGATGCCGTACCCCTGGATCCCCACGAATGCCCTGTCTGTCCCCGTTGATTAGCTTTTAACACACCAGACGTAAGGGAGGCATGAGGAAAGAGGGAGCGCGGGATGCCGAGAAATCTTCAGTGGATGCCCCATACAAAGAATAAAGCGGCGCGGCCAATGGCCGCGCCGCTTTGTATTTCTGGTGCGAATCGTCGTTTAAAACAAGTTCCAGAGCGACTGGTTGTAAACGGCGTGGTGGAACTGCACTTCAGAGCCCTTCACGATGGTTCCCAGCTCGCGCGGAGAACGATTTGCCGCAGCCTGTTTCAAGTCTGCATAGCGGCCCTGCACATCGTTGCCAAGAATCTGACCGATCCACTTCGAGTCCTTGAAGTCCTCGATGGCCTGCTGAATATTGTCAGGCAGGTAACGGCCGGGGCCGCGGAGGTCCTTGGTCTTTGCAATGGTTCCGTCGATACCCGTTTTGAAGATGCTGTACAGCGAGAGGTACGGGTTAGCGTCCGGCGCAACGGCGCGAACTTCAGTGCGCATGGAGCGATGGTTGCCAATCGGCACACGCACCATGGCGCCGCGGTCAGTCGCGGAGGCGCGAATTTGGTTCGGGGCTTCGAAGTGCGGATCGAGGCGGCGATAGGCATTCACGCTTGAATTGAAGACGAGGCAAAGATCGAGCGCGTTGCTGAGGATGCGATCGAGGAAGTTCCATCCAAACTTGGAGAGCTGCTCCTCGCCCTTCTCATCCCAGAAAAGGTTCTTCTTGCCTTCTGATACCGAAACGTTGGTGTGCATGCCGCTGCCGTTCACGCCGACGATCGGCTTGGGCAGGAACGAAGCGGTCATGCCCATGTTCGAAGCGATCTGGCGGCAGAGCAGTTTGTAGAGCTGGATCTGGTCGGCCGCTCCAACTACTTCAGAATAGCCGTAGTTGATTTCAAACTGGCTGGGCGCAACTTCCGGGTGATCCTTCTCATTCTGGAAGCCCATGGCGCGCTGTACTTCGGCGGCGGTGTCAATAAACTGGCGCAGCGGATCAAGCGGCATCGAGTGATAGTAGCCACCCGAGCTCACGAACTCGAACTTGCCCGTCTGGTGGTAAGTTTGTTCCGCATCGCGGCCGGCAAAAAGGAATCCTTCAATCTCCGTCGCAGCGTTGAGCGTGTACTTCTTATCCTTAAAGAGCTTGTCGGCGTATGCCTTCAGGACTCCGCGCATGTCGCCGGCGTAGGGGGAACCGTCCTTGTCAATTACATGGCCAAAGACCAGCACCTTGCCGTTGCCGAACACGTCGGCGGGAACCCAGTAGAACGCGCTCCAGTCGATGCCGAGGCGCAGATCGCTCTCCTTCTGGGCCGTAAATCCGCGGATCGACGAGCCGTCGAATGTGAGGTTTTCATAGGAGCCCAGCAGGAACTTCTTGTCATAGTCGAGCAGGTGAAGCCGTCCCTCAAGGTCGGAGAACAGCACGGTAACGGCCTTGATTCGCTTCTCGTCGGTGAGATACTTCAGGCGTTTTTCGCGGATCTGGTCGGCAGCGACGCGGCTTGCGCGATCGGCCTTGGCTGCCAGGTTGAGCTCTTCAAGCTCTTCGTATGACAGAGCGAGGAAATTGCGATAGTCGGTTGACATGGTTCTCCTTCGTTCGATGGGTAGGCAGATAAGGTACAGTCCCGGCGTACTGTGGCGCTGGCGACCGCGTGAGAACTATTAATGATAGGGTAACGCTCGCGGGTGGCCCAAAGGCAAGCAAAACCTGCGTTTTCCTCAGGCCTTTTGGGATCGGCAGATTATCTGATTTTCCCTGGCCGGAACGCGGACCCCTGCGGCGAGTGGCGCTTGTTTCTGGAGTAGTCTGAAATGCAGGAGATTTTTTGCTCGAAATGTGCAAGATAAGCGGCTTTTCTTTCGCTCTTTTAATGTCGTTTCTTCCCCTCTATGGGGTCGCCGTTGCTCAGCAGCCGGCCGGCTCCGCACTTGCGGAGGACTTTGTCCGGTCGCACTACACCAAATATGAATACCGCATTCCCATGCGCGATGGAGTGCATTTGTTTACCGCGGTGTATGTTCCGAAAGCGTCTGCGTTTCCTGGTAATCCAGGGCCATTCCCGTTTCTGATGGAACGCACTCCATATGATGTCGCTCCGTATGGAGAAGATAAGTATCCTGCGCGGCTGGGCCCTTCAGAAGAATTCCAGAAGAGTGGATATATCTTTGTCTACCAGGACGTGCGCGGGCGATGGATGAGCGAAGGCTCCTTTGTAGAGATGCGTCCGCACATCGACGTAAAAAAGTCACCCCTGGATGTCGACGATTCTTCAGATACATACGAAACCATAGAGTTCCTGCTCAAGCATGTTGAAAACAACAATGGCAAAGTGGGCATCTGGGGTATCTCGTACCCGGGGTTCTTCACATCCGCGTCGATTATCGATTCGCACCCGGCGCTGGTAGCGGCCAGCCCGCAGGCACCGATGACGGACCTGTTCCAGGGCGACGACGCCTACCACGGCGGAGCCTTCATGCTGGCGGCGAATTTCGGTTTCTACGCGTTCTTCAACCCACAAAAGAATCCGTTGTCTGAAGAGCCGCCAGACAGCTTCAAATTCGGAATGCCTGACCGTTACAAGTTCTATCTGCAGGCCGGCAATATTGCCAATCTCGACACACAGTATTTGAAAGGGTCGAACTGGCTCTTCAACGACCAGTTCAAACACGACACCTACGACGACTACTGGAAAGCACGCGATCTTTCGCAGCACATGAAGAACGTAAAGTGCGCGGTATTGGTTGTCGGTGGCTGGTTCGACGCGGAAGATTTATCAGGGCCGTACCGGACCTTCAATGCGATCAATAGATTTAATCCTGATACTCCAACCACACTCGTCGAGGGGCCGTGGGTCCATGGTGGGTGGTCGCGCGGCGATGGCAGTCGCCTGGGGGACGTGCAGTTCAACGCGCAGACATCGGCATATTTTCGAACCGAAGTGCAGTTCCCATTCTTCGAACATTATTTGAAAGGCAGTGGCAAGGCGCCGGCAAAGGCCGTTGTGTTTGAGACCGGAACCAACGTGTGGCGGCATTACGACACTTGGCCTCCTAAAGCCGCAGCTCCGCGTACGCTCTATCTGCGGGCAGGCGGTAAGCTCAGCTTCGATCCGCCGCAGGAAAATAACAGCGAAGACAAATATGTGAGCGATCCCAGCCACCCAGTGCCGTTTGTGGGCTACACCACCGACACAGTGCCGCAGCGATACATGGTCGACGACCAGCGCTTTGCCAGCTACAGGCCTGACGTGCTGGTGTATCAAACTGATCCGCTGCAGGAAGATGTCACGATCGCGGGGCCGATATCGCCGCGGCTCAAAGTCGCGAGTTCGGGAACGGATTCTGATTTCGATGTGAAGCTGATCGATGTCTACCCTGAAGACGCGCCCGACCCGAATCCCGCGGTCGCAGAGAATAAGCGCATTCTCGATGCGCCTCCATTGCATATGGGCGGATATCAGCAACTTTTGCGCGGCGAACCATTCCGCGCCAAATTTCGCAACAGCATGGAGAAACCCGAGCCTCTGTCCCCGGGTAGGATGGCCGACATTAATTTCACAATGCCCGATGTAATGCACACTTTTCGCAAAGGACACCGCATCATGGTGCAGGTGCAAAGCTCGTGGTTCCCTCTGACTGACCGCAATCCGCAGGTATTTACAGACATTCCGTTCGCGAAACCTGAAGACTTCAAGCCGGCCACTGAAGAGGTATTCCACCAGAAGGATGCCGCTTCCGGCGTAGAAGTGCTGGTCGTTCCGCAAAATTAGGTCAAAATAGGAGCCAGCCGGCACTCACGAAAAAAGCCCGGCTGGCTTTACAATCGAAATAGCCCCACGGCCCGCGGAGAGCTGGGTGAGTGGTTGAAACCGGCGGTCTTGAAAACCGTTGTGCCTGAAAGGGTACCGGGGGTTCGAATCCCTCGCTCTCCGCCATAGAGTCATTAAAATCAATAATTTATACTCTGGGGTTCGGATATGCCCGCATTTTCGGCCGAAATTCTTAATATTGGCTAGTTAAAGATCCCGGAGAGAAATCTCTACCGGTTGTATCCTCCCCAAATTTCTCGCGCATCTCTGAAGTCAAATTCGGCGGATCCTTTCGGTCGATGGTCCGCCCGAAAGCAGATTGATTCGATGTAACTCGTCGCTGTGAGATTGGCTTCTGAGAAGCCAAATTTCTCAGAAGTCAGACTCGGATTAAATTCCGAGCGCCGACGCTGCGTTATGACATCTGAGAAGAGGAGTTTTCCCGGGATCAGAGGGCGTGCATCTGATCAAAGGCCAAGGCTGGCCGTAGCATTCTCGCGGAACAACTCACCCGGACGGATGTAGCGTCGCAAAACGCGACGGGATTTGTGGCGCGTGGTTTTGGCGATGGCACGCTCGGACGATCCGTTCAACGCCGCCTGTGTTGCCATCCCAGCACGGACACTGTGACCAGCGATATTGGTGGCATTCATGCCTGCCATCGCTGCAGCCGTCCTTAAAATCGCCGCGATCGAATCGCGATGCAGGCCTGTGGCGGCTATTTTGTTATGACGATTGACTCCGCGAAAAACTGCGCCCTCGGTGACCTTGGCGGTGGAGACACCAATGGCACGATCTCTGTGTTCGATATCGGCAACCCAGTCGGGACGGTTAAGATGACGATCGCCGGTTCGCCCTTTGCGGTTGGCGAGGCGCCATTGAATTTGCTCTGCACGTGGTGGTCTCCGACCCTGTACGCCGCGGACCTCAGGAAAAATGTCATTTTCGCGTTTACGGTTGGCGCCGGCGGTGGACCAACGGCTGTTCCCGGCTCTCCGTTTGCTGTTCCCCCCAACAGCGCTCCTGCCGGGATGGCTGTCGGCGCCGATCGGACGCGGGGAATGCTCTACGTGGCGCTTAGCGGATCCAACCAAATCGCAGCTTTCTCAATCGCGGCCTCTGGCGCTCTTTCTCCGGTACCCGGTTCGCCGTTCGAGGCCGGTCGCCGCCCGCAGCCGCTTTTGGACTTCGGAGCCGGCAACCGCGAATACTTGTATGCCTTGAACAGCCTCGACCATACGATCTCCGCGTACAGCGTAGACAGAACGTCAGGGGCCCTCAGGGCGGTTCAGGGCTCTCCTTTTGCGGCGGGAATGGTCATCGGAATGACGTTTCCGGTCCCGCATCGAATCATCTACGTCCCCGATCTTCAATCGAAAAGCATTCTCGCTTTCGCCGTGGACGAGTCTACGGGCAGTCTCTCGCAGCTCCCCGGGTCTCCGTTTCCCACGAGCGCGGGCCCAGAGGCGCTTACGACGGTCTCTACCTCGTTCATGTCTGCGCTCCCTTCGCCGCAATATGTCCCAGCAGTGGACAATTTCCAAAAAGACGAGCCGCTCCTCCTACATGAGCCGCCCTTGCCCAAATGGCCGCCGACTCCCTAAAATCCACTGAATTGCTGCGTTCACCCTCTCAGGTCCAATTACCGGCAATGGAGAAGTAACGCCATTTTTGGGGTTGGGGAAGAGTTGACGACTCAGACGGAACTCGCAGTTTTCTGAGTTGCAGTTCTTCCTCGACGGGGCCGATTTCTGGAGATCCGACCAAGACGGCCAAAGTATCAGCTTGATTTTAATCGCTGCTGGCGACTGCCCGGCGATCTTGAAATTGCTTCATTTTTAGAAGGTTCGTACTTGCCTAGAGGTCATCCGCGACTCAACGCTGGGACTTTCACTGTACAGAAGTAGAACAGTGCCTGCGTCACACAGAGCTGGGGCGTTCTGCTGAAGTGTGCCTGGGAATAGAAATATTGAACCTGTCATGGTGATTTGAAACATGCGATTGTCATGTTAGGTAAATTTGAATTCGTTTTTATTTGAGGTTTTATTGTGTCTGCCTTGGATGAGAAGTATGCTTTTGCAACGCGTTTCATTCGCAAGCTGCGTGGTGGATCACAACCGATTCTGGTCGAAGCAAGTGACGGCTTCAAATATGTATTGAAGTTCGGCAACAACCTGCAAGGATCTAACGTTTTGTTTAACGACGCCATGGGCACCGAACTCTATCGTGCCGCGGGTTTGCCTGTCCCGATTTGGAAGCCACTGAATGTCACAGAAGCGTTTCTCCATCGGACTCCTGGCTGTTGGCTGGAAACTTCAAAAGGTCCTCTTAAGCCGACGTCAGGACTGTGCTTCGGATCCCGCTATCTCGGCAGAGCCGGCGTAACACTCTGGGAGATCTTGCCGCGCTTGAGCTTCTCACGCGTCGTGAATACGGGCGATTTTCATTTGGCCTGGCTCCTGGACATCTGTGCCGCTCATACGGACAATCGACAGGCCGTGTTCGAGGATCGTGTGGACGGAATTCATGCTGTTTTTGTCGATCACGGGCATATGTTCTCCGGACCGGACGGCATCAGCGTTCGGCCGAATTTCCGTGCCTCGGCCTATCTTGACACACGTATCTACGAACGCAATTCAAAGATCGCCGAGACTGTGTTAAACCTTGATGTAGACACTCTCTGGAAGAGGGCCAAACAACTGCCGATAGAGTGGTTGACGGATATGGCTCTTCGAAGCTTTTCCGAGTGTCTAGGCGTGCTCGCGGACGCGAAAAAGCTACAGAGTATTGTTGAACTGATTGCCGGTTTCCCAGTTAAGAAGGATCAACGTGAGTTTCTCGCGAATGAGCGACAGAGGGGATTTCCCGATTGGCTATTGCGCGCTGGAATACAAGGCGCCTGACGATGAATCTTTGTCGCCAGATCCTGACAGGGTCATCCTGATCGTTAACATGTGCGCCGAGGGCGAACTCTCGATCAGAGTTCACCCCGACTGGCGAAACACCGAAGTATCCGAAGATCACGCCGTCCTTCAAGCGTTGTTCGACGACCTGAGGGAAAGAGCTAGTCTGGATCCCGAAGGTCTGCTCAAGCAACTATCTTCTCTCAGCGTTGGTCCAATGCAGACCTATGATGCTGGCCAAACGCTTGCTGACCGTCCTGATCTTCTGCAATTGTTCGACCGCTTCCAGGAAATCTGAGGAGCGGATTCGAAACTTGTGCCTCGCCAAAACTCCATCCGGACGAAAGAAGGGCCGGATTCGTGAAGTTCGGAGCGAGTTACGTAGAGGATTCTCAACTCGGATGGGGCATCCGATGAACAAGATCCGTCACGAAGGCACTTTCGAGTTGACGGAGAATGGTCGGCGGGCACGACTCTCTCGCAGTTTTTCATTAACTCCGAGGGGATTTTCGCAGAAGCGGCTCAGGCGACAAGGTCGTAGCGATGATGCAGACCGCCAAGACGTGGCATAGATACAACCTTGCGAACTATGCCAGTGTTGTTTTCCGCTTCACGACCGGCAGGTGTTCCTTTCGCCAGCGCGAGATGAGTTCGATTCTCGTGATAGTAACGAACGTAGACAAGCGGGTCCGTGGGGTCGGTCTCGCTAAGGTATTCCGGGCCGCTGGGCACGGACTTGCCAGGCCGGGCGGCCGGCGCCGCGGGAATTTTCATCGAATTGAGGGGAGCAGCCAAATTCCCCGAGTCTCCGCCAATCATGTTGCCCAGCGAAGCACACAGCACTCCGAATAGTTCTTAACGCGCAATGCATTGAGATGTTCATGCATCAGTTGTTCAAACGACGTGGACGGATTTGACTCTGAATTGGGAATTGCCGGCGACCGTTTCAATCTCACCTCCGTGGTTCCATCTTTGAGGAAAAGTTGGATTTCTGATTGTGTCATCAGCGTCAGGCGAGAATTATTTGGGGTTCAGCCGAGATTGCGAGAAGTTGACTGATGCCGGCTCGCGCTCAGCATCGAAAAGATGGCAGAGAGGGAATTGGGTCCCAATTGCGAAGGCGCCGGATTTGTATCCTGGACGGCCGGTTCGGGGCGACCGCCATAATATTTGATCGTTTGCCTCAGCAGCGTTGCCGGCTGCAAAGCGGGCGCCCGAAAAGGACGTAGCCTTTTTGCCGAAAAATGGTCTTCCCTGTATCGGACGAAATATTCCCCGGAAGGTCAAAACCGTTCCCTGATATGCCGAATAAATTCCCTGTTCCGAATTTATGAAAAATGCCCGAAATCTCCGTCGAAACAGCTGATTACGAGCTTAGCGCGCTACAAAAAGGGCGAATTTCCCTGTAAATTTCCCTGATCACGGGAATTCCGATGCGGAGACGGGTTTGCTCGAGACTGCGTCCACCGCCATATATCCGCCCAACCTGCTGACCATAAACGCAAAGCATTGACATTAAATAAGTTGGCTTAATGCCCTTTTGTCGCTTCAGTCGCTTTAGTCGCTCGAATTCCGTCGTGTTCTGCCGTTTTGCATGACATGCATGACAAAGAGGCGGTACTCAAGAACGCCATGACGGAATGAGCTCGGTAGCAGTCAAGCATTGCGAATCAGAATCTCCCCTGATCTCGGGCGCGGCGTGGCTTGTTTCCGTCTTCCGGAAAGTGGGACGAGGTTCGAGCTACGAGATTGAATTGTTGCTTTGCCGAGTGGCTGATTGGGTTTCTGGATCAATTCCCGTTTGAAGCCTTATGTCACGCATCCGAAGGTGATTATCGGCATCGGTATCACTTGGAGGAGAGATAGACTCGGTAATAATCCCGAAAAGCCAAAAGAGCATTGAGTTCATAGCGGACTGGGCCGCCGGGCCCATATTGAAGATAGTTCGGCCCCTGATTGCGGCTCCTCCACTTCTTTAAAAGATCGGCAGAAACTCCGATGATGAAGGCCGCCCCCTGTTCACTCAAGACCGGATTGTCGTCGTATGCTGACAGCGGCTTTGGCTCAATTGACAGACGCGCTTGAGGAATCTCAGTATGGCGAGCCTCGCGGAGTTCTGGAGGGCGGGTGCCTTGGGTCTTGATCGGCAAAGTGGATGCTGGGCCTTCCGTTGTGTTGGTCGGTTGGGCTACTTGTCCGCCGCGTGATCTAAATTCCTGATTACGAATTTGCTGGCGTGCTTCATCGAGGGAGTTAGTCATTTGGCCCCACTGAACAAATTGTTTTGAGGATTGCGCGTGGCTGGATGCCTGCCCTTTCCAATAGAAGGGCAGTTCATTCTTGAGCGCTACTCGGCATTCGACTCTACCTGCTGTCAATAATCCCGGACTGTGACGGGGATTACGGCGTGCAGGAATCACGGACGTTCGCTGCCGTGATTCGCTTCTTCAACTTGGGGTGTTGGAGGCTCATGGCCGCATGGTGTTTACTGCGCGTGAATCGGGCCTGAATGCACCAGAAACTGCGCTGAAATAAGGAAATTAAGCTGCTCTCTGCGCTAGACCAGCCAGAATCTCAATCAATCGATTCCCCTCCGACGTCTTCGGGCCAAGCCTTGCCGAATTGGAAATGCGGAAGATACAGCAAAGTTGCTCGAGTGAGGAATCGAAGAACAACAGATCCGTGCATCCAGATCTTTTTGAGAAGATAGGCCGGATACGCGAGATAGCTATAGATCGGGTTCAATTTTGCCGGCGTCAATGTAGGGTGTGTTTGGATCGATGCGGACTTCGCCGGGCCACGGATGCGGCCA
>Ga0265330_10000421_pt1 | contig 28723 bp, 22 predicted proteins | sample 41919metaG_FD_202083 | JGI IMG/M metagenome (GOLD analysis project Ga0265330, IMG submission 202083) | Rhizosphere microbial communities from Carex aquatilis grown in University of Washington, Seatle, WA, United States - 4-19-19 metaG | ecosystem: Host-associated > Plants > Roots > Rhizosphere...
TGCCGGGTCGTCCTGGAGGCGCGATCCCCGGCTCTTTCCGGGAAATTTTCGGCCCCGGCTGCTGGCTCTATCTTTAGTAGAGCGACATCTATAGAATGCCGACATGAACTGGAATGAGTGGCTCCGCCGCCTGCGACACGACCTGGTCAAGCGCCTGCTGTGGCCGGCCCGCGATCGCAAGGACATGGGCGGCCCGGCGCAGCCGGGCGAACTGGTGGTGCGGCTGGTGGACGACGAGGGTGACCCTGCTTCCGCCGAGGCGATCTGGGCCGGCTTGCGCGCGGAGGCACCTGTGCCCGCTCGTGCAGCGCTGGCAACATTCGCGGTCGCGCTGCAGACCAGCCTGCGCGCAGCCGAGCGGGACGACGTGCAGGGCGTTCTGGCGCTGGAGGCAGCCTTTGAGGCTCTGGCTGCCGATCTTGCAAGAGGAGAGGAATAGCCATGCCCCGTCTGCTGGTCATCGACGATCGCGACCAAACCGTGGAGATGTGCCATCGCCAGTTGCCCGAGTTCGACACCGTCACCCGCTGCGATCGTGCGGTGCCCTGCCAGGTGTGCGAGGAGCGCGAGCGCGGCTGTCCGCTCAAGTGCGCGCACGACTACGCTGAAGCGGCCGAGGTCCTGGCGCGCCTGCCCGCCTTGCCCGACCTGGTGGTGCTGGACCTGCACTTCGCGCTGCCCGAGGAGCGCCTTCTGCCCGAGGACAAGAGCGACCTGCCGCACGAACCGCGGGCGCGCAAGCAGGCAGTGGAGCAGTTGCGCCGGCGGCAGGGACTCCTGATCCTCGAACGCCTGCGCCGCGACTATCCCACCCTGCCGGTGGTCATGCTGACCACCACCGGGGCCGACCTGGGCGCCGCGCGGCCGCCCGATCCGCTGCTGTATTTCTGCGAGAACGAGGTCATCGACAGCCGCAGCCTGGCGGCCGAGATCAAGCACGCCCTGGCGCTGACCGAAGCGGCGCAGGAGGGCAGCGTATTCTGGGGCCGCAGCCGCGCCATGCGCGAGCTGCGCCGATCAATCGTCACCCTGGCGCGTTCGCCTTTGCCGGTGCTGATCGAGGGTGAGACCGGCACGGGCAAGAGCTTCCTCGCCGAGCACGTGTTGCACCCGCGTTCGGGCGCCAAGGGCGCGCTGGTGGTGACCGATCTTTCGACCATCCCGAGCACGCTCCTGCCGGCGCACCTGTTCGGGGCGCGCCGGGGCGCGTACACCGGGGCCAGCGAAGATCACGCGGGCGTGTTCGAGCAGGCGCACGGCGGGACGTTGTTCCTCGACGAGATCGCCAACTTGGACCTGGAGTTGCAAAAGCAGCTCTTGCTGGTTCTCGAGCGCGGGACCGTGACCCGGCTCGGCGACACGCGGCCGCGCCCGGCCGCGCCCAGACTGGTGGCCGCCACCAGCCAGTCGCTCGACGATCTGGTCCGCCAGGGCCGTTTTCGCACCGATCTCTACATGAGGCTCAATCCAGCGACGCGCCTGCGCGTGCCGCCCCTGCGCAGTCGGCGCGAGGATCTGCCCGACCTGGTTCGCTTTGCCCTGCTCGAAGCGTTGCGCTCCGACGGCCTGCGGCCGCTGGTGCGCGCGTACCTGGCCCAGTTTCCCACGCCCGAAGACTTTGCCGAGGATCAGAACCAGATCGCGATCGGTCGGCCGTCGGCCCGGCTGGCGCGACGAGATGCCTTCACCGTGTTCGTCAGCAAAGACGCGCTGGATCGGCTGCTGCGCCACGACTGGCCGGGAAACCATCGCGAGTTGCGCCTGCTGGCAACCAATCTTCTCGTCCACGCGTTGACCCGGCTGCTGGATGGCAAGGCGCCTGTGGTCGGCGCCGAACGGGCGCCAGCGCTGCTGTCAGTTCCCGACGATCTGGTGGACCGGCTGGCGGGCGGCGCGGGCCATCTGGCCGAGTCGCGGCCTTCTACCCTGGACCACGGTCGCAGGCTGGAGATCGAGGTTCCCAGCCGGCCGTCCTTCGCGCGCATCAGCGGCGAGGTCGAGCGCCAGTACCTGCGCACCATATTCCTGCGCTGCGAGGGCGATCTCGATCGCATGGCCAAGGAGTTGCTCGGCCCGCAGGGTTCGGCCCGCAAGGTGCATTTGCGTCTCAATCAAGTCGGACTCAAGCTGCGCGAGCTGCGCGCGGAGCTGCGATGACCGGACGAGGAATCGTGTCGGTCTGTATGCTCTGCACCGGCGCCGCCGCACCGGCGCTGGCAGCGGGAGGGGACGCGGGCGCAGACGCTGCTGACGCGGGCGAGGTCCGCATCGCGATCGCCACGGACACTTTCGATCGGGGGGGCGCCCAGCGCCTGGCGGGCAAGGCCCTGGCCAAGATCAAGGAGGGATCGTGGGTCGAGGCGGCCGAGCTGTTGCGCCTCGCGCACGGCAGGGATCCCCAGAATGCCGCCATTGCGACCGATCTCGGGTACACCCTGACCCACCTGGGCGTGCGCGAGGAGGCCGAGCGCCTGTTCAAGCAGGCGATCGAGATGGATCCGCGCCGCTTCTATGCTTACGTGAACCTGGCCGAGCTGTGGAGTTCTGATCCCATGCGCTGGCAGCGGCGCGACGAGATGGTGGCCTTTCTGGACAAAGCCCTGGAGACCGTGGCGGGGGACGCAAAGGCCTCTGCGAACATCGAGCTGAAGCTGGCCGAGCTACAACGCAGCCTGGGCCGGGCGGCCGATGCGCGCGCGCGTCTGCAGCGGCTGAGTCGGGCAACAGTGCCGATCCAGGTACGCCAGCGGGCGACGCGGCTCATCGACGAGGTGGATGCCGAGGCGCGCGCTCGGGCGCTGGAGGACTGGCCCGCGCCCGCGGTCGCGCGCGAGGATCGGGACCGGCTCGCGCAGGTGCACGCCATGCAAGACGGGCGAGGCGCGCTCGAGATCCTGGATGCGCTGGTTGCGCGCTGGCCCGCCTGGTACGAGGCGCGCTGGGAGCGGGCGCGTCTGCTGGAGCGCATGGGACAGCTTGACGAGGCCAGCGCCGAGATGACCATCGTGGTTCAGCTGTCGCCCACCCATGCCCAGGCCTGGCGGCACTTGGGGATGATCCTGGCGCTGCACGGCGGTCGCTTCGAGGCCGAACGGGCGGACGAGGCCCTGCGCCAGGCGCTGGCGCTGGAGCCGTCCTGGTCGGACCTGCGCGAACTGCGCAAACAGGTGGCGGCCAAGCATGCACGCGGTGGACGCGAGCCTGAAGGCGAGTCCGTGCCTGAGCCGACGGCGAGGGCGCGCCAGCTTCTGGAGGACGCGCAGAGCTGGATCGGCATGGAGGCGCCCGAGATGGCGCCGCCGCTCTTGCGCCAGGCGCTGGCTGAATCGCCGGGGTTCGTGGAAGCGGCGGTCGCCCTGTACGGGCTGGAGCGCGCGTTTCCCGCGACCACGGTCAAGACTCTGTGGGACAACGGCGCGGCGCTGTGGCGACTGGCGGCGCAGGTGACGGCACTGCGAACTCGAGAGGCGGAAGCGCTGGTGCGGCCGTGGATCGACCGAGCCGTGGAATTGGGCGTGCAGGAGGCGCGCTTCGCACGTGCGTCGCTGCGAGCGGCAGCGGGCGAGCGCGCAGGCGCCCTGGAGGATCTGCGCAACTACGTGGCCGCGGAGCCGTCGCCGCCGCGCCTGGAAGAGGCGCGCGCTTTGCGGGTCACGCTGGGCACGGCGACAACTACTGATTCGCCCGAGCGGCTGGTTCACCTGCGCCTGGCCGCGGACAAGCCCGCCGAGGCGCTAGCGGCCTTGGGCGGCTCGTGCGCAGTCGGGCTGCCCTTCGACAACTTGCTGGCTTTGGGGCGCGTGTACGAGTACATGGGCGACGCGCGGCGCGCACTCGATTGCTACCAGCTCGCGATCGGCGGCGGGGCGCAGGCAGGCGCCGCACAGATGCAGCGGGCGTGGGAGCGCCTGGGTGCTGCGACGGCCGCGCTTCCGGTGGCGGAGTTGGAGCGATTCCGTCCGAGCCTGCGGGATGCGGCCCGCGCCCACGTGGCTCTGGCCTCGCTCGCGCTGGCTCGTCTGGCCGAAGCGCGCGCCCTGTGGCCTGATGCCGAAACGGAGTTGCACGTCTTCCTCGCCAGCGCTTCGGCAGACGAACCACGTTTGGCGGAAGCCCACGAACTGCAGAAACGCATCCGCACCGCGATGGAGCAGGAGCGGCTGGACCGGAGCGAGCGGGTCCGGCGCGGGCTCGCCCTGGCCGGGGTAGCGGCGCTGGTCCTGCTGGCCTTGGCGTTTCGGCGCTGGGCGCGGCGGTTCTCGCTGAGGCGTGCCCTGCGTGCCCAGCCCCTGCTGTTTCCCGCCCTCAGCCAGGCCATCGGCAAGGTCCGCCACGATGTCATCAAGCACCGTGCGAGCGCGCTGGAGTTGTTGTCCGATCCGACGACCAACCGGGAAGACGTGGTCCGCGCGCTGCTGGACCCCACGCCCGCATCGCGCGAGGCGATCGGAATCTTCGAGCAACTGGTGCAGGAGGCACGCGGCCTGGGCCTGCACCTGCGCCCGCTGGGGCGCGAGCCCGTGTTCGGGCCGCTGGTGCGCGATCTGCTGCGCGTCGAGGAACTGCTCGGCCGAAACGATCCGCGCAGCGACGCCGAGCTGCGCACGCTGGACCAACGCCTGCGCGGGTTGCACGCCGATCGACTGCAGCACCTCCTGCGTTCTGGCCCGCGCACCCGGCTGGATGCGGGCCTGCTCCTGCGCTGGATCGACAGCGTGGCCAGCGAGCCGGGCCGACCCGCCTGGGTGGCCCCCGGCCTGTTCTTGCAGGAGGCGCAGATTGCGTTTCCTATGAACGAATCCACCCTGCGCTCGATCTTCAGCAATCTGCTTCGCAATGCAGTGGACGTAGCGGCGCAGCAGCCGGCGGGATCGGTGCAGGTGCGGGTCGAGCAAGGTCGCGACCGAACCGGCCGCCGCACGGTCAGCCTGATGGTGGTCGATTCATCCCCGCGGCCCCTGCGCGAGGAGGACGTCGAGACGCGCGCGCCCGATCGCGGGCTGGGAATCGTGCGGGAGACCGCGCGGCGCTGGGGCGGCCAGATCTTCGTGCGGCCCGAGCCGGTCCCCTACAGCAAGGCCGTGGGCGTGCACCTTCCGGCTCCGCCCGAGGAGACCCCATGATCGACGAGGTCCTTCCGCTGTTTCTGGTGTGCGAGGATGGCGATGAGTACACCCAGCGTTTCGAGCGTTTCCTCGGCCGGGAATTCCGCTTCCGCCGCGTGCGGGATGGGCGGGAGGCCGAGGCTGCGGCCCGCTCCGAGCGCGCGGCTGGCCTTTTGTTGGACCTGGATTTCCGGCGTCTGTCGCCCGATCGCCTGGTGGGTGAGACCGGCCTGTCGTCGCGTGTGCCGTCGGCCGAGGAGGGGGCTCGCTGGTCCGCGGCGCAGGGGATTCTTATTCTGCAGTACCTGCGCGCGCAGGGCATTGGCCTGCCCGCCCTGCTGTTCGCCGACCTGGACGATGGCGAGCAAGCGGCTTTTCTCGAGCAAACCCTTGCCCCGCTCTCCATCGTATCCAGTCGCGAGGGCCTGGCCCAGCTCGCCGCGCGCCTGCGCAGCCGGAACACGCCAGGTTGACAGGCTAGGCGCCGCCAGACATGCGCGGGTGTGTTCGTCCCAAGCACCGATCGCCCCTTGGCGAACCGCAGGAGCTATCGGGTGAACCGATGGGGTAGACTGTGCCAAGTGATTGTGAATCAGGCCCGCAGCCCATTGGAACATTCGTCGTTGGCCCAGCCAGCTAGGAAGGCAAGAAGTTCGTGAAATCGGGTAGTCGTCTTGAAGAGATTTTGGAGAGCGGTCAGTTCGCAGTAACAGCCGAAGCCGGCCCACCCAAGGGGAGCCTGCCGGATGGCATGCGCAAGAAAGGAGAGCTGCTCAAGTCGTCGTGCGACGCCATCAACGTTACGGACAACCAGGCCGCTGTGGTGCGCATGTCGAGCTTGGCCGGATGTCTCCTGCTCATGCAGACAGGCGCAGAGCCCGTATTGCAGATGGTGGTACGAGACCGAAACCGCCTGGCCTTGCAGAGCGATATCTTGGGGGCCGCCGCGCTCGGTATTCGCAACGTCCTTTGCCTGGCCGGTGACCACCAGCGCCTGGGCAACCATCCGACGGCCGCGGGCGCCTACGACATCGATCCGATCCAGCTGATTCAGATGATCAAAACCCTACGAGACGATCATCGGGTCGAAAGCGGTGAAACGATCACAGGGGAAGTGCCACTGTACATCGGCACTGTGGCCCACCCGTTCGCCGATCCGTTGGAACTCCATACGATCACCTTGGCCAAGAAGATCCGCGCCGGCGCCGATTTCATCCAGACGCAGGCGATCTACGAGCTGCCGCGATTCATGACCTGGATGGACAAGGTCAGGGAGCAGGGGCTGCATGAGAAATCGCACATCCTGGCCAGCGTGCTGCCCATCAAGTCGGTCGAGATGGCGCGACGGATGCGCAGCGGGGTTCCGGGCATGCGTCTTCCCGACGAGCTGGTAGAACGCATCGAGCGCGCCACGGATGCGAAAGCCGAGGGCATCAGAATCTGTGTCGAGACCATCGAGCAGCTCAAACGCGTGCCCGGGGTGCATGGTATTCACATCATGGCTGTGGCCAGTGAAGACGTAGTTCCGGGCATCGTGAAGGCAGCTGGCCTTTCGCCTCGGCCGCCGCGGCCGCTATAGCCGGCCTTTCACCCGGCTACCGTTTCAAACTTCCAAGCGCCGGGAACGACGTCACAGGCAGCAGCACGCGGACCGGGGGCATCGCACCGCCCTTGCGCGCGCGCGCGATCCATTCGATGGCCACGCCCGATCCCGGAGGCATGATCACGGTTGCCTTCAGGCGTCCTTCGCGGACCAGACGTTGGCCAAAGGTCTGCGATCCGTCGCAGCCAGCGATCGGCGCGGTGGCACCATGTGAATGCCGCCGGGACTCGACGTCGCGCAGGGCCTGTCGCACGCCCAGCGCCATCTCGTCGTTGTGGGCTACGAACACACCCGGCAGACTTTCTTCCGGGGCAAGACCGTTGGCCCATTGTGCGACAGCCATGCGCGCGCGTTCGCTGGTCCAGTCGGCATTGAGTTCGATGAGATTGAAATTGTCGTTGAGGCCTTGCTTCAAGCCGTCCAGACGCTGCAGGGCTGCCAGGTTCCGCAGGTGGCCGGTGACACACAGGACGTGACCCGCGCCACCGAGCAGGGCGCGGACCTGCTGGGCATGGATGCGGCCAATCTCAACCTGATCGCTGGTGACCGCAAAAATGGCACGGTCGGGGTGCTGGCTGCGAACGTCGTCGATGAACGCTCCTTCGTTGAGCAGGGCCCAGTCTAGGCCAGCCTCGGCGGCTTCGTGGGCGACAGGCCGCAGCGCCTCGTCTTGCACGCCGCTGACCAGAATCGCAACCAGTTTGGTGGCGGGGGCGTTCTTGATGGCCTGGCGAATTTGCTCCACCTGCCGGCTGGCATCGAATTGCGCCGTCTCCACCAGAATATCGAATCCGTGGTGCTTCGCCTCGCGCTCGCCGACCGCCTTCAGCCGAAGCTGATAGTCGTTGTCGGTGCTGCGGAGGAACAACCCAATGCGGCCTGGCATGAATCGATTTTGGCATGAAGCCGGACGTGTTGCTGCGAATCATGGCGAACATTTCGGAAGGTTCCGGATGGCTACTGCAGGGTGGTGCTGCACCACAGGTGCGGCAATGCTAGCCGAATCGTTCGAGGTAGGTCGTCGTAGCGGATGGCGTCAGGACGACCTGGGCGGAGAGTGGCAGCAGGAAGGGGGGCACCTCTTGAATGAGGGGCGCCACGATCTCCAGGCGGCGATGGGCCGAGGTGGCAAGCCAGTCCTGGACGATCTCGTTGACCTCGGCATCGCCCATGCTGTACCCGATGGTCGTCAGCTGGTCCACCTGGCCGAGGGCGGCGCGGAAGTACTCCAGGAACCGTCGCTGCATGAGCTGTGGATAGGGGTCGGCGAGGCGGGTGGCGCTGGCCAGCAGCGTGCGGCGGAGCACCCGACGTTCGCCACCCGGGTCTATGTACGGGATCTGGTTGGTCACCGAAAGCGGATCGGGGGAGAGGCCGGGGTCGAGCAGCCCTTCGTTGGCTATCTGCAGGGAATCGATGATGGCGTCAAAGGTCGGTGCTTCGGGCTTGAGCTTGAGGAGGTCGTTGCCATCTCCAAAAGCGAAGACATCGAGGGCTCCGTGAATCTTCAGCAGGTTGATGCCCGGCGTGCCTGTCGGAAAGAAGGGCAGGGCGGCTTCGGCCAGCTCGGCCTCGGCGAGCACGTTCGCCTGCAGGGTGGCGACGATGGTGCCGGGGCTCCGGCGACAGGGCAGGGCGATGGTGCGCGACGAGAACCCGCAACTGATAGGAATGCCGAAGTGGGCGGCAAGGCATTCGATCAGGACGTCGTGATTCACCGAGAAAACCCACAGGGGCGCGTTGTCTCTGACCAGGGGCACGAGGCCGGCGAAGTAGGGAAGTCCATCTTGAAATACGCCTCGATGCGACGCCTGGCGGCGGTAGAGCGCGAGGGACACGACCTGCGCCAGCCAGGCGTAGAGAGCGTGGTAGCTCGGGCCGCGAGCATCGCTCGCGCCAGCGATGTAATGCGCCTCCCACTGGCTGAGGAGCGATTCGTAGTCGAAGTCAGAAGATTCGAGGACGTTCGCCAGGTCTTCGATGACTTCGTCGGGATGCCCGTAGCCGCGGGCCCGCCAGACGGACGCGATCTTGCGAAACGACGTCGGGGTCAGCCAGGCGACGATCTCGGCGTTCAGTTCGTCGCGCAGGGGCATCCCCAGCTCGCGTGATGCGCCCGCGCCAAGAAGTAGGGCCGTCAACATGGGTCAGCGTCTCCCATGACTGGAATCCTAGCCTGCGGGACGACCCCAGCGGCGGCCGCGAGTCAGCAGGAAGCCGACCAAGCCGCCGCCAAAGTGCGCGTACAGGTCGATGCCGGGCAGAAACGAGAGCGCCACGTTGATGGCCAGGACCACCAGCAGGCGCTGGCGCAAGCCGCGCGCGATGAGCCGGGGCAGCGCCCGCCGTTGGCCCAGCACGAGGGCAAGCGTCGCGCCCATCAGGCCCCAGATGGCGCCGGAAGCGCCCACGGTGTACGAAGGCAGCCCGCCCATGGCCACGCGCAGTGCGCCTGCCACGGCGGTAGCGAGGCCGCCGCCGACGGCCGACGCGCAGTAAACCGCCAGGTAGCGCCGGCCTCCCAGCAGGGCTTCGAGAAACCCTCCCAGGCTGTACAGCGCGAGCATGTTGACCAGCAGGTGGGTGACGTTGGCGTGCAGAAAAGCATAGGTCAAGACGCGCCAGATCTCGCCTTGCCAGACCTCGCCCGAGCCGTCGCTGAGCAAGGCCTTCACCGCCTGACCCTCCGGCCCCGAGCCGTCCAGGAAAGCGTAGAGCAGAAAGCAGATGGCGATCAGGGCAAAAGTGAAACGGGGGAAACGCTTGGCCACCGCCTGCGCAAAGGCGGCGGCCTCGACCCGCTCGCGGCGGCCGCGTTCGATGAGATCGGGAATCTCATCCGGCGTCAAGGCCTCGGCCTGGCCGACCCGCCCGGCCGCCGACTCCAAGGGTGCCAGCCGCCGCCCGGCCACGCGAAGCAGCTGTCCCTCGTCGGTGAGCTGGTACACGCCCAGGTGGTTCTGGTTCGGCGCCTCGCGATCCGCGTCTGCCAGCGCTGCCTTCGCCTCGGCACCGCCGCCGACCGCGAGCACGAAAAGTAAGCCGGCCTGGTGCGCCTGCAGAACCCGGTCCACCGCCGCGCGAAAGTTTTCCAGGCTGGACCCGGCGTAGTCGAGCACGACCAGGCCCTTACCTTCGTCGGGCCATTCGAGCACGGCCAGGCGATCCTGGACCGCGACCAAGGTGGCCCGATCCGCAGCACGGCTGGTGCCCGGCTTGACGAGCACGGCGAGCAGACGGTCGCGCAAGCTCGCGGTCTGGGCTGGTGTGGCTGGGTCCAAGATGGTGCAGTCTAGACCTGGGGCGAATGGATTTCACGGACGGAAGGCATGTCGGACGCCTACTTGCTGCGCACGCAGCGAAAGGGGCCCAATCTCTCGCGGCCCGCCTTGGGCTCGGCGTGGGTCCACTCCATCGGCGCCTCAGCCGCCGTTTCATCCATCAATAGGGTCGCGGCGAAAAGTTGTTCTTCGGTGGGGAGCCTCGCTGCGCGCCTGCGACAGTAGGTGTCTGCCTGCTTCCAGGTCGTGCATTGAATAGGGGCCGCGGTTGGGTTCTTGCCGGTGAAACAGAACTCGGAGTGCGCAGGGACGTTCGCCTTCACCTTCGACCTGTGCAGTCTTGGCTGCTCGCACGCGGCGCATGCGGCAAAATCAATCTCGCTCACCGGGTGTTCGTCGAGACAGACCGATGAAGGCGAACCTACAAGTCGTGTGCCGGGCGGGCACTTGGGTGGCGTTCCCGCCTGGTCGCCCGCGCCGGTCGGGCTACCTTCGACGCTACTCATGGCCTTGTGAAAGCCCTCGCGCAGGCTGGGAACCCACTTTGCCTTCTCCCTTCTGACCACACGAACCACCAGAGAGATGAGCGCACGAGTTTCTTTTGCACCCTTCAATTCGGTACCGCTGAATGCGACGGCGCCGCCAGCGAGCGCAATGAGCACGAGCAGCGCCACCCCGATACTGCCCCCCCTTTTCTTCGGCGGCGGGGGCGCTGGCTTCGTCGTTGGAGGAGAAACGGTCTTGGTTTCGGACGGGACGAGGACCGTGGCCGCGAGCTGCATGCTCGGAGATGCGGCGGAGTGCGGTCGGGAAGGAACCACGAGGGGATCGACCGTGAGCGCCGACTGCCCTGCCGCCGCGAGAAGGCTTTCGAGAAACTCCCCCGCGTTTTGCAAGCGATCCTGGGGTCGTACCGCCAGCGCCTTGTCGAACACCGCTTCCAGCTGGTCTGAAACCGGCACTCCGAGGGTCTGGGGGGTGGGTCGCCGCGCGGGATCGGCGGAGGAGAATCCAAACTGGACGAGATCGTCTCCCTGAAGCGCGACCTTGCCCGCCAGCATCTCGCTGGCCACCAGGGCCAGCGAGTACACGTCGGTCCACGGTCCGGTGGCGCCGTAGCTGCGCGTGAATTGCTCGGGTGCTCCATAGCGAGGCGTGAAGGAAGTAATGGCCACGCCGGTCTTCGCGAACGCTGCATCGACCTTGGCGTGGTCGGAAACCATCTTCGCGACACCGAAATCGAGCAGCTTGCAGGGCGTTTCAGGAGCACGGGTGGCGCTGCCCATGACGAAGATGTTTGCCGGCTTGATGTCTCGGTGGGCAATGCCTCGCCGGTGGGCCACGTCGAGAATGGGCAGGATCCGTTTCAGGAACCCGACCACTTCGTCCTCGCTCCAAGGGAGCCCCTGGCGCTGGTCTTGCGCGAGGATTGCGTCGAGCGGCGAGCCGTCGAGCCATTCGAGAACCATGTACGGCACCCACTGCCCGGCGGGCGTGGTGTACGCGCCGACGTCCCGGGCTTGCACGATGCCCGCGGTCTGGCTCGAGAGCTCGGTCAGCAGAGCGCCTTCCTGGATGAACTGCTGTAGCAGCTCTTCCCTGTGCTGGGCAGGGGCCTGCGATAGGCCGCTGAAGAACTTCACCGCCACCGGCTGTTTCCAAATGACGTGCTCGGCCCGGTACACCACGGCGAACCCGCCCTCGCCGACAAGGCGCTCGATGCGATACTTCTCGGCGACGAGCTGTCCGGAGAGGTTGAGCGGATCCTTTTCAGTCATTGGAAAAGCAGGGCAACTATCCGCTGGATGGGCGGTTCGATCAATTGCGCTCGCCTTCCCCGGCTTGCGCGCTGCGACCGGGTGTCAATCAAGAATCGTCCCTCGGACGAATCCGGGGGGTGATAGCCAGGCAGAAAAGCCAGAACCAAGAGTACGGCAGTCGCCGCCAAGATCGCGATCGGGACCATGCGCGGCTACCTCTACAGTCTCTCCAACCTGTCGACAATCTCCCCCGCCGCCTTGGGGCGCGCGAGGCTGCGCATCGCCTCTGCCATCACTTGCCGGCGGGCGGAATCGGCGAGCAGGTCGCCCAGCAATTGGGCCAACTGGGCGCCAGTGCAAGTGCGCTGATCGAGCACAATGGCAGCGTTCGCTGCGGCAAAGCGGGCGGCGTTCTTGCTCTGGTGGTCGTCGGCTGCAGTGGGCAGGGGTATGAGAATGACGGGCCGGCCGGCAATGGCCAGCTCGGCCAGGGTCAGGGCACCGGCGCGCGCCACAACCAGGCTGGCGCGATGGTATTCGGTCGCCATGTCGTCAATGAAGGGTCGCACATCGATCCGGTCGGCCACGCCCAGGGCGCGATAGCGTTCGCTGCATCGGTCGAGATCGCTAGGCCCGCTCTGGTGGACAAGGGCTGGAAGCGAGCCGTTCTTGGCCAATATCTCGACGGCGGCCAGCACTAGGTCGTTGACGGCGCGTGCGCCCTGGCTGCCGCCCACTACCAGAATGCGAGGCGATGCGTTTGGGTCGGCACTACCGGCAATCAGGGTCGCCACCAGCTTGCCGCGCACGGGATTGCCGATGGTTTCGCATTTGGCCGCCGGGAAGAATCTTCGGGCTTCGTCAAAGGCCACCACCACAATGCGAACCAGCCGTGAAAGAATCCGATTGGTGATACCGGGAACGCTGTTCTGTTCTTGAATAGCGGTGGGGTAACGCCAAAGCGCCGCGGCCAGCACCAGCGGTCCCGACGCGTAACCGCCCACGCCCAGCACCACGTCGGGACGAAAGCGCCGCAAGATCGACAACGAGCGAAGGAATGCCTTGGGCAAACGAAACAGGCTGCGCAAGGCTGCAATCGAGCCCACGCGCTTGAGGCCGCTCACTTCCAGCAGTTCCAGTGGGTACCCGGCGGCAGGCACGGCGCGCGCTTCCAATCCGCGCGAGGTTCCCACGAACAAGACCTGGCCGCCGCGCCGGACGACTTCTTCGGCAACCGCTATCCCGGGATAGAGGTGGCCGCCCGTCCCGCCGCCGGCAATCAGCAGGCGCATGTCACGAGTTCGCCTCGACCACGACCGCGACGTCCGAGGCGTCGCTGCGGCGGTTCTTCGACGTGCGCCCACGGTTCCAGCGCAGGGATTGCCAGACCGACACGGGGGCGGGCTCGGGGTTGCGCGCTGAAATGTTGGCCAGCACCCCCGCCATGAACAGGCTCATGACCAAAGCCGTGCCGCCGTAGCTGACAAAAGGAAGTGGCAAGCCCTTGGTGGGCAGAAGGCCCAACACCACGCCCATGTTGACCAGGGCCTGCAATCCGAAAAGCAGGGTCACGCCAAAGGCCAGGTAGCAACCAAAGGCGTCGCGCGCCCGCGCGGCCGCACGCAAACCGCGCCACACCAGTACAGTGAACGCCAGCAGGACCGCCAGCACGCCACACAGGCCCAGCTCCTCGCCCACGATCGCCAGAATGAAGTCGGTGTGGGCCTCGGGCAGGAAGAAAAGCTTCTGGTGGCCCTGGCCCAATCCTTGGCCCCAGAGACCCCCCGAGCCGACGCTGATGAGTGACTCGTAGAGCTGGTAGCCGGTGTTGCGGCGGAACTGCCAGGGATAGAGGAAGGCGAGAAAGCGCCGCATACGCCAGGGCTCGCCTGCAATGAAGACCTTCCAACCAATGGGTGCCGCCACCAGCACCGACAATAGAATGTAGCTGGTGCGCGTGCCGGCCACGAACAGCAGACCTAGCGCGGTGACGCCGATGATGACCGCGGTGCCCAGATCGGGCTGCTTGAGCAGCAACAGCAGGAAGATCCCCGTCATCACCAGGGGAGGCAGGAACCCCATGCGGAAGTCCTTGACCTTCTCGGCCTTGCGCGCGAGCAGCACCGCCAAGTACAGCGCCAGGGCGAACTTGGCCAGCTCCGAGGGCTGAAACGACAGCGCGCCCCAGCGGAACCAGCGCACGGCCCCATTGATCGCCGGCCCGATCTTCAACACCGCGGCCAGCATGGCCATGGACAAGAACAGCAGGGGATAGGCCATGCGGCGGTACACGGAGTAGTCGAGACGCATTCCGATCGCGAAGGCAATCAGGCCGGTCGCGCTGTAGACGCCCTCGCGCTTGAGGAAGTAGGTCCAGTCACCGTAGGTCTTGGCCGCGAACGCCGCGCCCGCCGAAAACACCATCACCACGCCAAACCCCGTCAAGCCCAGTATGGTCGCGACCAGCAAGCGATCCGGCCCCTGCGGCAAAGGCCCACCGCCGCCAGTGCGCTTGGCCCCAGCCCATCCGGTCATGCGCTCGCGCAGGCTCACGGGGTCTCCTCCCGCGGGCCGCCCCACTCGCCACTCCTGTGGTTGATGAGATCCCTGACCGCGGCCCGGTAGACCTCGGCGCGATGCTCGTAGTTGCGAAACATGTCGAAGCTGGAGCAGCCGGGAGACAGCACGACCGCATCTCCGCTTCGGGCCATGGTCGCCGCCTGCGCCACGGCGTCCTCCATACTGGCTGCGATCTCCACCGGCACGACCGGGGCCAGGGCCTCGCGCATTCTGGGCGCGGCTTCGCCGATCAGCACCGCGCCGCGACCGGCCTGCTTCATGGCCTGGGCCAAAGGCGCATACGAGCCGCCCTTGTCGCGGCCGCCGGCAATCAGGACCACGGGGCGCGGGAAGCGATCGAGCGCCGCCACCACCGCACCCACGTTGGTGCCCTTGGAATCATCGTAGAAGAGGACGCCTTCCAGTTCTCCCACCAGTTCCATCCGGTGCGCCAGCGGCCGGAAGGTCACCAGGGCGTGGCGGGCTTCGGAGGGCAGGGCGCCAGCCAGGCGACCCGCCACCAGCGCCGCCAGGGCGTTTTCCAGATTGTGTCGGCCCATCAATCCCGGCAAGTGAGCGGGATAGTATTCGGCCGGTCCGCCCGCGAGGCGCACGCACAGGGCATCGCCCTCGATCCAGCCGCCCACGACCAGCGCGCGCCGGGTCGAGATCAGCACGCAGTGACTGCGAATGCCCTTGGCCGCGGTTTCGACCAGTGGATCGTCGCTGTTGACGACGGCAAAGTCCGCCGGGGTTTGCGCGGCAAAGATGCGGGCCTTGGTCGCCACGTAGGCCTCCAGGGTGCGGTGGCGGTCCAGGTGGTCGGGCGTGATGTTGAGCAGGACCGCCACCTGAGGGCGGAACGACTCGACGGTCTCGAGCTGAAAACTCGACACTTCGAGTACGCATGCGCCGCCCTGCTCGCCGGCTGGGGTGCCCACCGCCTCGACGAAAGGCACGCCCAGATTGCCGCCCACAAAGGTGGGCCGGCCATTGGCGGCAAGAATGGCACCGCACAAGGTGGTGGTGGTCGACTTGCCATTGGTCCCCGTGATGGCGACGATGGGCGCGTCCACGAACCACGACGCCAGCTCCAACTCGCCCGTGATTGTGGCGCCGCGCGCGCGTGCGGCCTGCACCTCGGGCAAGGGGGGCACGCCGGGCGACAACACGATGAGGTTGGCGGCGAGAAAGGTCTCGGCCTGGTGCCCGCCCAGCTCCTGTTTGATGGTCGGCGGCAACTGCGCCAGCGCTGCGCCCAGCGCCTCGGCCGGCTGCTTGTCGGTGACGGTGACCTGGGCGCCGCGGGCCACACACAGGCGGGCGGCGGCCACGCCCGAGCGTCCCAGTCCCACGACGAGTACTTTCTTGCCGAGCAGGGCGCGCTGGTAGAGCTGCATTAGCGAACCTTCAAGGTCAGGAGTAGTCCCAGTACCGCGCAGGAGAAGGAGACGATCCAGAAGCGCACCACGATGCGCGACTCGGGCCAGCCAATCTTCTCGAAATGGTGGTGGATGGGCGCCATCAGGAAGATGCGTTTCTTGGTGATCTTGTAGTAGCCGACCTGGATCACGTCAGAGAGCACTTCCACCACGAAGACACCGGCGATGATGGGAAGCGACAGCTCGGTCTTGGTGGCCAGCGCGACAAAGCCGATGGCCCCGCCCAGGGCAAGCGCGCCCACGTCGCCCATGAAGACCTGCGCCGGATGTGTGTTGTACCAGAGGAATCCGATGCTGGCGCCCACGATGGCCCCGCAGAAGACCGTGAGCTCGCCCGCGCCACGCACGTGGGCCATGCCCAAATAGTGGGCAATGTTGAAGCCCGCCAGGGTCTGGCCGGCGGCATAGCTCAGCAGCATGAAGGTGAAGGCGCAGGCGATCACCGGGCCGATGGCCAGGCCGTCGAGCCCATCGGTCAGGTTGACCGCGTTGGAGGTGCCCATCACGACGGCGACCAGGCCGAAGAGGGCATAGGCCAGCCCCGGAATCAGCACGGAGTGGCGTTCGAAGTTGAGCAGCGGAACCGCCATCCGCAGTCGCACCGACGGGTCCAGGGCATCGCCAAAGAACAGCCAGGCCACCGCCACGGCGCCCACAACGAACTGGACCAGCAGCTTGAGCTTGCCGGGCACCCCGCGTTTGTTTCGCCTGGTGATCTTCAGGTAGTCGTCGACGAAGCCCAGCGCTCCGTAGCCCACGGTCACGAACAGCGCCGGCCACACCAGCGGGCTGGTGAGATCGCACCACAGCACCGTCCCGGTGACGAGCGCCATGATGATGAGGGCACCGCCCATGGTCGGGGTGCCTTGTTTGACCGCGTGAGTGGCGGGGCCGTCGTCGCGGATGATTTCGCCCAGTTGTCGCTCGCGGGCGCGACGGATGAACCAGGGCGCCAGGGCGAAGGTGATGAGCAGCGAGGTCATGGTCGCCAACATGGTCCGCGTCGAGACGTAGCGGAACACGTTGAGAAACCCGAAATTGCCGCGCAGTTGAACGAAGAGATGAAACAGCATGAGCTACAACTTCTTTCGCAAGGCCTCTACCGCACGTTCGAGGTGCATGCCACGCGAGGCCTTTACCAAGATCCAGTCGCCTGGCGCGGACCAGCTCGACACCGTTTGCGCGGCAGCTTCTGGATCGTCGAAGACCATCGCACGACTGGGCGGCAGGCCGGCTGCGGTGGCGCCTTCGACAATCTTTGAGCCCAACGATCCCACACCTGCCAGTCCAGCCACGCCGATCTTGGCCGCCTCCTCGCCGATGGCCTGGTGCAAGGCTGCGGCCGCCTCGCCCAGTTCCAGCATGTCGCCCAGAATGGCGAAGCCTCGCCCGAACTGGCCCGTCGATCCTACCAGGGTGCGCAAGGCGGCGGACATCGACGTGGGGTTGGCGTTGTAGCAATCGTCGAGCACGGTGCGCCCGTTCAGCGAGAGCACATGCGACCTGTGCGGGGGAAGGGTCGCGCGCTGCAGGGCCGCAGCCGCGGGCAACAGTGGAACCCCGAGCGCGTTCGACACGGCCAGCGCCGCCGCAGCGTTGCGTGCGTTGTGTTCGCCCGCCAACGGCAGGCGCACCACCACCGGTTCGTACCCCACCGCCAGGCGGACGAGCGAGCCCGCCGCGCCGGCGGGAATGAACTCCATGATCCTCACAACCGCGCGCGCCGACCCCGCGCCGGCAAACCCGAAGCGCCGCTTGCGCGCCTCGGGCAGCGTGGCCACTTCGAGTTCGAGGCGAGGTTCGTCGACGGGAAGCACCGCAATTCCGTCAGCAGTGAGCCCACCAAAAATCTCGCCCTTGGCGCGCGCCACCGCATCGAGCGACCCCAGCCGCCCCAGGTGCGCGCCCGCCACGTTGGTCACCACCGCAACATGGGGCTCGGCGATGCGCGCCAGGTACGCGATCTCACCCGGCGCCCGCATGGCCATCTCCAGCACCCAGAAGTCTTCCTTGCCTGTCGCTTCCAGCACGGTGAGCGGCAGCCCCACGTCGGTGTTCAAGTTGCCCTGGGTGCGCAGCACCTGGCTCCCGGGCGACAGCGCGGCTGCGATGAGCTCCTTTGTCGTGGTCTTTCCGTTGGAACCGGTGACGCCCACCACGCGGCCGCGATACTGCTTGCGCACAGCCGCCGCCAAGTCCCCCAGCGCCTTGCGCGGGTCAGCGACCGCAACGACCGGAATTCCACTGCAACCGGCCGGCCGACTCCGCCCGGCGGCCACCACCACCGCAGCCGCCCCTTCCTGGGCCGCGGCCCCACAGAAGTCGAAGCCGTCGACACGCTCGCCGGGAAGGGCGAAGAAGAGGCGACCGGGCTTGACCTCGCGGCTGTCACTGGCGGCCCCGGCGAATCGGGTGGTGGCCAGTGCGGCCGGCGCGCCCACAACCGTTCCCCCCATGGATTTGCAGGCAAAGGCCAGGGTCCGCTTTGCCGGTTTCGTCACGCGGCACCTCCGGGAGTCACGCGACCGGCGCGGGCGGCGAACGCCGCCGCGGCGACCTCGCGGTCGTCGAAATGAATCTTCTGCGTGCCCAGGATCTGGTAGTCCTCGTGGCCCTTGCCCGCCAGCAGCAGCGTGTCGCCCGGCCGCACGAGAGCGACGCCGAGCTCGATGGCCGCCCGGCGGTCGGGCTCCACGTGAAAGCCCGACAGGCCCTGGCGCAGCTCGGAGGCCGTCCGGCGCACGATGCCGGTCTTCTCGACGCCGCCAACAATCGTCTCGAGGATGGCGCTCGGGTCTTCGGTGCGCGGGTTGTCCGAGGTGATCAGAACCACGTCAGCGCGCTCGGCTGCGGCTTGGCCCATGCGCGGCCGCTTGCCCTTGTCGCGGTCGCCGCCACAGCCGAACACGACCAGGACGCGGCCCGCGCTGAGCGGTCGCACGACGTCGAGGGCCCGTCCCAGTGCGTCCGGTGTGTGCGCGTAGTCGACCAGGCACAGGACACCGAGGGGGTTGGTCACGCGCTCCAGGCGGCCCGGAACCCCGCCCACCCGGCCGATGCCGGTGGCAACGGCGTCGCGGTCGATGCCGTGGGCAAGGGCCATGCCGGCAGCCAGCAGGATGTTGGCCAGGTTGAACTCACCAACCAGAGGCGAAGTCAGCGCGAGCGGCCCCGAGGGCGTGGCCAGCCGCAGGGTGGTCCCGTCGGCCCCCAGCCTTCGGTCGAGTACGGCAACGTCCGCGCCGCGCGGCTGCCGAGTCACGGTCAACACAGGACCGCGTACCTCGCGGCGCATGGCCAGGCCGTCTTCGTCGTCGGCGAAAAGCACGGCGACACCGCTTCCGGGACAAAGCAACTCGCGGAAGAGGATCGCCTTGGCCGCGCGGTAGCGCTCCATGGTGCCGTGGTAGTCGAGATGGTCCTGGGTGATGTTGGACAGGCCTGCCACGCGGAAGCAGCAGCCGTGCAGCCGTTCCTGATCGAGCGCGATGGACGAGGCCTCCAACACGACATCCGAGCAGCCCTCGCCCTTCATCTCGGCGAAGAGAGCGTGCAACTGCAGGGCGCCGGGCGTGGTGAGGGGAGCTTCCTGTGTCTTGCCCCCAAAACGGTAGCCCACGGTCCCGATGACGCCGGGTCGGCGGCCGGCTGCGGCCAGGATCGCCTCGATCAAGTACGTAGTTGTGGTCTTGCCGTTGGTACCGGTCACGGCCGTGAGAGTCAGAGCCTGCGCCGCCTGGTATCGATTGGCGGCGACCAGGCCGAGCGCCAGCCGAGCGTTGGGCACGAGGACCAGCGCGGTTGCGCCATCCGGCGAGGCGTCACCCTCCTCGGTGAGAATGGCCGCCGCTCCCTTGGCCTTCGCGTCTTCGATGAAGCGGCGGCCGTCGAGCTTGGTTCCCGGGACCGCGACGAAGAGATCCCCGGGCTGCACCAGACGCGAATCGTCGCGCACTTCCCGGATCGAGACTTGCCCGTCACCGGTCGCGATACGCGCGTCTGAAACTCCCTGCAACAGATCCGACAGGCGCAGCAAGGTTCATCCTCCGCTTCGGAACGAAACCCGACAGGGCGCGCCCCGCACCCCAGGACCGGGCGCAGGACTCTGCGTGGCAGCGATTCCGCTGCCCTCGGGCACAAGCTCGATTCCCGCCCGTCGGGCGGCCCGGACTGCCTGGCCCAGAGTCATGCCGACAAAATCAGGTATGGCGGCGTCGGGCTTGCGCTCGGCTGCGGGCTGACCGTCCGTCGCAGGGCCGACCAGGTCCTCGCTCGATGCAACCTCGGACTCATCCTCTTCCTGCGCCTCGCCGACCGACGCCACGGGTTCGTCGACACCCGGACCTTCCACCTCGTTGGCGTCTGCTTGGCCGTGCCGAGCCGTCTCGACCTTGGCGTCGCCCTTCTTGGCCCGTTCGGCGCTCGCGACCACCGAGGTCGACGGTGGCACGCCGAGGTAGCGCAGGGTTGCCTCTGCAATCTCTTTGAACACCGGAGCGGCGACCAGGCCGCCGTAGTGTACGCCGTGCGGCTCGTCGATCATGACCGCGATGACCACGCGCGGGTTGTCGGCCGGCACGATCCCCACGAAGGCGGCCAGGTACTTGCTGGGATCGTAGCGACCGTTGGTCACCTTCTGGGCGGTGCCGGTCTTGCCGGCGACCGGATAGCCGGGGATCGCCGCCAGCTTGGCGGTTCCGTCTTCGGTCACGCCCTGCATGACGGTCAGCATGGTGCGCGCCGTGCTCTCGGACAGCACGCGGGCCTCTGGCCGTGCGTCTGCGGGCCTAGGCACGGGCTCGCTGCGGCCGTCGGCGCTGACGAAGCGAGTTGCCAGCTTGGGCGAGTGATACACGCCGCCCGAAGCGATGGCCGCGTAGGCGGTCGCCATCTGCAGCGGCGTGACGGTCAGACCCTGGCCAAAGGCCTGGGTGGCCAGCTCGATCTCACCCCAGTGCGCCACCGGCCGCACGGTTCCTCGTCGCTCGCCCGGCAGTCCCACCCCAGTAGGCCGACCGAATCCCAGTCGGTCGATCGTGCGCGCCAGGGTTTCCTTGCCGATGCGGCGGGCGATCTTCACGGTGCCGATGTTGCTCGAATACTTGAAGACCTCGGCCGCGGTCAGCACTCCCTTGGGGTGGTCGTCGCGGATGTGGTACTTGCCCACCTGCAGCTGCCCCATCTGGCAGTCGAAGCGGTCCTCCGGCTTCAGCTTGCCCGCGTCGAAGGCCGCGGAGAAGGTCACCGTCTTCATGATGGATCCGGGCTCGTAGGCGTCCGCGATGGCCCGGTTGCGCGCCCCGCGCTCGGCTGCGTCCGCGGGATTGTTGGGGTTGTAGCCCGGCACGCTGGCCATGGCCAGGATCTCGCCGGTGTGCGGATCGATCGTGACCGAGGTGGCCGCCTTGGCGCCGTGCTTTCTGACCGCTGCTTCGAGAGCCCGTTCGGTCAGGTAGGTCAGGTACTTGTCCAGGGTCAGAACCAGATCCTTGCCCGCGTTGGCCGACGCGTCGACCGTGCCCTCCATGAGCAAGTCCCGGCCGAGCCGGTCGCGGATGCCGGTGACTTCCATCCCGCTGCCGCGCAAGGCTTCGTCGTATTCCAGTTCCACCCCCTCCAGCCCATGGCCCTCCAGACCTGCGTGGCCGATCACGGTTGAGGCCAGTTCGCCGTTGGGATACACGCGCCGGGGCTCCTTGCGCACGCTGACCCCTGGCAAGCCCAGGGCCAACGCGGACGCGCTTTCTTCAGGCGACACCCGCCGCTTGACCCAGGCGAAGTACTGCGTCTTCTTGGCCGCAATCGTCTTGTCGAGTTCCCGCGGATCCAGATGAACTGCCTTGGCCAGGCGGGTAACCCCGTCAGCCACGAAGGCGAGTTGGCGCGGGTTGCAGAACACGGAATCCAGATCCGTCGTGGAAGCCAGCTCGGCCCCGCGTCGGTCCAGGATGCGGCCCCGGCGGGGTGCGATCTCGACCTCACGCAGGTAGTTGTTCTCTGCCCATTCCCGAAGCTGGACGGTTTCGCGAACTTGGAGCTGGAGAGCGCGACGGCCCACCTGAGAGGCGAGCCCGAGCAGCACCAGCCCGCACAGGACAATGCGCACCCGTGTCCAGCGAGTCGGCATGCCTCAGTGAGTCCCTTTCCCAGGCGGCGCGAGCGCGGCCCCTATTTGCCGGATGTTCCCTGGAACCGCTGGCCCCATGAGCAACTGGTCCCGCGCGATGGCGATCACGCGGCTCGGATCCTTCAACATTCCGATCTCGATTTCCAGATGGCGCCGTTGCTCTGCGAGTTCCCGGTGAACGCGTTCCGCTTCGCCGAGCGCCAGCGCGACTTCCAGACGTTTGGCGTGTACCGCCACATGGCCGAGAGCGCCAAGACTCAGGCCCAGAATGACGAAGGCGATCACCGCAAGGCTCGCACGTTGTCTTCGCCGACCAGGATCCAGCAGCGTGGGTGCCATCGGGGTCGAGGTGCGGGGAGGAAAGGGCGAACTCACGAAGGAAGCCTTTCTGCTGCGCGCAGTTTCGCGGAACGGGCGCGCGGATTGCGCGCGACCTCACTTTCGGAGGCTGTGACCACATGCTTGGTCAGGATCCGGAAACGTGGAACCCCGGGCTCGGCAGCGTCCCTTGCCGCCAGCGCCCTGAAACTGCGTTTGACCATGCGGTCTTCGAGGGAGTGGAAGGCGATGACGACCAAGCGGCCGCCGGGGCGCAGACAGGCAGGCGCCTCCTGCAGGAACCGATCCAGTTCGCCCAATTCGTTGTTGACGGCGATTCTCAGGGCCTGGAAGACGCGGGTTGCGGGATCCTTGTTTGACTCGCGATGAGGAACCGAGCGGGCCACGAGGCCGGCAAGGGCTCCCGTGGTGGTCAACTGGCCATTCTCGCGCGCGTGGGTCACCGCACGCGCGATCTTGCGAGCGAACCGCTCTTCGCCCAGGTCATGCAGGAGGCGCGCCAGTTCCTCCTCGTCCACGCGCCCGAGAAGGTCTCCCGCTGTTTCGCCCTGCGACTGGTCCATGCGCATGTCCAGTGGGCCGGATCGGCGGAAGGAGAAACCGCGCTCGGGTCGATCGAGTTGAACCGAGGAGACGCCGAGATCGGCGATGCATCCATCGAGGGGAAGAGCGGCGGCCTGCTCCAGCACCGATCGAATCTGCGAGAAGGGGGCCTGGACCAGGCGGACGCGATCACCGTAGGACGCCAGACTCTCGTTCGCCAGCTTGAGTACTTCAGCATCCCGGTCTATGCCGATGACTCGACCGTGAGGGGCCGAGCGCTCGGCGAGCGCGCGCGCGTGGCCGCCAACTCCAACCGTGGCGTCGCAGTACTGGCCCGAGTCTCTCGGACACAGAAAGCCCATAGCCTCCTCGACGAGGACTGGCAGGTGCGGAGCGTCAGGGGCAATAATTGGTCTTGTCACGGCATTTAACGTAGTGCGCATGACGCAGTAACCGGTCAGGTAGATGGAATACTGTTCGGTTTACGCTAGTTGATGGAACGACTTCACAGACGCGTCCGATCATCTCGCCCGAGCCCCCCATGTCAAGTTTTGAGACAAAGATTTCCCCAATAATTGCGGGCAGATTGGTGACTGGAGAGTAGGCGCGTCTTGTTTCTGCGCGAGAACGTCGCCAATTATGTTGTTGTCTAAGTTGTGTGTTCAAAATCACAGCAAGTTGTCTGGTCAAATGCGCTAACCATGCTTGACTAAAGGACTCTTTTGGGCGATAAGGCTTATTCAAGGCAAGGCACGAGCCAGGAGAAGGAGTGGTTGTCAATGGAAGCTAGGTTGTTCGAGCTTGACGCCAAGATGGACGCGCTCCGCGCGAAGGTCGGGGGCTTTCCGGACAAGTTCAAGAAGGACTACGAGAGCAAGCTCGACGTCTCGTGGATCTTCCATGACAACGCCCTGGAAGGAGTCGTGCTGTCCTATTCCGAGCTGAAGGCCGCCATCGACCAGCGGATCATCAGCGACGTGTCGCTCATCCCGATGTACGAAGAAGTGAAGAACCACAAGCTGGCGGTCGACTTCATCCGCGAAACCTCGCGGTCCAAGAAGGCTCCCGACGTAGACTTGGAGTTCATCCGCAAGCTCTACGCCATGGTGACGCCGGACGCGCTATCCAAGGGATTCCCCTATCGCAAGGAGAACCCGCTCCACCGGCTCTACTACCACGAGATCGCGCCACCCGAGAAGATCGGCTACAAGATGCGCAAGCTCGCGGAATGGTTGGAGTCGGCCGAGTTCTCCCGCATGCACTCCATCGTGCAAAGCGTGAAGATTCAGTTTCGCCTGCTGCAGGCCTACCCGTGGACTAGAAACTCGGGGAAGGTGGCGCGTCTTCTGACCAACTACATCCTTCTGCGGAGCGGGTACCTGCCCGCCGTGGTCCATTCCATCGATAGGCAGCGCTACTACGAGGTCCTGCGCCACGAGAATGACGGCCTCATGACGCTCATCGTGGAGTCGCTGGAGAACAGCATCGACACCACGGCCAGGTTTTTCGACGAGCTTTCGGGCCTGCGCGTCCGCTGCGCGAGCTAGCTCGAGACTGGGATCAAGGTCCTTCCTCTTTGGTGGGCGGGGCGCTATAAGCCCGCTCACCGATGAAGAGCAGCCAGAGCAACGATGCTCTCAAACAGTTGGCGGGCCGCGCTGCCGCAAGCCTCGTTGCCGACGGGATGGTTTGCGGGATGGGTACCGGTTCGACGGCTCGTTTCTTCATCGAAGAGGTCGGCCGAAGGATGCGGGATGAGGGACTTCGCATCGCCGGAGTTCCTACATCTTTCCAGACGCGCCTCTTGTGCCAACAAAATGGCATTCCACTGCGCGATGCTCAGGATTGCCGGGCGATCGACTTGGCGGTCGACGGCGCGGACGAGGTCGACCCGGACCTCAACGTCACAAAGGGCGGCGGGGCGGCCCACACCATGGAGAAGCTGGTGGCCAGCATGGCCAGCCAGTTCGTGGTCATCGTGGACGAGAGCAAGTTGGTCTCGCGACTGGGGACCACCGTCGACATTCCCATAGAAGTCACGGTTCCGGCCATTGGCTACGTCACCGGGGTGGTGACACGTCTGGGCGGACAGCCGCGGCTGCGGATGGGCGTCAACAAGGATGGCCCGGTAGTGACCGACAACGGCCAGCTTGTCATCGACGTCAAGTTTGGTCCCGACGTCGACCTGCGCGAGGTCGATGCCCGCCTGCACCGCACGCCCGGGGTCGTCGAGACCGGGTTGTTCTTCGATCTTGCCACCAAGGTTCTGGTGGGCGTTTCCAACGGCATGACCGTCAGGACCCTGGAACGGAAGGCCTAGGGGGCCGGAGCCGGTGGTCGGTGGCCGGATTCGGATCCGGCGGCCGGTGCCGGCCCCGGAACCGCATCTCTACTCAAGCGCGCCCAGCGCCGTGCGGGCGGTCCCTGCCGGCAGCGCTCTGGCCTTCTGGTGAGGCACGTACACCTTCACTGGCAAGTGCTCCGCGGCCACGTCGGGAGCGAGCGGGTCGCCGGGACGGGCGGCGTTCGAGCCAGGCCGCGCCCGCAGATCGACGCTGTCCAAGTCGGCGAACGGGCTGTCGTGGCCCACGATCAGGCGGTCGAGGCCGGTGATGGGGGCCATGCTCGGTTCCGGGCGCGGCCGTTGGCCGAATCCTTCGCTCACCCAATTGGTGCCCAGACGCAGGCGGCCCGGACCGTCCAGCAAGAAGACATGCGTGCTCCCCTGAGCGAACACGATGTTGTTGCGCAGGTCGGCGGTTTCGTCGGCGGTCTCGAGACGCAAGAGAGCTGTGTTCCAGCGATCCTTCTTCTCGCCCCGAATGACGACCGTGTTGTTGAAGAAGTAGAGCGTCCCCTTCCGGTACTGCGCCGGGTTGCCGTTGTCGCCCCCGTAGTGCACGAGGGCGGACCCGTCCAGCGGCCCATTCAGGAGAATGTTGCCGTAGACGTAGGTTCGTCGGAACCGCGGATCCTCTCCGGTGATCTTCGTACTCTCCTCGGGCTCGACCAGATCGAGCAGATGCGCCCCGCCCTCGATCCAGTTGTAGCGGACGACCGTGCCGGCGGAGCGGTCCTTGAGGGCGTTTCCACCGGCGTTGGGTCGGAGGGCCCCAAAACGGTTCTCTTGGTACACCATACCGACCGCCTCGGTGTAGGCGTTGTGTTGGTAGTAGGAACCGGCAACCCCGTTGCCGTAGATGTGGTTCCCCTCGGCCAAAATGTCACGCGACACGGTTTCTTCCGAATCGCCAGAGGCAACGAAGAGACCGTTGGCCGAGTCGGTCAGCGTGCAATGGCGGATGACGATATGCTCGCCCCGCTCGACGAAAAGCGCGGCGGCGCTGCTGGAGAAGCGATGGCGCTTTCCATTCTGGTCGGTGAAGGAATATTTCGGATGGGCGCCCTGCAGGTGGAGTCCCTCCAGCACGACATGACCGGGCTTGGCCCCCCAGAGCTGGCCGTCACGCAAGGTTACTACGACGATTCCCCGTTCCTGCGTGGGCGGGTACGGAAAGCCCAGCGCGCGGACCGTACGGGCGTCTTGACCGGCGATCGCGGGAAGCTGGCCCTGTGGCCCGGGCACGCCGCATACGCGGACCGGCTGCTCGGCCGTGCCCCGGGCCGAGATGAGGAGCTGTTCGCGATAGGGTTCGGGTCGCCAGTGCACGAGCACGCGATCCCCCGGACCGAGGGAACTCCACGGAACATCGGCCAGCCGCTGCAGGCGAGCCTGCGGACCAACTTCGTAGGTCCGGCCCCGGCCAGCCGGACATGCGGCGCTTGCCGTGGAGTCGCTGGCCGCGTGGGCGGCGATCGTGCAGCCGGCGGCCGAAGCCACCGCCAGGAGAGCCAGTCGTCCTATCAGCCGCACGCAGAGCATGGCCGGAGGTTGAATCGTGCCGAGTGTGATTGCAACAACTACCCCCGGCAGGGTGGCAATTGGGACTCATCAACGCATGGATCAACCCGCGCCGCTGGCGGCGCCGGCTAGGCTGCCAAGAGCCGCGAACGTGCGGCGCAGTCCCTCGTCGGTGGGGACGATGGGCTGCCAGCCCAGACTCTTGAGCTTCGTGTTGCTGAAGCGATTTCCACCCCAGCTGGTCGCGGTTCGGTAGCGCGTGAGGAAGGCGGGAAGCTGACCCTGCGAATGTTCGGAGTAGCGCTCGCACAGCCACGATAGAGCCTGGCTGACCGGGTAGGGCATGCGCACGGTTCGCAGGGCGCGAACCTCACGCCGGTATCGCCGAAGATAGTCGGCGCAAGTGGGCAGGTCGTCGTCGACCACATTGTAGGATTGGCCGTCGGTCGCGCCCCGCGAGCCGGCGACGACCAGCGCCTCGGCACAGTTGTCGACATAGGTGAGCGGGAGCAGGTTGCGGCCGCCTAGGTGAAGGTAGATCCCAGGCAGGGCTAGCCCGACACGACTGGAAATGGGTGTTCCGCCCGGGCCGTAGATCACGCCGGGACGCACGACGACCAGGGGGAACCCGTGCCGATCGCGGTATTCTCGAAACAACTTTTCCTGGCGCAACTTGGCCTGCGAGTAGAGATCGCGGCGTTCGGGATGGGCTTCGAGAGGGGTCTCCTCGTCGACCAGCGCCCCGCGCGGCAGGTCGGCCGTGCCGTACACGCCAAACGAACTGACCAAGACCACCTTGGGCGGCTGCGGTCGGCGCAGCATGGCTTCCAGGAGGTTCTTCGACGCCACCACGGTGTTGAGGAACAGGTCCGCGGCGGCGCCGCCGGTGCCGGCAGCCAGGTGGTACACCACGTCCGCATCGCCGAGCGCGGCGAGGGCAGCCTCCGGGCTGGCCAGGCTCCCATGCACCAGAGACAGCGCCCCATGGCCGCCCGCCAGCCGCTCGAGATGGATCGCGCGCGAGCGGTCTCGCACCAGGCAGCGAACACCTTCGGTGCCATGGGCGAGCAGACGCGCGACAAAGGCCTTGCCCAGGAATCCGGTCGCGCCGGTCACCAGCGCGGTCATGCGATGCCCCCGGTTGTGGGGCCTTGCGCGCGCACCTGTCGGAAAATCTGGTCCATCATCCGGGAGATGCGCAGGATGTCCCGATAGGCGATGGGGACCGGCCCGTCGTTGACAATGCTGTCGAAGAACAGCGACATCAAGCGCCGCATGCCCGCGAAGTACTGGAAGTCTGATCGGAGAAAGCGGCCGAGATTGGACAGGCCTTGCCCAACCAGGGCACTGGCGTGTTCGAAGGGTGGCACCAGGCGGCCGATGGCGCTGGGCAGTTTGGGACTCGATTCCAGGGTAACGGTGCGGGACAGAAGGTCGACGTGCGCGATATTGCGCGTGCCGTAGACGCGCACGAACTGGGCCGCGGGTCGGATGTGCGACGAGAAGGTTCCGTACCCGGTGACCCGCCGGCCTCGCACCAGCACGCGCAACTCGTCCATCATGGCGTCGCGCTCGTCGCCCGAGCGCTCGGGCCGCAAGGCGCTCGCCAGTGCGATGACCTGCGGAACGTCGTCGGGCACGAACTCGACGATCTTGTTGAGCATGTGATCGATGATGTTGTGAAACAGCTTACCCGGCAGCCCGTGCACCCAATGGCTGGGATCGGCGAGCAGCGCCTTGCCAAAGGGACCGTCGAGGTTGTAGCCGTAGAAACTCTCCACGTGAAGGGGCTCACCCAGCACCCCCTCGGCCACCATTTCGCGCAAGCGCAAGACGGGCGGGTCGAAAAGACTGGAATAGCCGACTGTGACCTTGCGTCCTTGGGCTTGCGCGGCCGTCACGATCTCGGCCGCCTGCGCGCCATCCAAGGCAAAGGGCTTTTCCACATAGACATGGCAGCCTGCGGCCAGAGCCTGTAGCGCCAGCGCAGTGTGTGATTGCGGGGGCGTGGTGATGTGGACCACGTCGGGCCGCTCGCGCTCCAGCATCTGCTGGAAGTTGTCGTGGTGGGCCGGGATCGCGAAACGGGCCGCCAGCTGCTC
>Ga0265330_10000422_pt1 | contig 28571 bp, 26 predicted proteins | sample 41919metaG_FD_202083 | JGI IMG/M metagenome (GOLD analysis project Ga0265330, IMG submission 202083) | Rhizosphere microbial communities from Carex aquatilis grown in University of Washington, Seatle, WA, United States - 4-19-19 metaG | ecosystem: Host-associated > Plants > Roots > Rhizosphere...
GGTGTCGGCGGTCACTTCCACATCGAAGGCCACGCGCACGTAGCGGTCCTGGTCGACCCCGCGCAGCTGGATGACGAAATTCTCGAGCTTGAGCACCGGCCCGGGTGCCGGCGCATGCCCAGGCCCAGCACTAGGCCCTGCGGCTTCGCCGTGTGCGCTGGGCGCTGGCGCCTCCGCAGCGACCGGGGCAGGAGCCGCGGACGGCTTCCTCATCACCATAAACATCACCGCGCCCATCATCAGGACGTTCACGCCGAGAATGAGGGGAACCAACTTGTTTGAACTGCCTGCTTTGGGAGCGGCTGCTGCCGCTGCTGCTGCTGGGGCTGCCTCTTCGTTCTGTGCCATGGCGTTTCTCCAGCGGATGGTTCAGCAAGCCGCGTGCCTATCTGACGGCAATGATCCCGCGGAGTTCTGCGCGTCAGGCCGCTGACACGGCCCCAGCCTGGCGTCAGGATGGTGGCGGGGAAGGAACCACGACAAACGTGAAGGCGATAGGACGCGCATGCGGCTAAAGACTGACCGTCATTGCGCCGACATAAGGATCATGCCGATTGAAATGGGAACCCTGGGAGGGTTCCCATGCCCTCCCGCGATGGTGCGCCGCCGGCGAAGCCGGCGGGCTCCCCACGCGACTGAGTGGGTGCGTCTATGAACATGTCTCAATCTCGCCACGACCATCCTGAGGAGCCGTCCATCGAAACCTTCGAGCCCGGCATCCTCACCCATAAGATCGAAGAAATCGCCCTACGGGCGGTGACCGACAGCAAGGCGATCCAGCGCAGCCTGCCCGACGTGGCGGCTCACGTGATCGAGCTGTGCCAACTCAACACCACCGACGCAATCCGGGTCGAAAACGCCGTCAGCAAGGATCCTTTCATCAGCGGCCAGCTGGTGTCCGTGGCCAACTCCGCCATGTTCGCTCCCCGGGTTCCCATTGTCGGCGTGCGCGATGCCGTGGTTCGACTGGGCCTCGACAACGTCTGCGACATCGTCATGATGATCGTGAGCAACTCGACTATGTACCGGGTCAAGGGTTTCGACCTGGAAGTCGAGAGGCTGCGCAAACGCGGCTTGGCGGCTGCGCTTGCTGCCCGCGCCATGTCGCGCCTGATGCGCTCCGATCCCGCGGACTACGCCTTTCTGGCGGGACTCATGCACGACATCGGCGAGTTGGTCCTGCTCGAACGTTGCGCGACTGTGGGCAAGATCACGCCTGAGATGATGGCCGACGAAGACGAAGGGCCGGTCATTCGCGCGACCATCGCCCGCCTCCACACCGAGTTGGGCGCCGCCGTGTGCCGCATCTGGAAGCTGCCACCCAGCGTGGTGGATTCGGTCCTCTTCCACCACAACTGCCGGCGGGGCGAGAACCGCTATCTCACCACCGCGTTGGTGGCTGCGGCCGACCACATCACCGACCACATGGGCCTCAACGGAGAACCCCAGCCTCTCGACGTCACGGCTCCCCTGTTCACCGATCTCAAGCTGACGGCCGACTTGGTACGGGCGGTGGTGGCGGAGACGGAACGTACCCTGCCAGGCTTGGCCTTCGGACATTAGGGCCGGATCCGGCGACCGGAACCGGATCCGCTGGCCGGTCACCGGATTCGGTTCCGGCTCCGGCCACCGGCCCCCCTTCCCCCAAGGCCAGAAACGTGACAGCCAGGCTGGCTGGTCAGGATTGTGGCGGGCGAAAAGGTTGGTATTGCCGAACACGAAACCGTGAGCGCAAGACCGGGCGATTGCTCGGGAAATTTTCCGGGCCCCGTCGCCGACGGTGGTCGGCACGCGGTTTGCGAGAGCGTTCATCCACAAGGAGGCTCCCGTGAAGTCAGCAACCGCCACCATTTCCGTCGAAGAATTCAACCTGCCCCCCGAATTGACCCCTGAGGTCGAGACGTTGAGGCCCACACTCGATCAGCTCGTGCGTGAGAACGCCAGCTTGCGTAGCGCCCTGGCGGCCAGCAGCCAGATGCGCAATCTCGCTTACCGCGATCCGCTCACGGAGCTATGGAACCGGCACGTCTTCGAGAGCCGCCTTCTCGAGGAACTCTGTCGTGCGCACTTCCGTCTAAGCTGCTGCCTCTCGATTGTGGTGGTGGATGTGCTGGGCATGACCGCCATTAACGAGATCCACGGGCGTGATGCCGGGGATCGTTGTCTCAAGGGAGTTGCCTGTCTGCTGCGAGAGTCAGTGCGTGAATACGACGTGGTGGCGCGACTGGGCGGCGACGAGTTCGCGATCTTGCTTCCCGACGCCGATGCCCGCGGTGCCACCCACGTGATGGCGCGCATACGTCGGCTGACCAACGATGCCAACGGCCGCTGGGGACTGCCCTTGGGCCTGAGCATGGGTAGCGCCACCACCCCCGACGGGGAAACCAGTGGCAGCAGTCTGCTTCGCTGCGCCGAGGTGTCTCTGCAATGCGACCAAGAGCGTCGCGAAGGGTTGATCTAGCTTCCTTTCTGTTTTTCTGACAGGACGCTGGCCGCGCGGGTGTCGGCCGTTCGACACCCCCCACCCAATGACCCCGGTTCTGTCACGCCAGACGGGTGGACCACCGGTTGCATAGAGTCCTCTGCAGTGATGTTTGCTTCCAATATTTCTCGGCCGAACTTGCCCTCATGGGCAGGCCAGCCCCATGGCGTAGGTGAGGTTATCTAGGATGGGTCCTGACGTTGAAACACACACGGCCCCACTGGCCGAAGCCGCGGCACGAATACTCATCGTTGACGATGAACTGCCCGTGTTGCAGGCCGTGCGTGGGGTGATCGAGCAGATGGGGCACCAGGCCCGCGAAGCCAACGACGGCGCACAAGCCATTGCGGCGCTGGAATCGGAATCCTTCGATCTGGTGGTCACCGATCTGCGCATGCCCAACCAGGACGGATTCGCTGTGGTGCGCCGGGCGCGGGAACTACCTGCGCACACGCCTGCTGTCGTACTTACCGCCAGCGCTTCCATCGCCGATTGCGTGGAGGCCATGCAGGCGGGCGCGTTCAATTTTCTGGTCAAGCCGCTGGACCGCGATGAGCTGCGCAAGGTGGTATCGAACGCTCTTTCTGCCGCGCGACCGCACAGCCATTCTGCCGACGAAGCGCAGCCAGGCGCGGGCCAGCCACAAGCCGCGCTCATCGGCGAGTCGCCGGTCTTGCGGCGCTGTCTCGATATCGTCGAAAGCGTGGCCCCCACCGACGCGACCGTGCTGTTGCTTGGCGAAAGTGGCACCGGCAAGGAAGTGGTCGCGCGACTGATTCACGCCTTTTCGTCACGCGCGGCTGGACCCTTCGTGGCCGTGGACTGCGCGGCCCTGCCCGAAGCCCTGGCCGAGAGTGAATTGTTCGGTCAGGCCAAGACGGGCGGCAGCGAGGGCCAGCCCGGCCGCTTCGTGGAGGCGGACGGCGGCACGCTGCTGCTCGACGATGTGACCGCCCTGCCCTTCGCGGTCCAGGGCAAATTGTTGCGTGTGCTTCAGGATCGGGCTGTTAAGCCCATGGGCGATGCCCGCATCCGCCAGGTGAACACGCGCGTGCTGGCCGCCACCAACCAGGATCCCGAGGCCCTGGTGCGCGAAGGGAAATTCCGGGCCGATCTCTTCTTCCGGCTCAACGTGGTGCCCATCACCCTGCCGGGGCTGCGCGAAAGAACCGAAGACGTTCCGCGCCTGGCCGAACATTTTCTGGCATTGGCCTGCCGGCACACGGGCAAGAACGTGAAGTTCTCCGAGGCCGCGTTGGTCACGCTGCAACTGTACGACTGGCCCGGCAACGTGCGCGAACTGGAGAACATGGTCGAGCGTCTGGTGATCCTGAGCCCGAGCGACACCATCGGAGTCGCCGATCTTCCAGACCAGGTACGCACGCCCTCAGCCCGCCTGGCGGCGGTCGCGGCCGCGGCCACCGGCACACCGGGCGATCACATCGATCTTGCCGCCACCCTGTCGCGCATCGAAGCGACGCTGATCGCGCGCGCCATGAAGGCGGCCAACGGCAACAAGACACGGGCTGCTGAAGCCCTTGGTCTCAACCGCACGACTCTCATCGACAAACTCAAGCGTGTGGGTACGGATCCGCCTGGCTAGACAGCGAACGAAGTAAAGGACACCCATGCCCAAGCCCATCCCTCTCCTTCGTCCCTCTGCCCTGGTGGCCCTGCAAGGCGAGGTCACCCTCACCCGCGACATGGCCACACGGGTGGAAGAAAGCGTTCTGACCGCCATCGAGCGCAACGAACTGGAACTGCCCACGCTGCCTTTGGTTGCAGCGCGGGCCTTGGCCATGCTGGGCCGCGATGACTATTCCTTCCCGCAGATCGCGACGCTCATCGAAACCGATCCCATCGTGGCCGCACGCCTAGTGCGACTCGCCCACAGCGCAGCCTATGCCGGCCTGTCGCGCTTCGATTCGGTCCTCACCTGCGTCACGCGGTTGGGCGCCGAGGAGTTGCGCCTGTTCTTGGTGGAAGTCGCGGTTCACCACGTATTGGAGTCACGCGATGCCTGTATCGCCCAGATGTGCCGCGATCTCTGGCAGCATTCGCTGGCCGTGGCCATGGTGTCGCGCGATCTGGCCAGCGTCGTCCATGCCTTGCATCCTGATTCGGCCTATCTGGGCGGCCTGTTGCATGACGTGGGTCGTCCGGTACTGGCGGCGACCCTGCTCGACGCTGAACAGCGCCTGCTGGGCACGCGCACGCAGCGCTGGATCATGCCGTCGGCCTGGTTGGCCATCATTTCGGGCAAGCACCGCAGCGTGGGCGTCGCCATCGCGCGCAAGTGGGGATTGCCTGACCCGGTAACCCACGCCATCCGCGACTCAGCCGACTACGACACCGGCGATCGCTTCTCGACGGGAAACGTCGTGTTGCTGGCTGACACGCTGGCCAAGCGCGAAGGGCTCTTCGTCGGGCCCCTCAACGCCGAGGAAATCAGGCAACGCGTGTCCCAGGGCCAGGAACTTCTGTCCGTGGACAATGCCCTGGTCGAGCGCCTGGTTGCGGATCTGGCCAGCCGCGTGTCGACCCGAATTGGATAGCTGTACTACTTCTGCTCCGGCGGCGGAACCGGCGGGATGGCTGTGAGCGGCGGAGCGGGCGGTGGCGTCGGGGGCTCAGGAGGCGGGTTGTCCGAGACATACTTCTGCGTCCAGGTCGCCATGTGATTGGAAGTGAGAAGATCTTGGAACGGAAGGAAGAAGCCGGGGTAGCTCCCGTCTTGCCCCGCCATCACCTGGTCGGCATCGAGCGCAAACATCCACAGCAAGACCTGTGTGGCCGTGTCGCCCACGACACTGGGATTGGGTTTGTACAGTCGCAGGCCGGCCCGGCGCTGGGAGGCCACCGTGAACCAGAACAGCTTGTGTCCAGTCTGCTTGGCTTCAAAGGGCGCGGCCTTCGGGAAGGTGTTCATCAGCAATCCGCTGGAAATCCGCGTGACTACAGTGGGATCGCGTCCGTCGGCCAGGGTGAGTTTGTCGGCCACGCCAGTCGCGTTCGCGCGGGCCAGCATAACCGGTGTCGCGTTGGCCTTGGGCTGCACGGCCCAAACGGTGGCCGAAGGATCCGAGTAGCTGTCGACCAACGCATCCCAGTCGCTGGCCTGCCGGGTCGCCTCGCTGTACAAGAGGAGGGACGAGTCAGGAACGAAATTCGGAGTGTAGCGACTCTTGCCGGTCGTGTGCGGTACCACGACCACCTCGGCGGGATTCCATCCAGTGGCCGAATTCTGAATGACTGAGATGCCGCCTTCCTGAAACTGAATCGTCGACGTATTCTGCCCGTAGATGTGGGTCACGGCTATGGTCTGGCCGTCGGGCGACCAATCGGGGTAGCTCACGTTGAAGCCGACATCCAGCGAGCTCTTCCGCACGCCCGTGACCCCGTCGTGGAAGGCCAACTTGGTCACGCCCAGCGTGGTATCGTTTTTCGGTGCGTCGGCGACGAATTGGCTTCCGTCCGGATTGAACGAAACGGTCAGCACCCGGTTCTGCGCGGCGACCCCGTAGCTGTTTCCGTTCACTGTCAACCAATCCGTGGCAGTCTTTGGTTTGGAAAGATCGCTTAGGTAGATGAGATAGCCTGCATCCGAAGTGCCAGCCGACGCCACCATGCGGCTTCCGTCGTGCGACAGGGCGTGACAGCCTACACATTGCCAATAGTTGTCGGTCTGCTGAAGAACCGGTGCAAGGGCGGACTGGGAAGCAAAATCGAAACGCATGATGGCCGTAGTGGGTTGGCTTGTGGTCCAGTAGTAGATGGCTCCGTCCACGCGATCGGCGGCGAATTGCACTTTGATGCTCGCCGAGCTGCCCACATTGCCTTTCTCGTCAGTCCCGCGCACGGTAAGTGTGAGCGGATCAACCCCCTTGTTGCTTTCGGCGATGATGTTCACCATGTCGGCATCGATCTCGTAAGCACAGCTGCCTAACAGGAACTTGGCCGGATCCGCGTAGCAGCGCGTGTAATAGCGATAGTCCGAGAAATCGCTCACCAGGGAAATCTCATAGAGCTCGCCCGTCTTGCTCCCCGGCTGGAAGTGGACTTCCATCTGCTGCATGTTGGGCGGGAGCAACACGCCGTCGTTGGGATAGACCAGAGTGGGGGCCAGCGTGGCGGTGTCGGTCCCGGTGAACTCGGGCCCCGGATCGCTGGGAATGGCGGGCGTGGCAGCAGGAGTGCCAGCCACGGCAGAATCCGAGCAGACCACCTGCACGGTCAAGGTTGTCGTGACGGTGGTGATGGGAATGTTGTTGCTCGCCGCCATTGCCTGGATCGTCACCTTGCCCCCGCGCTGAGGCGGCGGTGTTGGATCGGTCGAAGCGGTGGGCAGCACAGGCAGATAGGTCGTGAACGTGGAACTGCCATCCATCGGGAAACTGCCCACCAAATAGTTGTCAGGAACATAGAAGACCGTGCGGTCCGTGATCTCGACCTCGCCGCCGCCCGCCTGCATGGTGGCAAAGGCTCGGAAGGATACCGTCTTGCTCTGTCCGCATTCGACGACGAGAACCAAATCCGCCGGGTCAATGCGCATGGTTGCGATGTCCTGGGGTACGGTGGTGGCATTCGGATCCGCATCGTAGTTGTAGGTCGGCACCTGCCCAGCCTCGAGAGCAGCGAGGACGTAGTGTTCCGCGATACCCGCGTCCTGATCGATTGGGGTGATGATCCGGCCTCCATCGGGCCCCGGCGGTTGGATCGGACTGACTGTGGCCTGGTTGGTGCAAGCGCTCGCGGTTGCCACATAGGCAGCCGCGCATAGAATTTGTGACCGTGTCGACTTCCAAAATGCACAGGTCATCTGTTTCTCCTGCGAGCGAAACGACGTGGACCAAGCATGGTCCATCCTGCGAACGATGTAAACTGGCTCCACCCGCGGTTTCGCGGTCCTGACTAGCGTGACGCAGTGATTCTGTCTATAATCCGACCCTAGCCCGGTCAGAGCATGTCTTCCTTCGCACAAAAACCCACCTGGTTCTCCCTGCGCGCGCCCTGCGTGCTGGCATTTCTATTGGGGCCCATTCTCCTGGGCTGCGAAACCGCGCCGCATATGAGAGACGGAGCTGTCCCTGTCACCCAGCGGGTCGCCGAGGTTTCGATTCGCCTGGACGTGCCCACGACCGGCGCGCCCGCCCTGTCAGCGCTGGCGTTCCGCGCCGACGTGACCGACCGGTCGGCCGTCGATGTGCTGGGCGTGGTGGACCCCCTGGTGGCGCCCCCGCCCGACGGTCCCTGTGAGCTGCGCGACGTGGCCGGCCAGGCCCGAGCTCTTCGAGCGCAGGGCGGTACGGTGAATCTGGAGGAACTGAGCGGCGTGTCCGTGACTTCTGGCCCGGATGGGCCGGGGCTGCGTCCTGCTCCGCGCGTGTATCCGCCCTTGGCCGAGGTCGTGGCTGGCGTGATCGCCGAGGCTGGCCCGCTGGACATTGCTGAAGTACCGCAGACGCTGTCCTTGGATCTTCCGGGCCCGGCAGACCGGCCGGCCAAGGTCATCCTAACTGTGCCGGGCGCACCGCGTGTTCTTGATCGAAACCAGGCGCCGCTGGCCACGGGAAGCCGTCTCGATGCGTCGGGCGATCTGGTGCTGCAGGTGACTGGGCCCGAGCGGACGTTCTTGGAGATTCGCCCCTATGGCGCGCCTGTGGCGGTGGCCTGTTCCGTCGGTGCCGGCGGACTGGTCGTGGTGTCGCACGATCTCCTCGTGCGCATGGCCGCTGCCGCAGGAGGGGTTCCCGTTTCGCTTGAAGCCGTGTGGCGCGAGAGCCGCGCGGTGGTGGCCGCTGTTCCGCTCACGCGCGTATCCGTGGAGGTGCGCTCCTCCACAATGGTGGACCTGCGTCCGTGACTTCGCCCGGGCGCTGCGACACGCGGCGGTTTTCCCGCCGAGATGCGCTCCTGCCCGTGGTCGTTCGCGCTGCCGGCAACCGCGTCGAAGCTGGGCTTCGGCTGAACACAGCCGATCTGTCCGAGGGCGGGGTCTTCCTGCGCTCCGACCTGCTTTTCGAGGTGGGCGAGAGCTTGAGCCTGGAAATCCCCCTGGCCGCGGGCGAGACGCTGGCCGCCCGCGGCCGCGTGGCGTGGGTCACCCGGGGCGGCAGTGGCCAGATGCCTGCGGGCATGGGAATCGAGTTCGAAAAGCTGTCGCCACAGGACCGCCGCCGCCTCACCCAAAGCCTACGGAAGCTGGCCCCACCGGCCGGCCGCAAGTCCGCCTGAAACGAGGAGACCACCATGGCCGAGACCCTGGATGAACTGACCTACGACTACGAAGACGAGGGCGTGCTGGTGCGCAAGCAACTCGACAAAGTCGTCCTGACCAAAGGCGCGTGGGCCACCTTGATGTTCCTCTATCAGGAACTGGACAAAGCCAGCGGCAAGTTCCGCGCACCGAAGATGGCCATCGTGCGCTTCAAGAAGTTCCACGGCTCCTATCGCAAGCAGTCTTCGTTTAACGTGTCGAGCGAGAAGCAGGCGCGCCAGATCACCGAGGTGTTCGAGGGGTGGTACCCCAAGATGGCGGCCAGTGCTGAAAGTGAGACGGGCGAAGACGAGCCCGCCAGCAGCGGGGGAGAAGAAGGCTAGCTAGTCTTTCACCACAGAGAGCACAGAGGACACAGAGCCGGAGCGGGGGGAAGAGCCGGCATGACTGAGAGATTCTCGACAGCAAACAGATTTTTGGCCGGCACGGCTTCGGCAGAAGCGGCGGACGGCGCAATTCCCTTCAACCGGTCGGGCATCGAAGGCCAGGAACTCCATCACATCAGCCAGTCAGTTTCCATCGGTCAGATCGCGGGCGACCAGAGCTATTCGCGCAAGTGTCAGGCGCTGCTCGAAGAGGTGCTGGGCGCGCCCAAGGTGCTTCTCACCACATCCTGCACCCACGCGCTGGAGTTGGCCGCGCTTCTTCTGGACATCGGGTCCGAGGACGAGGTCATCGTGCCGTCGTTCACCTTCGTATCCACGGCCAACGCCTTCGTGCTGCGCGGCGCCCGCATTCGTTTCGCTGACATTCGCCCGGACACGCTCAACATCGACGAGAAGAAGATCGAGTCACTCATCAGCGTGCGCACCCGGGCGATGGTGCCGGTTCACTATGCCGGTGTCGGCTGCGAAATGGACACGCTCTTGGCCATTGCGCGCGCCCACCGCATCGCCATCGTCGAAGACAACGCCCACGGCCTCTTCGGCAAATACAAACAGCGCTGGCTGGGAACCCTGGGCACGCTCGCCACGCAGAGTTTTCACGAAACCAAGAACATCACCTGCGGCGAAGGCGGGGCTCTGGTGGTCAACGATCCGGCCTTCATCGACCGGGCCGAGGTCATGCGCGAGAAGGGAACCAACCGCAGCCGATTCTTCCGCGGCCAGGTCGACAAGTATTCCTGGGTGGACCTCGGTTCCAGCTACGTGATGAGCGACGTACTGGCCGCGTTCCTCTACGGTCAGCTGGAAGTGTGGCGACAAATCCAGGACCAGCGCAAGAGAATCTGGCAGCGCTACCACGCCGAGCTTGCAGACTGGGCGGCGGCCCGGGACATCCGTTGCCCCATCGTGCCCGAGGGCTGCGAGCAGGCGTACCACATGTACTATTTGATTCTTCCTTCGCTGGCAATTCGCCAAGCCTTGATTGCTTTTCTCAAGGCGCGCGGGATCATGGCGGTGTTCCACTACCTGCCGCTGCACCTGTCGCCCATGGGCCAGAAACTGGGGGGCCGGCCCGGGGACTGCCCGGTGAGCGAAAGCATGAGTGATCGTTTGTTGCGCCTGCCTTTCTTCAATTCACTTGATCCGGCGTCTCAGGGACGAGCCATCGATGCCATCCGCGATTTCAAATTCTAGTGAACGCATTGACCTCTCGGTCGTGGTGCCCGTGTACCGAGGCGCACCGTTCTTGCACGAGCTGCACCGCCGACTGGTGGCCACGCTTGAGCCTCTGGTCGCGCGCTTCGAGATCGTCTTGGTCGAGGACGGCGGTCCTGACGAATCGTGGAGCATCATCGAGGACCTCGCGCGAAAGGACGCTCGTGTGCGCGGCGTCGGCTTGAGTCGCAACTTCGGCCAACACCACGCCATCACAGCAGGACTGCGCCACGCGCGCGGACAGTGGATCGTGGTCATGGACGGCGACCTGCAGGATCCGCCCGAGGAAATCGCCAAGCTGTGGGCCAAGGCACAGGAGGGTCACGACTGCGTGCTGGCGCGCCGGGCGCAGCGGAACGACGGTTCCAGCAAGCGCCTGTCGTCGTGGCTGTTCTACCGGGTGTTCAACTACCTGGCCGACCTGGACTACCGATACGATGGCACAGCGGCGAACTTCAGCATCATCTCGAGGCGGGTCGCTGACACCATCAACGGCATGGGCGAAGCGGTGCGCTTCTATGGCGGCTTTCTCACTTGGTCGGGGTTCGCCAAGACCTACGTCAACGTCGCCCACGTGCGCCGCCCCGGGGGCGAATCAAGCTACACCTTCTTCAAGCTGATGAAGCTCGCCACCAACATCATCCTAGCGCACTCGAACAAACCGCTGCGCTTGTGCGTGTACGCGGGGCTGCTGCTCTCCGCACTGGCCTTTGTGGGCGGCCTGGTTCACATCGTGCGCGTGGTGGCGCACGGCTCTCCCGTGATGGGCTGGACCAGCCTCATCGTGTCGGTCTGGTTCAGCACGGGCGCGATCATTCTGGCGCTGGGGATTCTCGGCCTGTACATCGACCGCATCTTCACCGAGGTCAAGCACCGACCCCTCTACGTCGTCCGAAAAACCACCTTCGATAGGTGACCACATCTGCGCTCGACCGCGCTACCCAATGGGAGGTATCGGGAGGCTTTTCTCGTCGGGGTACAGGATGCGCAGCCAGCCTATTCCCTTGGTGCGCGCGCAGGCACTGCGCACGGCCGCGAAAAGGCGCAGGGCCACGCAGGCCCCGGCGCGCTCGCTGCGTGCGGTGTATCGCTCGTGCACGGCCAGATGGAGAACGAGCATCCGGTCCTCCTGCTCGCGCACGAACATGACCGCGCCGACGAGCGCGGCCGGCGCCTCGCTCTCATCCAGGGCGAAGAGGCTCTGGATCTCGTGGAAGCCGCGCAGATGGAAGAGCAGTCGCCCCGCCACCTCGGTGATTGTGGGCACGCCGTAGCGGCCAACCGCCGCGGCCAGGGGTATCGCCACCTTGCTCTGCTGCGGGTTGAAGAACACGATGCGCTCGAGTTCGTCGCGGTACGAGACCGGGAGGATTGAGGTGATCCGAATGGTGCGCACGTTGCCTTCTGCCCAGCAGCATGGATTCTAGTGCCTCCGTTCAGAATCTCGGCCACTTTTTGGCGGCCGATCCATCCCGGCCGGCTGCGTTGCTCCTCGGTTACATACGTCAAGTATGCGCCCTCGTCTTGCCTTGCCGTCCGGGCGCCTCGTCCACCGAAACATGACCGCTCTTCTGACCGGAGGCACTAGCGGTGCACGTGGCTGGTGGAAGCCCGATGCGGTAGCCGTGCGGTCTCAGGGCTGGAAAAAGCACACCGCAGGACGACTGCGGCTGAGACAACTGGCCCGGGCCGGTCTATTCTCGGGCCGTGAACCTTCACGACGGGATTTCCCCGGTCGGCACAAGCCCGGTCACGGCCGAAGTCCAACTCGACGGCGACCATGTCCTGCTCTGGCAGACCACGCCGTGGGATGCGGCGGTCTTCGGCCATCCCACCGGCGAGATCCTATCCGTCCGCTACGCCGACCCGGGGCGGCTGGCGGCGCTGCTGGCGCTCTTTGCGGCCGAACGACGGCGGGCCGGCTTGCGCCTGTGCGTGACCCGGGTGGCCGCCGACGATCGCGACTTGCGCCGCGCCCTCATGGAATCGGGTTTCGTCCAGGTGGAGACCGCCCTGCGCATGGTCAACGCGCGCCTCAGCCGCCCGGTCCGAAAGCCGCCCTTTGTCGACGACCTGAAACTCGAGGACCCCGTCCCAGGCGACGAGCCGGCGCTGGTCGCCATCGGCCGCGACGCTTTCAACTACAGCCGGTTTCACGAGGATCCCTTCGTCGATGTCGCTCTGGCCCGTCGGCGTTACCAGCGCTGGGTCGAGGATCTCTTGCGACAGAAGACGCCCATCTGGGTGCACCGGGGCGAAGCGGGCGTGGATGCCTTCGTGGCCTTTACCCGCGAAGGCGATGTGGTGGAGTTGATCCTGGCCGGCAGCGCGGCGGACCGGGGATTTCTCAGCCCGGGCTTCTTCGCCTCGTTCGTGCGGCGATTGCGCGAAGAAGGCACGCGCCGGGTCGGGGCCACGATATCGGCGGCGAACCGGGCCATCCTCGACATCTACGCCCAACTCGGCTTTAGGACAGAGCAGACGTTGTTCGGCTATCATCTTCACGGCAGCGACCAGGAATGACCCGATGAAGGAAAAGATCCTCACGATCATCTACGCGGCACTGAAAGACGCCAGCGAGGAACTGGGCAAGCCCGAACTGGCCAGCCCGGGTCCCGAAACACACCTGTACGGACGCCAGGGCCACCTGGACAGCCTGGCCCTGGTCAACCTGCTGGCCGACGTCGAGCAGCGCGTGGCGGACGATCTTGGCAAGGCCATCGTCCTGGCCGACGAGCGCGCCATGAGCCAGAAGCGTTCGCCCTTTGCCACGGCGAGCACGCTGGCCGATTACATCGAGATTCTGCTGGGCGAGGGCTGAGACGTGGGGCGCGTCTTCGTCATCACCGGCTCGGGCAAGGGCATCGGCCGCGAGATGGCGCTGCACTATCTCGCACAGGGCAACGCGGTGGCCGGCTGCAGCCGCAGCGAACCGTCGATCGTCGACGCGAACTACACCCACTTCCAACTCGACGTGGCCGATGAGAAGGCCGTCGTGGCCATGGTGCAGACGGTGCGCAAGAGTCATGGCGGCATCGATGTTCTTCTGAACAACGCCGGCATCGCCGCCATGAACCACCTGGCCACCACCCCAATGCAGACGGTGCAGAAGATCTTTGCCACCAACGTGTTCGGCAGCTTCATCTTCCTGCGCGAGGTGACCAAGGTCATGATGCGCGCCAAGACCGGCCGTGTCGTGAATTTCTCGACGGTAGCAGTTCCCCTCAGGCTGGAGGGCGAGTCGATCTACGGGGCCAGCAAGGCCGCTATCGAGCATTTGACCAGGGCGGCGGCGCGCGAGCTGGGGTCGAGCGGCATCACGGTGAACGCGGTGGGGCCGGCGCCGGTCGACACCGATCTCGTCAGGTCCGTGCCGACGGAGAAGATCGACGCCCTGGTCGCCCGGCAGGCGGTGCGGCGCTTCGGCACCTTTGCCGACGTGATCCACGTCGTCGATTTCTTCATCGATCCGCGCAGCAGTTTCGTCACCGGCCAGGTGTTGTATCTGGGCGGGGCGGGCTGATCGGGACAAGAGCATGGACTGGCTCATCGACCGGCTGCGCTCGTTCGCGGGCAAATCGGCCCTGGCCGAGGGTGGCACGATCTACACCTACGCCCAGTTGGCCGCGCGCATCGAGGAGCACAGGGCCTTCCTCGCGCAGAAGGGCGTGCAGCCTGGCCGCGTGGTCGCGCTGGTGGCCGAGTATTCCTTCGACAGCATCGCGCTGTTCTTCGCGCTGGCGCGCAATCGCGCCATCGTCGTGCCCGTGACCCCCGAGGTGGGCGGCGATGTCGAGGATCGCTTCGCCGATGCGTTCGTCGACGACGTGATCCGGATCGAGGACGGCATCTCGATCCAGCCCGGCCCGCCGCGCGCGGGCGGAACGCACGCACTGGTCCAGCGGCTGCGCGACGCCGGGCACGCGGGACTGGTGCTGTTCAGCAGCGGCAGCGTGGGCAAGCCCAAGGCCATGTTGCACGACTTCGACAATCTTGCGGAACACTACCGCGGCCGGCCGGCGCGCGATTCCGTCATGATGGTGTTCCTGATGTTCGACCACATCGGGGGCATGAACACCCTGCTCAATTGCCTGGCCATGGGCGCCCTCATGGTTATTCCCGACAGCCGCGTCCCCGAACGCGTGTGCGGCCTGATCGAGCAGCACAAGGTGCAGATCCTCCCCGCCTCGCCCACCTTTCTCAACCTGGTCATCATCAGCGAAGCCTTTCGCCATCACGATCTCTCCTCGCTGCGCGTGGTCACTTATGGCACGGAACCCATGCCCGAAAGCCTGCTGCTGCGTCTGCCCGAGGCGTTTCCCGGCGCCAAGTATCTGCAGACCTTCGGCACCAGCGAAACCGGGATCGCCAAGACTAGCAGCCTGTCGTCCTCCAGCACCCTGATGAAGATCGACGATCCCGATCAGGAGTACAAGATCGTCGAGGGTGAGTTGTGGTTGCGAAGCAAGACGCAGATTCTGGGCTACCTGAACGCGCCCATGGACGGCTTCACCGACGATGGCTGGTTCAAAACTGGCGATCTGGTGGAGACGGCTGCCGACGGATTTCTGCGCATTGTCGGGCGCAGCAAGGACGTCATCAACGTGGGCGGGCAGAAAGTGATGCCCGCGGAAGTGGAATCGGCGTTGCTCACCGCGCCCGGCGTCGAGGACTGCATGGTCTACGGCGAGGCCAACGCCCTGACCGGCCAGACCGTGACCGCCGATGTGGTGCTCGGGGAGCCGCGGCCGCCACTTGAGGCCAAGAAGGCGCTGCGCCTCTTCCTGCGAGGCAAGCTCGATGCTTACAAGATCCCGACGCGCGTCAACGTCGTGGACCGGACCAACTTCAACCAGCGCTTCAAGAAGATCCGGCGCAAGAACGGTGCGCCGCCGGGCGGATCCGTCTGAATCCTGTGGCGGTCATCCCTGCGCGGGTTCTTTCACTTCGACCGGCAGACGCCACCCTGGCACGAGCTGCCGTTGGCGCAGGGGGTTCCATCAAGGGCCTGGCCGCCGGGCGCGCACAGGCCGCTTATTGGATCGCACATTCTCGCCAGGTGGCACGCGTCCACCGGCGGGCAATAGGTTGCTGGCCCGGCGGCGCAGACGCCGGATTGGCAGGTATTGGCTTGCGTGGCCGCGGTCACCTGCTGCACGGTCGGGATTAGGTAGTCGATGATGTTGTCTATCATCACGATATTGAAGCCGCCGTAATCGCTGAGCGCGTTCCTGTCCGCGATCACCACGCCTCGCGCCGAGGCGGGACCAAGATCACCAACGTTGAACTGCGCCAGCGCCGGGAGCGACGGGTCTCCGTTGACAATGGCCACCACGGTTGCGTTGCCAGTGCTCAGCCAGGTGCCAGGATAGTTGGTTTCGATGGTGGCCCAGCTCCCAGATCGACCCAAAACGAGTGGGCTGCCGGCGACGGTCGACTGCATCGAGTTCTCACCATTTAGTGTTGTTCCGCCGGCGGTCATGCCCACGGGGCCGAGGACAGAGTTATTGACGTTCTGTGTGTTCGCGCCCCCGAATCCTGGATTGTCCGAGCTGATCAGGAATCGGCCGCCGCCCTGAATAAATGCGCTCACCGCTTCCTGCTCGGCCTGTGACAGCGGTGTGATGGCGGCGGTGTTTGAGGAGGTGCTCGTGATCACGAGGATGTCGAGGGTAGCGAGATATGCGGGAGTCAGCGTCGGCGCGCCGGTGAGGACGAAGGTCACTCCAGGGAAGTTGGCGGTGACGAGTCGATTCCTGACGTTGGCCAGGATGCTGCCGGTCGCCATGCTGCACTCGCCGCCGCGCGATGCATCGAATCCGCCAACGGTAATCGTAGTCCCCGAGGCGGGCTGGATGGTGGTACCACTTGCGCAGAGATTGGTGGACACACAGGCGGTCCCATCGTTCTTGTTGGGATCGCAACCGCCACTGGCACTGTTGCCAGCTCCACTTCCATAGCTGCCGGTCGCGCCGCCGGATCCGCCCAGGGACAGGGTGGTACCGCCCGAACCGCCCTTCGCGGTGATTGTGTTCGCCGTGCTGCTCGCTCCACTCGTACCACCACCCTGGGACGCGATGCCACCAGTACCTGTGCTGTCCAATTGGCTGGAAGCGGTGTGGTCGAACGGCGTTCGTCCGCATCCTGCCTGCAGCAGAATGGAAAACACCAGCCATGGATTCAAGCAACCCCATCTCATGAGTCGCTCGCAGAAGTGAGCGCGACCCGCCGATGGCGCCAGGAGAATCACGCCCAATTTCCTAGCTGTTGCATGACATTCCATGTTGTCTGAGGAGGAAGACTACGTCAACTGGGCCGGAGGGGTAAACTGAGACGATCTCTGCTGGTACAATCGCCGAGCACCGGGTGCACCACAACGATCACCCGGGCCAGGCACACATGAGAGGACGTGAGAATTGCTAGGGCCAATCTACCACCAGGGTGCACACCTATCCGAGGATCAGTTGCTGCCCGAAAGCGCTTGTCCAATTTGCGGATACGCTGGGAATAGACGGCCAGTAATCCCGCTTCAAGACGCGCCCCCGGTGCACCTTCTGGCATGCCGTTGTGGCTGCATGTCCGCTTCCCGAATGCCCCGGGAGGAGGTTCTGCGGGACTACTACAAGCGTTACTACACCGCCACAGACGGCACATCTACCTTCGATGGGAGCGACCGGTTCTCCCGACATTTGTTCCGGACCCTGGGAATTGCGCCCAAGAACAACATACGAATTCTCGATTTCGGCGGAGGCGTGGATGCGGTGATCTCCAGATCGTTGGCACGTCGTTTTCTTGAACGCGGAACGCGCAGCGTCGAAATCGCGCTCGTCGACTACAATGCTTCTTGCGCAAGAGAATGGGGGGACATAACCGTAGAATGCTATCAGCGCCTGCCAGAGGCCACTGGCGGCGGGTTCGACGCTGTTGTCGCCAGCGCGATTGTGGAACATATACCGTATCCGCGTGACGTAGTGCTTGGACTGTTGAACGCGTCGAACAAAGGTGGCCGCGCATATTTTCGGACGCCCGCGATGTCGTCCCTCATCAAAGCGGCCGCTCTCTTCGGCGTGAGAATCGACTTCACATTTCCGGGTCACGTCCACGATATGGGCCAACCCTTCTGGGAAAACGTGCTTGCAGTGCTGGGCGTCAGTGACACCTTCAGGCTCATTCGATCACGGCCAGCTATTGTCGAGACGGAACTCCTGGCGCATCCCTCAAGAACGCTGATTGCCCATGCCCTAAAGTGGCCGTGGTTCGTGCTCCGAAGGAGCTATTCGATGGTCGGTGGTTGGGAAGCAGTTATTGCCAGGGACTGAGCATGCTGCATTCGCTGATCGCGAATTGTGCCAGGACTTGCCTTGGGTGAGTCATCCCGGCCAGTCGCTACAACGCCGCTTTCGGCTTGGTGATGTCAGGGGGACGGCCGTAGCGAGGCACGCTGGTTTCCAGATCGTCGCGTTCGCCACGGGCCAGGCGTGCGAGGGCCAGTCGACCCACAGCCAGGGCGCTGGGACCTGCAACCTGGAAGCGCACGGCCTCGGCGCCCAGCCGCGCGCGAAAGACTTCCTGGTAGCGGTCCACCCCGTTGCCGCCCGCCACGACTGCGCTGCCTGCGGCCTGCTCCTGCACCAGTCGGCAGAGATCCTCGGGCAGCAGCACAAGATCGTCGGTGCCTGTTGGCGTGGTCGTTCCGCCGCCCGCGCGATAGAGACGGCCGTACACTTGGCCCTTGCCCGCGTCGATGCAGGGCAAGACCAGACTCTCACCTTCCGAGCTGGCCAAGTCCACGGCCAGCGCATCGAGCGATGACACCAGCACCAGCGGAATCCCGTCGGCCAGAGCCAGTCCCTTGGCCACGGCCAGGCCCACGCGCAGCCCCGTGAAGCTGCCCGGGCCGGCGCCGCACGCGATGGCGGCCAGATCCTTCACGGTCGCGCCGGTCGCGCGCAGAACCTCGTCGCACAGGCGCAATAGATTGGACGAATGGCGGGCCGCCACTTTTTCGGCCGCGGCCAGGCCGTCGCCCTCGGGCGAAAGCACGGCTACCCGCGCGCAGGGGGTGGACGTGTCGAAGGCCAGCATCGGACGCATGGGTTCTCAACGCGGTGGCAGGAAGCGCACGATGTCGTTCTTGAGCGCAAGCGCCATCAGCGCCACCACCAGCACGATGCCCACGTAGGAAGCCACCGCGCGCGCGCGCACCGAAGGCGGTCGCCGTTTGAAAAGTTCGAGGGTGATGAACATCAGCCGACCGCCGTCGAGGATGGGGATGGGCAAGAAGTTGAGCAAGCCGATGTTGATGGACAGAAGCGCCATCAGCCACAGGTACTGGGCCAGGCCCTGCTCGGCCGCCACGCCCGCGGCGTAGCCGATGGTCAAAGGTCCGCCCAGCGCCTCGGAGGACATCTGGCCGCGAATGATCTGGAAAAAGCCCTGCGCCGTGAAGACCACGATTTCGCCGGTGCGCTGGAAGGCGTGCCCCACGGCGTAAAAGAAGCGATTGCGAATGGGCACCGGGTCCGCGGTCTTCCACGCGAAACGGTTGGTGGCGCCGAAGACCAGGCGCTTCTCTTCTTGATGATAGGCGTCCAGCTCTGAGCGCGCCTCCTGCTTGAAGGTGGCCTGGTGGCGCGCGCCACCCGGCGAAACCCAGGTCAGCTTGAAATCGCGTTGCGGGTCTTGCGCCAGCCGCTGGCGCAGCAGGTTCCAGTGCAAGAGCGGCTCGCCATCCAGCTCCAGCGCCTGATCTCCGCGCCGCAGCCCGATGCGATCCGCAGGGCTGCCTGGCTCGACCGAATAGACGAACAGCTCGGAAGCCTGGATCCCGGTTTCGTAGCGTCGCCCGTGCACCGGATCGATCACCGGCTGGGGAATGATCACCGCGGTTCCCGGTTCCTGGATCTCAACGTGAATGAAAGGCAGCGCCGAGTGCGTTCCGCGCAGGTACGAGATGCGCAAGGGCGAGGCGCCCGCGCGCGCCACCGCGCGCTCGAACTCGCTCCAGTGCGACACCGGCGAGCCATTGACCGATGTGATGTAGTCGAAGGTTCGCAGCCCGGCCTGGGCCGCCGGCGAGGTCAGGTCGATGATGCCCACTTCGGGCAGCTGAAAACGCGGCGACACCCCGATCCAGCCCACGGTTTCCTTCATGTTGAGCGGCCCGCGCCGCTCCCAGCGCGCCGGCGTCACGTCGCGCTCCTCGGCCTCGATGCCGCGGCGGATGCCGAAGCGCAGGGTCTTGCCCGGCGCGACGCTGATGGCATCGTCCAGCTCTTCCCAGTAGCGGATGTAGCGCCCGTCCACGGTTTCGACGCGATCGCCAGGTAGCAACCCGGCGTTGGAGGCGGGAAGACCTGCGATGACCGTGCCCAGGGTCGGCGGCAGCAACGTCCGCTGGCCCAGGTAGTGCACGAAGTAGATGCCGATAGGCAGGATCAGATTGAACAACGGCCCGGCCAGCACGATGGCAAAGCGCTGCCACAGCGGCTTACTGCACAGGGCCCGCTCGCGATCCCTATCAGCCACGGGCTCGCTTGCCTCTTCACCCACCAGGCGCACGTAACCGCCCAACGGGAAAAGCGAAAGGCGATACTCAGTGGAGCCGACGGTGAAGCTGAACAGCTTAGGCCCAAAACCCAGCGAAAAACGCAGCACCTTGACCCCAAACAGCTTGGCCACCAGGAAGTGCCCCAGCTCGTGGGCCAGAACCAGCACGCCCAGCAACGCCACCACAGCCGCTGTCCACAGCGCGGGTGTCATTGGCTTGTCTTCTCCATGGTCATGTCTGTGTTGCGCCCGGCCATGCTGACGGCCTGGAACAACTGTCTCTTAGCACGCGTGCGAGCCAATGCTGGGATTCGGAGGAGCGGGGAGCGGTGTGGGTGGCGGTGACGGTGACGGTGGCAGGGGGCGGCGACAGGGGCGGTGGCGGTGCCGAGGCGGCGGCCCAGGCCTTGCCGGCCTGGGCCGAGGCGGTGTCAGGGATGGGTCAGTCGCCAGAGTATGGCGAGGATGGAATCAAGCAGGGACAGTGCCGGGTTGACCGTGGCTTGGTCCACATCACCCCAGGCCAGCGCGACCGCCAGATGGGAACGGATTTCCCCAGCAGAGCCGGCCGCGATTCGGTAGTGGTGCAGCCGGTCCTGTCCCACGCGCCGGGCCCCTTCGGCGATGTTGCCCGGCACTGACGAGCCAGCGCGCTTGAGCTGCGCCGCCAGATCGCGGTCGTGTTGCCGGATGCGCTCGACCGCCGGGCGAAGCGCGCGGATCATCTGCAGAGCCATTTCGTAGACCTCGAAGCGTTTCATCGGGACCTCCCTGCGGCCACAAACGGGCCGTCGGGCACTATCGAAGAGGTGCGGGAAATGATTGTGTATGCGTCCGCCGAGCCTGGCGAGGTCGGTGGCTAGCATGCCGATGAAGCGCTCGCCCGCCGCTCTTCGGCGAATCGGCAGAGGCACACGCAATGGATGAATACGTTCAGTATCACAATACAGAGTACGCGGAGTTTCCCGTCGAGAAACCGGGGTTGTTTTCCATCTACACAAGCAAGGCGCCCCAGGGTATCCAGGGATCGAGGGTTTGGCTGGTCGCACGGAAGCGCGACACACGCGAGTACTACCTCGTCTATTGGTTCATCGTCGACACGTTTGTGCCAGGGGAGGCCGGTGAACCCAACAGCATCGAGGGGAGGTCCGGCGCCTGGTTGCGACCCGTCGTCAGAATTGACCAGCTGGCATGGTTCGACACTTTTCTGAAGTACATGGGGAACTTCGGCCTGGGGCTCCAGAAAATCGCTGACCCAGCCCTCGTGATGGCTTTGCGAGCTGCGGCCGATGCAGAACGTTTGGAAGGCGGAGCGTCGATCTCATTTGCGGCTGAAATCAAGAAAGCTCTCCCGAAGAGGCTGGAGCCGGCAGCGCTAAGTCCGAGGGTGCAGTGCGAACCATTGTCGTCAATAGGTACGAACGAGAGCCCGATCTGCGCGCGGCGTGCATCGAGAAGTACGGCGCCCGCTGTTTTGTCTGTTCGGCCGACATGGGCAGCCGGTACGGGGACTATGCCAGCGGGTTCATTCATGTCCATCACCTCACTCCCCTTTCCGAGATGGGCGGCGAAGCCAATGTCGATCCCGTGCGAGACTTACGTCCGCTTTGTCCCAATTGTCATTCGGTGGTGCATTTGAGGACGCCCCCATTCTCGATGGATGAGATGCACGCTATGTGGTCGAAACACGGCGAGCGCGAGGGCGCCGCCGAACGGTAGATCGTTCGGCAGGCATGGGTGCTGCACGTGCTTCCATCCTGAAGTAGCAAAAACCGCCACCGGCCGGGATGGTTTCGCGCTGAACTTGTCGTTTCGTGCTTGCGCCGGGCTCGGGGACCGTCACACGCGCGCGACGGCCCGTTTGTGGCCGCACGGAGGTTCCGATGAAACGCTTCGAGGTCTACGAACTGGCTCTGCAGATGATCGGCGCTCTTCGCCCGGCGGTCGAGCGCATCCGGCAACACGACCGCGATCTGGCGGCGCAGCTTAAGCGCGCTGGCTCGTCGGTACCGGGCAACATCGCCGAAGGGGCCCGGCGCGTGGGACAGGATCGGCTGCACCACTACCGAATCGCGGCCGGTTCCGCGGGGGAAATTCGTTCCCACCTGGCGGTCGCGCTGGCCTGGGGTGATGTGGACCAAGCCACGGTCACCCCGGCGCTGACGCTGCTTGACTCCATCCTCGCCATGCTCTGGCGGCTGACCCACCCCTGACACCGACTCGGCCCAGGCCGGCAAGGCCTGGGCCACCGACTCGGCACCGCCACCGCCCCTGTCGCCGCCCCCTGCCACCGTCACCGCCACCCACACCTACACCGCTCCCCGCTACTCCGAATCCCAGCGCCAATATAGATTCGGCGACGCGGCGGAGATAAACTTCTTCTGTGAAAAAGGCTCCAGCGGCTAGCTTCGACACGTCCCGCGAGGGGATCGACGCGCGGCTTGAAGAGATGGAGCGGAAGCTGGAACGCATGCGCGGGCTGTACGAGTCCTTCTTCATGGGGATCGAACGCTCGCCGCCTGATGTTCTCCGACGCGACGTGAACCGCCAGATCCTCGAAATGCAGCAGGTAACCATCAGCAACTCTTCGCTGCGTTTTCGCTACCAGGCGCTGACCCAGCGCTGGGTGCTGCTCATCACCTACTGGAACCGCATCATGCGCGAAATCGAGGCAGGAACCTTCAGCCGCGATCTGGCCAAGGCCAAGCGCCATATGGCCAGCAAGGGCACTTCGGCTGTCAGCCTGGAAGAAGCGCTGGCCATGGGTATTCCAAAGTCGCGAGCCAAGGCCTTCGTGGCTCATCAGCAAGCCGCGCAGGATAGGCTCGCCGCTGCGGCCAGGCTCAAGACTGCGGCAGCGGGCGCGGCTCCGGCGCAGAAAGCCGGCGCCCCAGCCCAGCCAGGGGCAGAAGCACCCAAGCCCACGGCTCCCGCGGCACAGGCGACGGCCCAGCCATCGGGTGGCCCACCGCCCATTCCTCTGCCCGGGCTTACCGAGGCTGAGATGCAGGAAGCCTACCGCCGCTATTCCGAGGCGCACAAGCAGGTGGGCACGGCGGAACCGCCGCCTCCCTTGAGCAAGCTACGCCAGCACCTGGCCAAGCAGCTTCCCCAGATCCTGTCGGCCAACAACTGCTCGCGCGTGCGGCTGGAGATCGCGGTCGACGACGGCAAGGTTCGCCTGCGCGCCTGGCCGGTGAAAGATTCGTAGCGACCAGCCGGTCGCCCTGTCATCAAGCGGTCAGCATTCTGGGCACTGGCACGTGAGGCTGTTCTGTGTGATGCACGACAGGCCTCCACTGCAGATCCCCATGCAAGCGCAAGTCGGGCTCGTACCGCACGCTGGAGGCGTGGAAACGCAGTGGTAGGACGGCGGCAGGGTCTGGAAGGTCGCGCAGAGCAGCCCTGTAGGCGCTGCAGCCGTTCCGGTGCACGCGTCACACGAACTGACCTCCGCGCAATCCTCTACCTTTGCACAGCCCCCGGAAGGGCAGCTTCCGACGAAGAGGGGAGCCTGCCCGGCTGGACACTGGGGAACGGGAGTCTCGACGGGGCAAACGCCCGCAGCCGGTTTGCACGCACGACCGAATGTGCAACGACCGGCGATGCACGCGACATCGCTGGCGGCAAGGCCGCGCTGGGCACAACTGCTCTGAATACACGCAATCATGCAGGAAACCATGCTAGTGCCCACCGGGATGGGCACGCAGTTGCAACAGTCCGAAAAGAGCTGACAGTCACTGGCCGTCACGCACTCCGGGTGTCCGCCGGACGATCCGCCGACGCCGCCCGCGCCGCCGCCGCCAGTCGACATGCCGCCAGTGGCCGTCTTGCCTCCGATTGCGGTGCTGCCGCCGTTGCCTCCGGTTCCTGTGCTGCCGCCAGCCCCGCCATCCGGTGCTGCGCATGCGCCGTAGGATTTTCTGCTGACGTGAGCAACCTGGCGCTCGCAATCGTTGGTATAGGTCGTCCCGTCGCAGCCGCACACAGGCTGGTAGACATCGCCGCACGCCCCCGGGGTTGCTACGCAGGTCCCAGTCGCACTAGAGGAATTGCAGAGCCCGGTCGGCATCTCGCAAAATTCGTTGGCCAGGCAGCTCTTGAGGCCGGCGCCGCAGATCCTGCCGCTGGTTCCGCCCGTTCCTGTGGTGCCCCCGGTCAGCATGCCACCGCTAGCTCCGCCTCCGGCTGGCGTGCTGCCGCCAGATCCCGCTGTGCCCCCGGTTCGCGTGCCGCCGCTGGCTGCCGTGGTGCCGCCAGCTGGCGTACCACCGCTAGCCGCAGTGGTGCCTCCGCTTCGCGTGCCGCCAGATACCATGACGCCGGCCGTTCCTCCTACGCCCCCTGCAGCCGTGGTGCCGCCCTGTTGCGCGGAACCGCCGGCTTGCGTGGCACCGCCAGTCGTGGTGCCACCCTTTGGCGTGGAACCGCCAGTTCCGCCCTGGGCGAAACCACCAATTGCGCCCCCGCTTGGCGTGGAGCCACCGGCTCCGGCCTCGGCTTGCGATGAACCACCCATGACTGTGACGCCGCCGCTTTCGACGACGCCCCCGCTGCCTCCGCTGCCAGCGATCGGAGCATCGCGCCCCGCTCCGCCCGCGCCGTCGCTGCCCGCAGCCGCGTCCCGACGCGGGGCCTGCGCATCCAGATTCGGCAGACCGAGCCCCGAGTGATCGCTGCTGCAACCGGCGAGCCCCAGGACCAGGCCACTCGCAATCATCCCAAGAATCGCTGCTGTCGTCGCCAGTCTAGTCATTGCTAAGCTCCTTCATTTAGGCTCTACGGTTCTATTTTGCTACCTTTGCCGGTTCGCCTCAAGGCTCCAGTGTTTTCTTGTCTACGGGCAGGCTCCTTGGGGACAGGTGTTGCAGGCAGCGCGCCTTGGATCGCTGGCACTTTCCGACTGTGCGCGTGTTTATTTGACCACGCAGCCGACGCCCGGCATGAAGCAGCCAGCGGCGCAGGTGCAGGTGCTGACCGTGTGGCTGTTGGAGGTAGCGCACCCGCAGGCCCCGGTCGCACAGGAACTCGGGAAGTCGGTGGCGCTGTTGCAACAGAGAGCGCTACTGACCTGGCCGCCGGTCGCGGTGCACAGCGCGGCGGGCGAGGATGCGTCGCCACTGGGCGCTGCATCTTGGCCGCCATCAACACCGGCGCACTCGCTTGGGCGCACACAGCCCTCGAAGCAGACGTTGGTGTACGACAGGTTGTAGAGCGGTCCGCAGTTGGGCGGTGCCATACACGCAACCGGGCCGGTACAATTGGCGCGGCCGCCGTCGGCGCAGCGACTGAATAGCATGCAGCAACCAACAGCGGAGCACCCGCATGTTGTTCCGGGAAGGAAGACCGAGTGGCAGTCACTGCGGACGTCGCATTCCGTCTGCGTGGTGACCTGGCTGCAGCTTACTGAAGCAGCGTCGCCCGTCCCCGCGTCCAGAGCTGGGCACGCGCCGTCGAAGCTTTTGCCGGTATAGCTGGTGGCAAGCCGCGTGCAGTCGTTGCTGTAGGTCTTCCCGTCGCAGCCACACACGGGATTCCAGTCCGTGGTGCAACCCTGAGGCCTGACCGCGCAGGTTCCCCCTGGGTCGCCGAAGTTGCAGGTACCTGGGTCCATGTCGCAAATTTCACCGGTCGCGCAGAGAAGTCCTGCGATGCCACCGCACTTCTTGCCCGTGCTGCCTCCTGTGCCGCCGGTCCCCGTGGCGCCGCCAGAGGTCACGCTGCCGCCGGTTCGAGTGGCACCTCCAGATCCCGTGGTCCCGCCGGTGGCCAGGCTGCCGCCGCTGCCACCAGCACCTCCAGAGCCCGGGCAGGAGCACACGCACGCCACTCCACCTTGGCAAAGGGGAACACAAGTGGAAGGCCTTCCGCTGCACACGTCGTTGCTCCCACCGGTCCCCGAAACGCCACCCGTGCCAGAGCCTGGGATCCCGCCGGTGCCCAGAACGCCACCGTTCGAAAGCGTGCCGCCCGCTGGCTGGCATGGGGTCTGGCAAACCCCTGCCAGTGGACTGAGACACTGACCGCAGCACAGGGTCCAGTCCGGCGCACACCCGGTTCCCGAGCCCCCAGTCGCAGGCGTTCCGCCACTCGCGATCACGCCGCCACTCGCCGTCGTTCCTGCGCCTGCGAGCCCGCCCGCTGATGTGACGCCCCCGCTGTTTCTGCCGCCACTGCTGCCACCTGATGCGGCCGCGTCCACATTCTGCAGGCCGATGGCCACGGTGTTGCTGCCGCAGCCGGCAAGCGCGTCCGCCAATGCGCCGGCAAGAATCCCGAGAATCGCTGGGGTCGTCGTTAGTCTCGTCATAACAGGTCTCCTTAGTAACGTCCGTGCGATGCCACGTCTCTATGGTTCCCGGCCCGGGACAATTCCGTTGGACTGTTTTGCGGTCTCGCCAGATTTCTTGCACGCGGAACGCACGCGCTCGGCCAGCGGCGATTCGGGGGCAGCGCGCAGGAAATCCTCGGCCTGGGACTGGGCCGCGGGGCCGGGGTGAACCTGGCACAGGGCGATGGCCGCGATGGCCCGGCGTTCTTGATCCAGCGCTCCCTTGCCAAAACGGCGATCGTATTCGGACAGCCGACGCAAGGCCTGAGCAGGCAGCCCGGCGCGCAGGTCTTCCTGGGCCTGGCGAAGCACAGTCAGTTCTGGATCCAAAGAATTGAGCGCGGGCGCTGGCGCGGGTGTGATCTTGGTCACTGGCACGCTCGCGGGCTCCGCGGGGCGCACCTCGGGCCGCGCCACTTCACGCCGCCGCACCTCGGGCAGGACCGGTTTGGGGCGCACTTCTTCCACGACAGCCGGCGCCTCGGGCACGACCACAGGCCGGGATGGCGAACCATGCGCAGTCCGAGACGCCACACGGGCCGAGGCTACGGACGGTTGAGCCGCATGTTCCTTCCTGACCAAGAGAGTGGCCGAGCCGCCGCCCAGCACCGCCACGGTCACCGCAGCGATGGTAACCTTGGCGGCCAGGGACATGGCCACGGCCCCTCCCGCGGTGGTGGACACGGCCCCCAGGGTGGCCACACGCAGGAGCACGGCATGCTTGATGCGCTGCCGATCCGCGCGGGTGGGCGCCTCGGCACCTCGGGCCGCTTCCAAAATCGATCGTGCTTCAGGTCCGAGGTCGTTCATGACTGCCTCCGAAGTTCCTGCGCCCGAAAGCGCAAAAGAGCCTTCTCGAATTCTTGTCGAGCCGAGCGCAGACGCGAGGACACCGTGTTCACGTTTGCATCGACGATCTCCGCAATCTCGGCCGCGGTCATCTGCTCGATCTCCGCCAAAACAAAGACCTCGCGCTTGTCCTCGTCGAGTCGTGCCAGAAGACCATCCAGGACACGCAGGGCCTCCACCCGTTCCAGCCTCGCAGTGGGGCTTTCTTCGTGATCGGCCGCCAGGGTTTGCATCTCGGCCGGCTCATCCGTGGCTTGGTCTCCTGGCTTGCGTTGGTGGGTGCGCCAGTAGTGCCTCACCACATGCACCAGGATCTTGAAAACCCATGTCTTGATCTGGGCGCGGCCTTCGAACTCGGCCAGCCGGCGGTGCACCACGAAGAATACCTCTTGCACGACATCGTCTGTATCCGCGGGACGCACGCCCATGCGGCGCACAGTCCGCCACACGAAATCCAAGTGGGCCTCGTAGACCGCATCGAAGTCGGGGATGCACACGCACCCTGGCAAGGGCGCGGTCTCGATGGCGTTCCCGGCAGGGGATCTCATGCCGATAGTTTGGTTCCCAGGCCGCTGCAAATCCGTTACTAAAAACGCAGCTCGATTCCGGCGCTCATGCGGACCCCAGCCGGCGGGGCCTGAAAGACGCGCGTTGGCTCATTCTTGAACACGAACTCCGACCGCCGCAGGGGCGCCAACACGTCCAGGTGCACGGGAAAACTGAGGTGGCGACCAAGCGAGGCGGCCGCATAGCCGCCCGCGCCCAGGGCCGACCAAGAGGTGCTCGTCGGGAGGCTTTGGCTGACGCCAAAACCCTGGGCCGAGATCACGCCGAACTCGGCATCGGCACAGGGACCAAAGGCGAAGGCCTGTGGTCCGAGGTTGATACATGCCGCAAATGCAGCGGCCACGAAGTTGAACTGGCCATAGGCGCCAGCAGGCGCCGCTGCCCAGGCCTTCTGGTCGCGCCGTAGGCCATAGGTTCCGCGCAGTTCCGCACGCCAGCGCCGTCCTTGGATGCCGATCCCGCCGCCCACACCGACGTCAAAGGATGGCAGGGTTCCATAGCTGCCGGCTGCGTGAACGCCCAAAAGGTACTCAACGGCGCGCGCGGGCGCGGGCGCGGGACCGGGATCAGGCTCAGGCGGAGTACCTGGCGGCGGCGCAGCCACTGGCTGAGGCGGCGTCGCGTGGGCGGCGACTGCGTCTGGATCGATCATCAGGGCCACGATAAGAGCCGCGGCATTGGCGAGATCCTGGCAAGAGGCGGCCTCCAGCGACCGTCGGCCTGGCCGGCCTGCCAATTCGGTGTCCATGGCCAGCGACCAGGTCGGCCCATGTTCCACCACCGCGCGCGCCGTGATGTCGCCACCCTGAGGAACGCGGATCTCGCCACCCAAAAGGCGCGCAATCTCGCCGCTCACTTGGCCGCGTGAAGGACAGCCCGCAGGCGCCTGCCAAGACAATGTGAGTGTCCCGGCCT
>Ga0265330_10000423_pt1 | contig 28435 bp, 27 predicted proteins | sample 41919metaG_FD_202083 | JGI IMG/M metagenome (GOLD analysis project Ga0265330, IMG submission 202083) | Rhizosphere microbial communities from Carex aquatilis grown in University of Washington, Seatle, WA, United States - 4-19-19 metaG | ecosystem: Host-associated > Plants > Roots > Rhizosphere...
GACCATGATCCTGAAGCAGGACGGTCACGAGGTGCACAGCGCGGGAACGCAGAATGAAGCCGAAGAAATGCTCCTGTCGTTCAAGCCCGACCTGGCCATTCTGGACCTCATGAGGGAGGACAAGGATTCTGGGTTCGTGCTCTGCCATCGCATCAAGAAGCTGTACCCCAATACTCCGGTCATGATGGTCACCGCAGTCAAGGCCGCGACCGGCCTGTCCTTTGCGGCGGACTCGGCCCTGCAGCAGTCGTGGCTGAAGGCCGACCTGCTCGTGGACAAGCCCATTCGCGCCGAAGTCCTGCGCAACGACGTGAACGGGCTGCTCAATCGCGCGGCTAGCTAGCCGACGATCCGCAGTCGCGTGGCGCAAGTCGCGCAGGCGTCTGTGCGCGCGGGAGACGCAGCTGCGGTGTAGACTGCGCCTTGTCGTCGAAGCACGCCTTTCAGGAGACGCCAGGAGTCTCCCCAGAACGCAACCCGCAGGGTTCGGCTGGCCGCTCACCGGAGGCGTAGTGACGTGCAGTGGTGGAAGGGTTCTCTGACGAAGAACCTCCCCTCGAAACGCTCAGGCACATTTGTCTTGACAGCGTGCGCACCATGACCAATCGTGATTGCGCTGTGGCACAGAACTTGGTTCGTGCCGCTGAAATGAGGATGTCCGATGTCGAGTGCGAGAAGGTCCAGCGAGTCGTTCCTGCCTCAAGGGATGTACGCAGCAGCTTCTTTTCTTTTACTCAGCATGGGGGCCGCGTCCAAGGTGCTCGCAGCGGCCGACGCTGTGGCAAGCGCCCCATTAGTAGCACAGACGGTGCACATAGCGATTCAACCCGGGGGTCCAAGGGACATCATCGTGCAGGTTCTGCCCGACGCAACCTGCACGCTAAGCGCCGGTCAGAAGGCCCCCGCACCTAACGGCCTGGAGATCTTCTCCGACGCTGCAGGGACCGTCATGTTTCAACTCAACGCACCTCAACGCATGGACTATTGGCTGAATTGCCAAAACGATGCGGGCACTCAGGCCGCCTATCTGCTCCAAGTGACAATAGACCCCAATGCCACACCGCTGGTTCGCCCCGCTTCCCCGGGCACTCCACGCCCTGCACTGACCGGCGATCCAACAATCCCAACAGATGCTCAGTTGGTTGCTGCGGGATACCCTCCGAGACCCGATCCGGTTGCCACGCCAGAGGCCTATCAGATTTGGCTCAGCGTCGTCCAGCGAGCAGCGATAATACTCCCGCCCAGCAGAGCCGTCAGATCCAATATTCGCAATACTATCCACCAGAAGGATAATTATGTGGGGTACTCCGCACAGAACCCTGCCGCCTACGGAAGACAACCACCTTTCTACGATCAGGCGATCGGCAGTTGGCAGGTTCCAACGGTGTCTTTGGCAAATTCGAATGATGCCTTGGAGGCTGCGGGTATCTGGGTGAGCTTACGGGGCTGCGGGCAGGCAGATTGCTCGTACCCCAATTCATTAGGCACCCTTTTTCAGACCGGCTTCGAAGCGGTAGCGTCGGGGTCGCCCTTGTACGCGTCCGGTAATGACCTCTTCTTTGAATGGCTAAGCTGGGACAAAGATTGTATGAACAACACGCCTGCAAACGTTACGCTCGACCCGCGCCCAACGGGGCCCCCGTGCGACTACCACCCCACGTTCCTCTACAACTTGCCCGCAGGTACCACGATGTTTGCAGAAGTTTGGACAGGCGACGCCAATGGCAACGTGACGGCAAACGGGGGTTACGCTTGGTACAGCGTATCTGCTCTGCTAAGGCAGTGTATACCCATAATCGGATGCATTCTTGTGCCGCATACGGCACACGCCGGCTACGCGATTGTCGGAAATGCAAGTTGGCCGCTCAACGGATTCGAGGCCGACTGGATTGTTGAACGGCCCACCATGAACGGGGGCCTTACGAATCTGGCTCGCTTCACCGACCTCACAATGACCGCCGCCGTTGGCTACAACAACGGGACTGCCCAGATTAGCAGCGACTACTCCACGATGGTACTGTGGCAGATGTACTCAAATGGGAATCTAAGCGGGAATCAGCTCGCCATTGTCACAAATGCGACCTCGTCTACCATGCTGTTCCATTGGCTTCGCTCCAACTAGCGGAGATATGGTCGTCCCACTGAAGAACATTCCACCGGTCGTCGCCACGGGATGGCGCGCTGGTGTCCACGTGGAAAGCCAATCCGCTCTGGGGAAATCGGGCTGTGCTATTGGAGGGACTTCTCCTGCCGCCACACCCATGGCTTGTTCGCGCACCGGGGGGGGCGGTATCCGCCCTGGTCAGTCTTTTTGCCGGGCCCGCCGGGGCAGGAGTCCCTGAGAGTCATCAGGTGTGTCGCCCATGTTGTTCTCGCGCTGCACCACAAGAGTTTGGTGGGTGGTTTCTTGAGCCGATTCTCAGGTAGGCTTCTTAGCGTGGGTAGTGGAATGGCCATAGTTTCTACGTCACGTGCGGCCGGAGGTACCATGCCGAATCGTGTGTGTTCTGTTCTGGCCAGGTTGGCCGTGTTGTCCGCCTTCGTCAACACTGTGAGCGCAACCGGTTGCGGCCGCGGGGGCCTGAGGGCTAGCACCGGAGGGGAGAGCGGCACCGGTGGTGTAGGCGACGCGGGAACGCGAGCCACGGTGCCGGCGGGAGTTTTCGCGCCGACGGGAAGTATGACCGTGGCGAGGGGGGGGCATACAGCAACTCTGCTAAGCAACCGAAAGACACTGATCGCCGGCGGTAGCCCCGGTTTTGGCGCAGTTCGCAGCGCGGAACTGTACGACCCAGTTGCCGGAATATTTGCGGCCACCGGCAATATGACTACGGAGAGGGCTGCTCACGCGTCAGCACTGCTATCGAGCGGCAAAGTGCTCGTCGCCGGCGGCATGAATCTCGCGAGCGCGGAGTTGTACGACCCAGTGTCCGGAACTTTTTCCCCCACCGGCAGCTTGACCCAGGGCGAGCGGGCCGGTCCAACAGCGACGTTGCTAGGCAACAACAAGGTGCTCATTGCCGGCGGATTCGCCATCTCACAGGAACCGATGCCCGTCCTGATGTACGAAGAACTATACGACCCGGTGGCCGGCACCTTCTCCCCCACTGGTAGCTTGGCGGTGAAACGGTACGGTCACACGGCGACGCTGTTGGCCGACGGAAGAGTGCTAGTCGCTGGCGGCATCGGCGCTGGCGCTCGTGTCGCGAGCGCAGAACTATATGACCCGGCGTCTGGAACATTCACAACGACGGGCAGCATGACCGTGCCAAGGTCCGAGCACACAGCAACCTTGTTGCCGGGCGGGGCGGTGCTTATCGCCGGTGGTCGCGGCGATAGTGGCTCTGTTGCAAGCGCAGAACAATATGACGCAGCGTCTGGAACATTCACAACGACGGGCAGCCTGACCGTACCGAGGTTCGCGCACACGGCGACGCTCCTGCCGAGCGGGACTGTGCTCATCGCGGGTGGAGCAAGTGCGGACCTTGTGGCAACCGCGAGTGCGGAACTATATGACCAAGCGTCCAGAACCTTTTCTCCCACCAACAGCATGGCCGTGGCAAGGTCTGCACACACGGCAACGTTGTTGCCGAGCGGGACAGTGCTCGTCGCCGGCGGAGCAAGTGCGCCCAACGTGGCAACCGCGAGCGCGGAACTGTACGAATAGCCCTGGCCGCTGGCGGGAGCAGGGGTAGGACGCCCGCGCCCGCGGTTTCGGTGACCATCGCCGAGGAATTCGGCCTCAAGCCGGGCAAGGACGCTGACGGCCACATGGTCGGGGCCCTGCGCAAGCTGGGCTTCAAGCGCGTGTTCGATACCTCGTTCACCGCGGACCTGACCATCATGGAAGAAAGGTCGGAGCTGGTGAAGCGCATCCAGACCGGCGGCACCCTGCCCATGATGACCAGCTGCTCGCCGGGCTGGATCAAGTACGTCGAGCAGTTCTACCCGGACTTCACTATCACAAGCGAGACGTGTTGGTCTGATTCGCGTCCACGCGAAGGCTGGAAGGAAACAACTATGGCGAACGTAAAGAAGATACTGGTGGTGGACGACGATCCGGACATCGTGGACCAGGTGACCATGATCCTGAAACAGGATGGTCACGAGGTGCACAGCGCGGGAACGCAGAATGAAGCCGAAGAAATGCTCCTGTCGTTCAAGCCCGACCTGGCCATCCTGGACCTCATGATGGAGGACAAGGATTCCGGCTTCGTGCTCTGCCATCGCATCAAGAAGCTGTACCCGAATACTCCGGTCATGATGGTCACCGCGGTCAAGGCCGCGACCGGCCTCTCCTTTGCGGCGGATTCGGCCCTGCAGCAGTCGTGGCTCAAGGCCGACCTGCTTGTGGACAAGCCCATTCGCGCCGAGGTCCTGCGCAACGACGTGAACGGGCTGCTCAATCGCGCGGCCAGCTAGCCGAGGATTTCAGAGGTCCAGACAGGATTCTCAGCGTGCAGATCGAGGGCCGAAAACGGCTCCGCATGGCCGTCCAGGCACGCGCGGGGGGTGCGCCGCTGCGGGAAGAAATGGGCTCTCGGACCGGGACTACCCCCATCGATTCGCCTATCCGCCGCTCGATGTCGCGGTTCCAGGCGAGATCGGCCAGGCGCGACCAGTAGCCTCGCTGGCGGACGGTCGTTGCTGTGCCCATCATGCTGTCTTGACCTTTGCGTCCTATGCCTCTCAGAATTCTGAGTCTGCAGTGCATCCGAATCCACGTCGTTGCGAGGGAATCGGCCCACCAACTGCGGCGCGAAAGTCGGCACGCAGATTGCTGTCGTTGAGCACACGGAGGATCCAATGCGCAAGATGTCTGCGGGCGTCGTGACTTTTTTCGTAGTTGGCTTGATGGGACTGGCTTGTAGCGACCAGTCAGGTCTGAACCCGCCTGTGGGTGGTGCTGGCGGTGGAAACGGGGCAAAGGGCGGCCAGGCAGGCAGCGTCGTCGGTGGCAGAACGGCCGGCGCGATCGGCACTGGAGGAGTCGCGGCTGGCGGATCCGGTGGCATGGCGATAACTGGCGGCACGCCAGCCACCGGCGGCACGACAGGGTGTTCGCCGATCGCGTGCCCCGCGATCGCGTGCATGTATGGGTACCTGCCGAGTACAGATCCCTGCGGCTGCGGCATCTGCGCGCCGCCACCTGATGCCGGCGTGGTGAAAGACGCTGGCGGTCCGGACGGCCGTATCTGCCTGGCCCTTCCTTGCGCCATGCCGATCTGCCCGGGTGGATACATTACGAATCCCGATCCCTGCGGCTGTCCCGTGTGCGCTGCGGACGGTGGAACGGCAACGGACGGTGGGAAGAAAGACGGGCCGCCGATCTGTCCGCCCGTCAGTTGCCCCATGCTGGCTTGCGTGGGCGGGTTCGTGCCGAATCCCGATCCCTGCGGCTGTCCCATGTGCGGGCCGATTCCTGATGCAGGCGTGGCGAAAGATGTCGGCGTTGCAGACGCTCGACCGATCTGTCCACCGGTCATGTGCCCCCAGATAATGTGTGTTGGCGGGAGCCGGCCGAACCCCGATCCCTGCGGCTGTCCCCTCTGCGGGCCGGCTCCTGATGCTGGCGTGGCCAAAGACTCTGGTGGCGCAGACACCTCGCCCCCTGCCTGTCCGATGCTGGCAAGTCTGAATTCCACGGACGTCGCGCCAGTCGGGTATACCGCCGCGCGAGGGTTGTTCCAGTGCACGGGGGGCGGGGTCACTGCAATCTGTGTCAGCAACGACGCCACGGGCTGCTCGGGCTCGGCAGCAGACAACTGCACCAACCTGTGTTCGGCGAACCAGTACGGCCTGGGCTACGGTGGAGTAGGTCCCTTGGCCCCGCCGCCGTCGATCGCCCTTCCCGCCGGATGTGGACAAGGCATGTATACCCCAGGCGGGGTTGCGTTCTACTGCTGTCCCTGCGGAACGTGAGTGCGCCGACCGCAACCGTCAGTGCTCCAGTCACCCGAGCGGCTGCAGGCACTCGTCGCGCAGCTTGCAGCCGGAGCAGGGCTGGCCGCGCCAGATGGCATCGAAGAAGGCCTGCACCTCGTCCAGCAGCAGATGGTCGCGGCTGAGCAGGCCCAGTTCGAAATTGCGGCGGCCCTCCCTGCCTGAACCGGACAGCTGCGCGCGCGGTAGATAGCGCCCCACCGAGGTTGCCATTGTGAAAGCGGAGCTGGTGAGCCGGAGCCGCCGAGGGCCAACGTGCCGATCACCCCAGCCCACACGTTTCTCGGCGTTTCTCGACGGACAGCAGAAGTGTTAACATGCGCGACGTGATCACACGAATTGTCGGGGCTGGTTCTCTATTTCTGGCTTTGGCGGCGTTCGCAACGACCGCGTCGCTAGGTTGCGGCGGCAGCGGCAGCGGCGGCGGAATTAGTTGCCCCGCGGCGCCGCAAACCTGCGCCACCGCCATCAACGCCGGACAAACCTACGGCGATGAGGATGATACGCCCCCCAATCTCAAGCAGACCGGCTCCGGCGCAGCGTTTGTGTCGGCCCTGATACAGGAAGAGAGCTGGGACGACCGCTCGATCAGTGTCCGAGGAACGATTTCCTCGACCGGCAAGACCACCTACGACCTTCTGCTGTTCGTACCCGCCGTGGACAACGGGCCAGCGTGCGGACCATCCCCGATCCATTCCACGAACGGCGTCGTCGACGCGAGTTGGCCGGATGTCAACGATGGTTCGTCGCAGGACCGCACCGTGGTGTTTGAAATCCGTCCCATAGGCGGGACCTGCGGCGACTCCTGGAGCCTCCTCATCGAAGGCAACAAGACGTCCGTGGAGGCGCCCTGAAGCCCGCTCGCTGAACCCCTGACTATCGCAGGTCGGAGGGCGCGCTGATTGATTTGCTCTGAATATGTGACTGGCACCTCCCTCGGCAGCACTGGCTAGGCTGCTGACGACACGTCGACCGGGGCGGGATGGAGTAGACTGCCCTGCATGTTCGAGACAACCTCGTCAGGACCCAGAAACGGTGACAAAAGCCGTCCCGCCACGCCCATGAGTTGCGGTAAGCTATCTGCCCGCCGACAATCCGCCTTCCGTCTAGACCCCCAAAGGAGACCCATATGAAGAGGCGATATCCATTCATTGTTTCACTCTGCTGCCTGCCCATGCTGCTTTCCTGCGAGGCCGGAGTGCAAGACACGGATCGTATTGACAGGATTGACGAAGCCCTGTCCTGCCCGTCGATTACTCTGGTGTCAGGCGACCAAGCCCGGGGCGGGTACGATTTCTCCGCGGGAACGTACACCGACCTCACACCAGGCGACTTCTATTTCAGCCAGGGGATGTTTTGGGCTAACAACCTCGGGCAGCGAGGGGTTGTGAAGGTTGGGGCCTGCAGTTCGGTTGACAAGGTCTCGCCCCTCCCAACCACTGGGTACTCGCGTAACGGCGTGAAGGCGACCGTGGGTTACTGCTACGTCTCGCTCACGCACAACGACGAACGTGACCAGATTGTCTTCCGCGTGACCGCGCTGACGTCCACCACGGTGAGTCTGACGTGGAAAATGGTGAAGAGCGGCAAGTGGGGGGCGACATTGATCGTTGGCGACGAGCTCAAGAGTGGGTACGACTTCTCGGCGCGAACGTACCAGAGTCTCACGGGAGGCGATTTCTACGTTGGCCCGGCGTCGTTTTGGGCCAACAATCTGGGACAACGAGGAATTGCGACCATCGGCGCTTGCAGTTCGGTCGATAGTGTCTCGGCCGTCCCGATGACCGGATACTGGCTGGCTAACGTGACAGCAATTGCGGGCACCTGCTACGTGTCTCGCACACATTTCGAGGAACACGATTTCATCGTGTTCCGTGTGGACGAAATGACCTCGACCACCATCACGCTGACGTGGAAGCTGGTTGACTCTTGTTACGGACTATCGAATCCGCGAAAGAACGTAGATTGTTGGCTATCCAAAAATTCGAACGTCGCCCAATCTCTGGCCTGGGAAAATCGCGTTGCCTTTGGCCAGAGCTCGGTCGCCGCGTGGCCACAATGGCCGAACGCACAGAGGGACGACCTCCGATCGAACTTTGTGAACGCACTGAGTATGCTAGCCGACGCGAGGGCAAACGATCCAGATCCCCTGGTCGATCCGCCGGTCAATCAGGAGACACTGCAGGACAACCTCTTTGCGGTCACAGTTCTGAGCGCCAACGATGCTTGGCGTCTCTACATCAAGACGGTGGCAATGAGCCTGGCTGTCGAGCTTAGCCAGTACGTTAGCTGGTCCATTGTCACTTACGATTCCACTAGCTTGTCCTCGCTCTTCGACAGCAGACATCTACTTAGCTATACCTGGAGCGGGGCGCCCGCGAACCTCGGCGTGACGGTTCCCCAGGCCGAGGGCTATATCCTGATCAGCAACAGCTATGATCAGGCAACGCACTCGTTGTTCAATCCGTACGTGAGCTACGTGACTCCTGCGCCACCAGCTCGCGCCTTGAGCTTCATTCGGGACCAGGGGTTGCTCGGCTCGACAAGACTGCAAACCATCACCAATGCCTTGGCCTGGGCCCGCCGCCTGGACCATTTCACCGGCGGGCCGACCGCGGCGGTAACGCAGCGGGTCTGGCAGTATCGCGGTGGGGCTCCGGTGTCGCGGACCATCGACACCACCGTGGATCCGTCCTCTAGTCCTGATCCCTTCCACTACACAGCCGGCTGCCATGGAACGAGCGGTTTCCTGAATTCCGTACTTCGCGTGGTCAACATCCCTGTGGACAACAACAGCAACGGCCATAGCCTGACCCGCTTCATGACCGAAGGGCTCTACCTCAGCCACGGAGATGACCCCTATTTCGACAACGACATCTATGGCGTGCCCGCGAGTGCCATGCTCATCTCAGAGGCCACCTTCCGCAGTTGGTTCGTAACCGCATCGCCAGCGCTGAGCGTCGAAAACATCGGGCGCGGCAATACCGAAGCGATGATCAAGTATCTTTCCGGCAGGCTCCAATGGATGTACTGCAGCGATCCGGTGCCCAATTCTGACCACGCCCACAGCCTCATTATGAGCGCCCAATACTTCACTTTGTATCCGAGCACGTACACGCTTTCCTATCTGGAGCATCTGCCGGCCGACCCTGCGCAGCCAGGTCTGCCCGCTTCGTTGTGGGACCGGCTGGCGCAGAAGGTCGCCAGCAATGGCGGGTGCACTGCTACCAAGAATGCTCTTGCAGCGCAGGAGGCCGCCTTTGCCGCGGTCCTCCCCGTGTCAGAGCAACTCAACTGGAGACTTTAGTCTGGCCGATAGGCGAAACAGGCTTGCTTTCCTTGTGAAGCATTGTTCACACCTGATGATATGGATTCGTCAGGTTGACGACAGTTCGAGCCGTGCGCGCCGACCTTGAATGCTGAACGGGGTTGGCATCGTTCTTGCGGGATCAGCCTCCCAATCGGATCCCGGAGTCGTTTTCACTCAACAAGGTCTACCTCTGCGGTGTTCCTAGGACGATTGAACAGATAGCCTGTGGAAGTCTTCACATGCTCAAGCCTATTGCACAGTCAGTTACGTCGTGACTAAGGCTCGCCCTGGGTATGGGGATACTTGCGGAGGATTGACGTGAAGCCGCGGTCCCACGGCAGGTGCCGCGCAGCCGCGCCGGGCGACGGCGCGTCCGGGGCAGCAGCGCGACTGCAGTCACGAGCAGCACGAGAAGACCAGGAATTCGGCCGTCGCCGCTGCGGGTGCCGCCATAAGCGCAGCCGCCCGATTTGTTCGCCTTGCTGACGGCGACGCCAGTGCTCGCGCCGCCGACCGCGGCGTCGGCCGGCGCGCCACCCGTCACCTCGCGGGTTCCGGTGGCGCCCGCCGAGCCGCTGATTCCGCCCGCTGCGCTCGTACCGCCGGTGTTGCCGCCGCTGCCCAATGTCCCTCCCATGCCGGCGCTCGCGGTACTGCCCACGCTGTCGGCACCGCCCGCGGCCCCGGCACTGCCATCGCCCCTGGCGCCGCCCGTGGCCCCGGTACTGCCACTGCCACCGCCGCCGGTACTGCCACCGGCACTGGCGCTGCCCGTGGCCCCGGCACTGCCACCGACACCGCCCGCGGCCCCGGCACTGCCACCGGCGCCGCTACCGCCACCGGCACCGCTACCACCACCGGTACCGGCCCCGGCCCCGGCCCGTCCTCCACCCGCATCCGCCGCCCCGCCGCTCCGGCCGCCGGTGCCTCCCGCGCCGCCGGAGCCTCCTGCGCCCGCATCGCCCACGCCACCATCCGCGCTGCCTCCGCCGGCCGCCGCGATGGCGTACTTCTTGGCCAGGATATTCTCGATGCTCACCCTGGTCGCATCGTCCAAGGGCGTGCTGTAGATGATCAGCTCGGAGATGTCCCCTTGCCAAGACCGATCCTGGAAATTGCGATCCCGGGCAATCGTGTCGGCAGAGACATTGGCCGTGGACACGATGGACAGTAGGCCGAGCTGATCGAGGGGAAACTGGGTCGTCCTGCCGTCGACGGACTTTCCGTTCAGATATGTCTTTCCATTGACCAGATACGGGGAAACCTCGCTGAGGTTGCTGTTGTAGATGCAGCAGCCGTGTTCCGGGTGGAAGAAGGTGGGAAGGGCGTTGCCGCCAATCCAGAATTTTGCCGACGTCCCGTAGTTGGGCAGGGTGGGCAAGCACGACGTCGAGACCTTCGACAGGACGGCGAAAACCGTCCGAATCGTGGTGATTTGGGTGAAGTGAAACCCGGAGTACACGCCACTGAAACGCATTGTCGGCTGGCCATTGGCGGTGGCGACGGTTGGCGTGGCCTGGCCAAAAGCATCGTGGATGGCGTTGTTGCCCTTGGCGCTCAGGTCGGTCCACTGGCTGACTTGGCCGTCGGTCACCGTCATCGGGCCATCGGCCTTGACCCAAAACTCGAGACCGTCGGTCGGAATGGCCTCTTCCTGAGCACGAGCAGGAGCTACGCTCAGCAAGAGAACGGCCAGGCCCAGCCCGACCCCATGAAACGTGCAGCTCATGCAAGGAGGCTAGTCGGATACCGGCCACCATTCAAGCCACGATATGCTTGGTCTGGCCGCCAGTCCTCGTTCACCTTGCCCATGTTGAGCCGGCTTACCGAGGTCATGCGCAACGACGTGAACGGCCTTCTCAATCGCCTGGCGACATAGCCGATAATTTCAGAGGTCCAGACAGGCCGTGCCTGCCGCGGCGCGCCGCCACCCGCAACGCTGGCGGACTAGCGGGCTGCTATCGCGCTTTCCTAAGACGGATTCCCAACATGAGCAACGCGAGCAGCGCGAAGGCGGGGTAACTTCTCGTCTGGCCGTGGGCGATGCGACAGGAACAGCCGCTGCTTGTCTGGGGCGAGGCAGTCGCGGTTGTTGTGCCGCCGGTTGGGGGTGCCGACGTTCCACCCGTGGCCACGCCGCCACCCGCAGCCCCGCCAAGGCCAGTACCAGACACGCCGACTCTTCCGGCGGATCCGCCGGCTGCAATTGTCCCGCCAGTTGTGACGCTGCCGCCATTGGCAACTGCGCCAGCGGTTGCGACCGTGCCGCCGGCGTTGGCACTGCCGCCTGTTTCACCCCCGCTGGTCGCCGTGCTACCGCCAATCTTCGCGGTGCCACCAGTCGCGGTTGCGGTCGCGCCGCCGCTTCCGATGGCACCGCCGGTTTCCGGTGCTCCAGCGAATGCTGTGGCAGCGCTGCCTCCCGTGGTGCCTCCGGTCCCTGTCCCGCCGTCGGTTGTAGTGGCGCCGCCGGTCCCGATCTTGCCACCAGCTGCCGTGGTGCCTCCAGTCCCTGTCTTGCCGCCAGTTCCCAAAGCGTCGCCGCTTCCCGACACTCCGCCAGTTCTGTCTGCGCCGCCGTCGGTGCCGCCTGAACTACCAGGGGGACTACCATTATCGAAGCTCACACCGTCGAATGGAACGACTATGACCTTGCTTCCATGACTATCATTTCCCAAATCCTGTGCCTTGTCGACGTCGATAACCGCGAAGGTGAAATGAGTGACGTGGCCATTCTCAATGAGCACGCGCTACACGCAGGAGGATGTGCGGGTCTTAGGAGATCTTCGTGGCGCTCCTCGGCATCCGCCGGATCTCGTTTACCGCGAACCAGCGTCGTCGTCTGGCCGTGGCGGGCAATGCCTTAGGCCCACTACGCTGACCTGAAAGCGCAGTCTAATCTTGCGGCATGCGTCCCATGCAGAGTATAGTTCCCCGCCGAGGGCGTTCTTGGAACCCAGTGGGAGGGAACGATGAGCCGGGAGATGGGAAAGGTCGACGGGCGCGCACGCGCGAACGAGGCATTGCAATGTCTGACTGCCGTGCTGGAGGCCCAGAGTATGGTCGGGTCCTGCCATTTGCCCCGGATCCCACGGGATAGGGGATGTCCGATCCACCTGGTCACGGGCTCTTTGAGCAAGGGGAGGACGGGCACGCCATGCCGCGCACGCTGATGGCCACCGCACGCACGAAGGCGGAAGATGACCTCCGCGCCTCCGAAACGCGTTATCGGCGGCTTTTTGAATCGGCCAAAGATGGCATCTTGATTCTCGACGCCGATACCGGACAGGTGGTCGATGTCAATCCCTTTCTGATTGCCTTGCTTGGCTATTCCCACGCGGATTTTCTTGGAAAGAATGTATGGGACCTCGGTCCGTTCAAAGACGTCGCAGTCTCAAGAAACGTCTTCAAGGAGCTGCAAGAGAAGGAATATGTTCGTTACGAGGACCTGCCACTTGAGACCCGCGACGGACGGCTGATCAATGTTGAATTCGTCAGTAATGTGTATCTGGTGGGTCAGGCCAGAGTGATCCAATGCAACATCCGTGACATCACCGAGCGCAAGCGCGCCGAGGAGCAACGCAAGAAGCTTGAACGGCAGCTCCAGGTTTCTCAAAAGATGGAAGCTATCGGCAGCCTCGCTGGTGGGGTAGCTCACGACTTCAACAACCTGCTCTCCGTGATCCTGAGCTACACCGAGTTCGCGATGCAGGCTCTTCGGGAGGGCGACCCTCTCAAGGCTGATCTGCTTGAGGTGAAAAAGGCTGGCGATCGAGCGGCTGTGCTGACCCGGCAGCTCCTGGCCTTCGGCCGCAAACAGTTGCTGCAGCCCGTGCCGCTGAACCTGAACCATGTCGCCGAGGGGGTCGAGAAGATGCTTCGGCGGATCCTCGGCGAGGACATCGACTATGTCCAAGTTCTCGCGCCAGATCTCGGTGTGGTACGCGCCGATCCGGGCCAGATCGAGCAAGTACTCATGAACCTTGTGGTCAACGCCCGGGACGCCATGCCCGAGGGAGGCAAGTTGACCATCGAAACATCTAACGTGGATATCGACGAAGAATACGCGGCACACCACGTGGGCGTGAAGCCTGGGTCCTACGTACGGCTCGCTGTCACAGACACAGGGTGCGGCATGGACGACCAGACCAAGACGCAACTTTACGAACCCTTCTTCACCACCAAGGAGAAGGGCAAAGGAACCGGACTCGGCCTGTCCACGGTGTACGGCATCGTCAAGCAGAGCGGTGGCAACATCTGGGTCTACAGCGAGCTCGGCCTGGGCACCACGTTCAAGATCTATCTCCCGCGCGAGCTTTCGGTCAAAGCGACAGCCAACCGCCTCCGAGCGATCCTGAAACCAGCCAGGGGAACCGAGACTATTCTCGTGGTCGAGGACGAGGAGGCGCTCCGCAAAGTCGCGATGCGATCCCTTGAAGCCGCCGGTTACACAGTGCTGGCCGCGGCCGCCGGGGACGAGGCACTGCTGATCTCAGCGCAGCACGCGGGGATCATTCATCTCCTCCTGACTGACGTGGTCATGCCGCGGATGAGCGGCCAAGCACTCGCCCAATCGCTTCTGAAGACGCGGCCGATGGCCAAAGTTCTGTACATGTCTGGCTACGCCGACAATGCATTCGTCCACCATGGCGTGGTCGATGAAGGAACACACTTCATCGGCAAGCCGTTCACCGCAACGGATATCACGCGGAAGGTCAGAGACGTGTTGGACAACGATTTCGACAACATTCCTGACGGGCACGAGCAGGCACTCAAGGCTGATGTGGTGGTGAATGAGCAACCGCTCGATAGGGCGGCACTCCAGGCACTTCCTGAGGATGTTCTGGGTGAGCTCCGCAAGGCAGTGGCCGCCGCGCGCTACGACGACATAGTTGAGATCGTCGAGTCCATTCGAACCACGGAACCAGATGTAGCCACCAGGCTCTTGCGCATGGTCGAGATCTTCGACTACCCTGGTATGCGAGACCTTCTAGGTCGGTAAGGAAGAGGATGAACAGAGTGGCAGATGATGTGCGAGGCGGCAGCATCCTTGTCGTGGACGATGATCCCGAGAACCTTCGTCTCCTGGCCGCAGTACTGAAACACGGCTATCTCGTACCTCGGCCGGTGTTGAGCGGCAGGCTCGCCATCGAGGCGGCGGTCAGCGAGCGTCCCGATCTCGTCCTCCTGGACATCAACATGCCTGAAATGTCAGGACTGGACGTTTGCCGCTGGTTCAAACAGGACGAGCGACTTCGGAATATCCCTATCATCTTCATTAGCGGGCTCCAGGGAACCGACGACAAGGTCGAGGCCTTTCGAGCGGGCGGCGTTGACTACGTCTGCAAACCTTTCCAGGAACTGGAGGTCCTTGTTCGGGTCAAGACCCACCTCCGGCTGAGACAGGTTCAGGCAGAACTAGCATCGTACAACACGCAGCTCGAGCAGCGGGTCGCGAAGCAGGTCCAGGCGATATCGGTCTCCCAAATGGCGACCATCTTCGCCCTCGCGAAGCTGGCCGAGGCTCGTGACGACCATACCGGCAGGCACATCGAGCGCATTCGGACCTTCGGCAAGATGCTGGCCGAGCAGATGCGCAAAATGAGATTGCACGTGGCGGACCTGACCACCACGTTCATCGACGATCTGTACCAGACGGCCGCTCTCCATGACATCGGGAAGGTCGGCATTCCCGACGCCATCTTGTTGAAACCTGGAAAGCTGACCACGGAGGAGTTCGTGCAGATGAAGAAGCATTGTGCGATTGGCGCTGGTACGCTCGCCACGGTGCTCACACAACACCCTGACAACCGCTTCCTGCGCATGGGCGTAGACGTGGCGCGGTCGCATCACGAGAAATGGGAAGGCAGCGGCTACCCAGACGAGCTCAAGGGCGCTGCAATCCCTCTCGCAGCACGCATTATCGCGGTTGCCGATTTCTACGATGCACTGACGTCAAATCGTTGCTATCGGCCTGCGATTAGCCACAAAGACACGTGCCGGATGATCCAGGAATCCAACGGGACCCATTTCGACCCCGATGTCGTGGCTGCCTTCAGTGCCTTGGACAGTCAATTCAGGCACACTCGGCTCAAGATGCAGAACTAAATCACAAATGGCAACAGCTACCACAGCTGGTCGTGCGTCCAGGGATTCGGCGTAGTTCTGCCGCCGGTGGACAGACATGGATATCGCTCTGGTCGAAGACCCTGCGTGAGCGCGCGGATAAGGTCGCGCAGCGCCCACCGAATGCACATCTCGTCGACGAAGTTGTGAACCTTCACTCCCGGCGCGCCCTCGACGCAGGCTGTGGACACGGAGCTGGTCGTGCATCGGCAATGAGCCAGGGCGCCGGTCGGTTCGACCACTGTGTCCGACAAGTAGGTGGAGATGATCGAATGATTCCCAAGGACTTTATCGCCGAACGGCGAGCCCGGGCACCGTGGTTTCTCGTCCGTCGCTTCGAGCGGGATTTGGTCATCTCACCTGCGGTCGTCGAGCTGCTTTCGCCCCGACCATCGCAAACGTTCTCGCGTTTCGCGGAGGCACCGCGCCTTACAAGATCCGCTTTCAACCTGTAGGAGGCGCGCACGCCCGAAAGTCTGTCCCGTCGAGAACTCGCTGGCGTGTGTCGGAGTGTCTGTCTTCTGTCGACGGCGCCGTGAAACGTGCTCTCGGGGGTGAGGCTTCTTGCTCGTCGGAGAAATCGTCCCGTGCTGGTTCGCGATGGCGCTAGACCGCATCCTGCGCCAGTTTCCTGGCCCGGTCGTGCGGCGAGCCTGGAGATCTCACAGCGATCGGGATCTTGGATCTTCGCGTCGCCAAATTCCTGAGCAATCGCGAACGGTTTGCGCGCGGGCGAAAGACGCCTGTGTGTCCAGCCGGAAGCTTTCCGATTTTCTCGCCAAGAAAACCGCTCTGATCTTCGGGATTTTCGCAACGCCGGTTTTTGGACTTGCCGGTGAGATGCCGGGTTGATAGTTAAGCCCTCCGCCATCGGGTCGTCTCGCTGAATCTATCTGAGAGGGCCTTGGGAGCGACCAACTTGTACCTGTTGATAGACAGGTGGAAGTGGGCTTCAACTTGCTGACATCGTTTGGGTTTCTCTGCTGACCTTGTTGTGGATAGAACCATGATTGAGCTCTGGGGCGAAGCTGTCCGTTCGATTGAAGGAAGGGTCAACCCGGCAAACCGTGACCAGTGGTTGCGGCCCATAAAATGCCTGGGCATCAACGAGGGTCGTATCCACCTGCGGGCGCCCAACCGTTTTCACAAGGAGTGGTTCGAAGACAACTTCTTGCCCTCCATTCTGGAAGATCTGCGGGAACGCGCCCAGAGAACGTTCGCTGTGGAGTTCCAAGTTGCCGAGGAGGCGCCGATGGTAGCCCCGTCAGAGGGTGTCGCGAGCGAGTCAGTGGGGGAAGTCCCCCCGAGGCTTCCGACGCCAGGCGGCCTGGACGGCCGCTACACTTTTGATGCGTTCGTGGTCGGCGCGAGAAACCAGTTTGGTCATGCGGCGGCGCGCATGGTGGCGAATTCTCCGGGTTCGAAATACAACCCCCTGTTCCTCTACGGCGGCGTCGGTCTGGGGAAGACGCACCTGCTTCACGCCATCGGGCACGAGATTCACCGCCAGCATCCAGACTGGCGCATCACCGTGGTGACCTGCGAACAGTTCGTCACTCACTTCATCCGATCGATGTTGAACCAGCGCAAGCAGCCGAGTAGCGCCAGCCTCATGGAGGAGTTTCGCTCGTGCTACCGCGAGACGCCGGACGTTCTCTTGGTCGACGACATCCAGTTTCTCTGCAACAAGGACAGCTCGCAGGATGAGTTCTTCCACACCTTCAACGCTCTCCACCTCGCGCAGAAGCAGATCGTCCTCACCAGCGACAGGCTGCCAGCGGAGTTGCGCGGCGTCGAGGATCGGTTGCAGAGCCGGTTCGCCTGGGGCCTGATCGCGGAGATCGGCCATCCCGATTTGGAAACGCGGGTTGCCATTGTCAAGCGCAAGGCCGAGATCGAGAAGATGGTTCTGAGCGACGAGGCGGCTCTGGCCATTGCCACCGTGATCCGCTCGAACGTTCGTGAGTTGGAAGGTGCGATGCTGCAACTGTCAGCCCGTTCTTCGATTACCGGCCGCAACATCGACAAGGAGTTTGCCGAGGAGGTTCTGAAAAACCTGGTGAGCGCAACGCCCCAGGGCTTCAGCATCGAGGCCATCCAGCGTGAGGTGGCCACCTACTTCGATGTCAAGTTGCACGACCTGCGCGGGCAAGCGCGTGTCCAGTCTGTGGCCCGGCCCCGCATGATCGCCATGTACCTGGCGCGCAAACTCACGGGATCGAGTTTTCCCGAGATTGGCAGCCGCTTTGGCGGCAAGGATCACTCGACGGTCATCAGCGCCGTCAAGAAGATCGAACGTCTGCTCACTCAAGACCCGAATCTGCGCAGCGTGGTCACCACGCTGGAGAGCCATCTCCGTCAGCGCTGACGCCGGCGCAGCCCCCCGCCGCGTTGGCACCGTTACGTCGGGCACAATCGGTGGCCAGGGCCTTGAGGCCGGCCACCAGCCTGGCCTGCTCGCCAGACAGCTGTGCTAGAAGTCATCCGCAGAAAGCTTCCCGGCACGCGGCGCTGCGGACTTCATTGATGCGCCACTCCTTGGCGCTCGTGGCCGGGCACCCGCTAACCCACGCGCTCTCAAAGGGCCGCGCGCGCGCACCTGGCCCGTGGGCTTGCGGTATCCGTCGTCGGCGACGGTGCCTGGCGCTGGTGTGGCGGGCGAGGCTGCCAAAGGGATCGGAGACGTCCCGGGGACGGTGATCGCCGCTGGCTCCGCGGCGGGGACGGCGGGTGGCGGGCCGAGCGGTCTCGCTGCGCGTGGGATGCTCGCGACCGATGCTGGCACAGCTCGAAGCGCGTGTCCGACAGCTCGCGTGGCCATCCAGCCCGCGACAAAGAGCATGACGGCGATCCCTCCGCCTACCAAACCGCGTCGGCCACGAAGGGCAAAGAGCAACCAAGCGCGAAGGGCGGAGAGTGAACGAGGTCGCAAGGACAAGACCAACCTTGCACGAAGGGCAGAGAGCGATGTGATGCGGGAAAATGGCCCTCGCACGTGGCGCCCTAGGCGCAGCAAGACCGTCTCGCGACCGGTAGCCGGAGGAGACCTTACCTCCGCCGAGCGATCCTTCAATCCGCAATTCGCTCCATCGTTGCTGGCCCTCTTCGCGTTCTCCTTTTCCAGAGGAAACGCGAAGAGCATCTTCGTCTCCTGATGCGCACGGGACGCCTCTCCCCTTGGAATGACTGGCGCCACAAACTGTCCGGACAGGGCCTCGTGCAAGGCAAACGACGGCGCTCCAACCAGCGGCGTGATCAGACGTGAGACCGGGGTGGGCAGCAGCACCTCGTTTTCAAGGGCGCTCACCATCAAATTCAGATCGGAATAGCGGTGGTCTGGCTCCTTGGCCATGGCTGCTTCGATAATGCGCACCAAACCCAGGGGCAAATCGCGACGGAACTGCGTCAAAGGCGGAGCGGGTTCCTGCAAAACCCGCTGGAAAAGCTCGGGGCCTGGCTCCCCCGGAAACGGCAACTGTCCACTCAACGCCTCGTAGAGCAACACACCGAAGCCGTACACATCGGCACGTTCATCAATGCGTCTCTCCCCCGAAATATGCTCGGGGGCCATATAGGCTGGCGTGCCCATCTCCAAAGCCAGGGTGGACCCCGCTGATGTGTCCACCACTCGTTCCATCATGACCGAGATGCCGAAATCCAAGACCTTGGTCGTCAGGATGTGCCCGTCGGGCCCGATGCAGATGAAAATGTTCTGCGGCTTAAGATCGCGGTGGACTACACCCTGTGCGTTGGCGCAAGCCACTCCACGCATGGCGGGCAATAGCAGTGACACCGTTTCGCTCACGCTGAGGCATCCCTTGCGAGCGAAGTACGTGCCCAACGACTCTCCGTCGAGGAGCTCCATCACGATGCACGGCATTCCCTCATGTTCAATGACATCGAAAACCGTCACGACGTTGGGATGATTCACCCGGCTTGCGGCCAATGCCTCGCCATAGACCAGGTGCTCCGCCTCGCGCGTGGTCGCCAAAGACCGCAGAATCACCTTCAGGGCGACTCGCTTCCCTGTGCGTTCATTCGTACCGGCCCAGACTGCCGCCATCCCACCCTGCCCAAGCAAATGATCGACTCGGTACTTCCCATCCACGATCTGACCGGCCTGCATGATCGTATCGACCGCTTTGTCAGGGTCAGCTCTTGGTTCGCTGGGAGGCATAGGAAAGACCGGTCTCGCTTTCAGGACGCTCTATCATACCTCCCTCCGGCCAGTTTGGCGCGCAAGGCGCAGATAGGTAGCGCGAGCGAGGCTGAGCGTACGCTCCGGATGCCGTCCCACGCACTTCGGCCCCGCCCAAAAATGCGGAGGCGCCCCGCCCTGGTGAAGCGAATCCCCAGAGCCGTGCTGAATCGCTCGGTCACCGATCGGCGTTATTGCGGCGAACGGCTAGTTAAGTGCTCAGTAGCCGCCGGAGAGCGGGCGCGCAAAAGGGGCCGCCGCGACATCGGCATAACCTGTCAGCCACCCCAATCGGTGTTCAGAAGTAAGAGCAGGTCGCGAGATAGCAGCTCAGGTCTCCGCCTGACTCCTCGGCACAGCGGTCGAGCGCATCATCCTCTACCGTGGTCATGTTGACCAAGCCGAATCCCGAAAACGTGGCCTCGGTCACGGGATACTGATCGCCGTAGGAGTCTTCGGCGATGCACGTCACGTTTTGAATGATGGCCCAGTTCCAATAGTAGACAGGACGCGAGAATTCCGGATGCGCCCAGTGGCGCCACTGGTGACCACCATACTGGACGACCCTGGGGCTCATCACGCGAACCGGGTGGGGGCGCACAATGGGTCCATGCGGATGCGCTCCCGGAGGGTGGGCCTGGAATCGCCCTGGTGCCGGGCGCTGGGGCAGATTGGGCCGTGCCTCGCCCCGACGTTCTTCGCGCGCGAGCGAATGGGTCTGCAGCGAAGCGATGACCAATGCGACTACCAATGGTGCCTTCAGCTTCATTCGAGATCTCCTGGCTCAAGGGTTTGAATCGGAACCTACGTGTGGCCACGAATGGCAGGGGACACGTCCAGTCGCACTACGTCTGATGCCAGCGCTCGCCGCGCGTGACGCGAGATCAGGGGATATCACTCCGTCGGGGTGACCTGCCACTGCATCCAGCGCCGACCGGACGGGGCGACAGCCGCACGAGTCTTCGTTAACTTCGCCGCAGCTCATGAAGAAATGGGGCATGGGATGGAACCCCTCATCGCGGCTACTCGCAGTTCGACAACAGCACGTTCACTGCTACAGGATACGGGGACACTTCACCCATCGTCGCCACCGCGATATCGGCCACTCCGTCGCCGTTGAAGTCTCCCGCCGCAATGGCCATCGCGTACTCGAGATCCGCGCCGCCCACCGTGTAGGTCACGGGTGCGGCAAAGCTTCCATCGCCGAGGTTTTCAAATACCGCTACCGGCACGGGTTCGATCAATGCGCCTTGGGAGTCCTGCCCAATCACCATCGCGAGGTCGGGTTTGCCGTCGCCGTTGAAGTCGCCTGTGACAATTTGATAGCCAGAAGGAATATTGGCGATTGTGTAGCTGACCGGCCCACTAAGGGTTCCATCCCCCGCGCCGGTGAACACTTCGAGGACGCTGGTTTCGGTGGCGGCGGCGTTGGGATTTTGGATGGTCGTCGTTGCGACGTCGTCTCTGCCATCACCATTGAAGTCAGCGACCGCAAGGCCGTACGGAGTCCAGTCCGGACTCGCGACGTAGAGGACTTCGCTTCCGAACGTGCCGTCGCCCGCGTTGAGAAACACGCCGAAACCGCCGGGCGTGGTGGAAGTAAGTTCCACGATATCAGGGTGGCCGTCGCCGTTGAAGTCGCCAGTCGCAATTTCTGTGAACCAATAGGGATTCGCATAGGTGGTCGCCGTCGCGAAGGTGCCGCCGCCTGCGTTGAAGAGCACGTTGAGTGCAAAGTCAGCAGGCTCGGGCGCGGGTAGGGCGCTGCGGCCGTCCGGGGTGATAAAGCCGCCACTCTCGATGTAGTCGTAGCCCGCAAACGCGAGGTCGAGGCGGCCGTCGCCGTTGAAGTCGCCGGCCGCAAGCAATCCATAGGTCTGCTGCGTGCCGTAGGTAGACAACTGCGAGGCGAACGTGCCTTTGCCGGTGCCAAAGTCGATCCCGAGCAGACCGCCGCTAGGGCCGACAACGAGCGAATCGGACCCACTCGATTGGCTTGCCAGATCGATCTTGCCGTCGCCATTGAAGTCGGCCGCCACCAGGTTGCCAATGTTGTTGTCGCTGGCACCGTACGACGCAGACAGCACGAACCTACCGTTGCCCACGTTGGCAAGAAGCTCGGACTTCGGCCCCACGGAACCGACCTCGCCGACGAGGAGGTCAAGATGTCCGTTGCCCGTGCGATCGATGGCGACGGTGGACCGCGGTTCGTTCGTGATCGCGTAGCTCACGGCTGGTGCAAACCCCTTGAAGGTGCAAGCACGCCTCCCCTCGCGGGCATCGGTCGCCGCGCCGCCGTCGGAGGCGACATGAAGAGTGGCGCGGCTGCCACAGGCCGAAAGAGACACTACCAGGGCGGCACACAAGACCTTGCGCATGGCCAGGCTGACTTCTGCAATACTCGCGCCAAACGATTGTCCCGCTGATACCGCGTGGTTAGCTGACAAGTCTCTCAGATTTTTGAGACATTCCCACCGTCAGCACCAATGCCATAGCACTTGGCGACAACCATTGCTCTCCAGCCAGCGCAGGATCTTGGTGGTGTGGACGAACTCGGTCCAGCCCGCGATGCATGCCTTTGGGCCCTCGACGTGCGGCAGAAGCTAGGTATTGGACCGGGTGCCGTGCTCGAATGGAGTGAAGAGCAGGGGCGGATCGTTGTGCGCCGTGCTGGCCGCGTCACGTCTGCGGAGATTCACAGAGGTGTGTTTCCGGCCGAACCGCCGCCGACCAGAACCATCGCAGAAATGAAAGAGGGCGTGCGGCGACTCATTAGGAAGCGACATGCGCGCCATTGACACAAACGTTCTGGTGCGGCTTCTGGCGCGCGATGATGCGAAGCAAGTGGCAGCCGCCGAACGCTTCGTGGAAGTCGGGGCCTGGGTTTCCCATCTGGTCCTGATGGAAGCAGCGTGGGAGCTGGACAGCGTCTACGATCTCGCGCCTGCCGCAATTGCGACCGCGATAGAAATGCTGCTCGTCCACAGGAATCTCACGCTTGAGAAGACCGAGGTTGTGGCGGCGGCAATCGCGCAGTTCCGCAAGAGGCCGACCCTCGGGTTTTCGGACTGTCTCATCGTCGCGGTCGCGCGCCAAGCCGGGCACGTCCCCGTGGGTACGTTCGATCGGGAATTGGGAAAGCTCGACGACGTGCAGAGACTTTGAAGGCCTCATTTTCCGTTGATGGGCTGTGCTGTAACGGTTGCCACGGGAGGCGCAGGGTAGTCCCATGGCTGCGCCAGCAGAGGCGTCACAATCCGAGAGCACGCAGCACCTCGGGCAGAAGCGTTTCCGACGGGGCACGCAGCGCGATCACGCCGGGGATCGGGGCCGGCGCGTGGGGGTCAATGGAGAAGACAGGCTTGCCCCGCGATAGGGCGGATTCCACCAGCAGCTCTGTCACGCCCACCGAGAAGCTGGTGCCTACGAAGATGAACAGCTCGGCGTCGGCAGCGGCGGCGCAAACGCGATCCCACTGATAGTCGGCGTGGCTGTCGTAACGCTCGTCGAACCACAGCACGTGCTGGCGGAGCAGAGAACCGCAGGCGGGGCAGCGGGGCAGATTCTCCACCACCGGGTCACGCACGAATGCGGCGAGATCCACATCCGCGCGCGCCAGCGATCCTTTGGGCGCCCCGAAGCGGCAGCCTTCACGCACGCAGCGCACCCGGTCGGCGCTGCCATGTACCTTGACCAAGTCGAGCGACCCGGCTTGCTCGTGTAGGGTATCGATATTCTGGGTGATGAGGAGGAAGCTGCCGCCTGCGGCGCGCTGCCAGGTTTGCAGTGCCGCCAGGGCCAGGTGCGCAGCATTGGGGCGCGCAGCGAGGACGCGAGCGAAACGGCTCAGGTACCAGCGCCATGAGCCGGCCGGATCTTCGAGGAAATAGCGAAACGTGCCCAGTTCGGTCACATCGCGCTTCCACACGGCGCCGGGATCTTGACCACGAAAGGTCGGGATGCCGCTGGCCAGGCTGATACCTGCGCCGGTCGTAACCACGATCGACGACTCGCGTGCGGCTTGCAGCGCCCTCACGAGCGCATCGGCGGGACCTGACATGAGTTGTGTCTACCTGGCAGTGCCGTGGTCGGCAATTGGCACCTGCCGAGGTCGAAGACTGGGCGCGCGACGGAGAGTAGCGTCGCAAGCCTGCGGCTGTGTGCAGTCGGAGAAAAGGATGGCAAGGGTCACGGTTGTCTGTGGCGCTTTGGGGCATCGCCGAACCCGGACACAGTCATCCCCATGGCGGCCACGATGCCGACGGCAGCATCGAGCGAGATGACCGCGCCCTTGACCTTGTTCTCGGTGGGGTTGAAGAGAAGGTTGCTGGCGCCAGCCAGGTTCGCACGCGACAGGTTGGTTCGCTGGAATCGGCTTCGGTCAAGACTTGAACCGGAGAAGTCAGATTCGGTTAGGTTGGCCTCGGAGAAGTTCACCTCCAGCATTCGGCAATCCTTGAAGGTACATTTCCTGAGATCTATGCGAGCGAAAGAGCTGTAGTCGAGCACGCACTCCTTGAAGGACGCATCCAGCGAGCGGTGGCCGTCGGACCAGTCGATGCCCATCAGCTTGGACCCCTCGAACTTCACCCCGCGCATGGCGGTCCCGTAGACCTTGGCCATGGTCCAGTCCGACAAACGGACAATGCAGTCTTCGAATCTGCAGTCACGTAACCGGACTTCGGCAAGGGTGACATTGGAAAACGTGCACTCGCGGAAGACTCTTTCCGAGATCTCGCCACCACGGAGATCGAGATCGCGGAAGATCTTGCTCTCGGCGAGGTCGTCCGCAAATGGGTCAGCCGGCGGCGTATTTGGCGAGTTCATGCGGGACCAGCCTGTCAGTCAGTCGACGATGATTCCTACCAGGTACGCGATGCCAATCGTCAGCGATGCCGCCGACGACAGAATGTGCTGTCGCTCAGTCGGGACCTTCAACGCCACCAAATTCGTCACAGCAAGCAACTGCGGCAGAATGAGGGCGCCACGAAATAGGTAGATCGCCCCGATAATGACCAGCGCCGGACGAAGCAGCGGCAGCGGCGTCAGCCAGCCCGCGCCCGATAGGCCGTACAGTCCCCACAGCGCGAAGACGGCCGCAATCAGCAGCGTAACAAGGGCGAACGCCACGCGCCCCGCTGAAAGCAGTCGTTCCGGCGCTCCGAAATATTTTGCGAGTCGGGGGATGAATGCCCCGACCACATGAAACAAGGCGACGCCGAGGCTGAGAAATCCTGCGATGACGAGCCATCCGTGGTGCATGTGGTGTTTCCCGAGTCAGGTTGGGCCGGCATGAGGATGCAGCGCCGAGCCCCGCCTGACAAGCGCCGGCCCACGTTGGGCGGGTTGGTCGCCACGGCGCTTGTGTCGTTGCAACTGAACGACGTTCAGAGAATCGACGGGAGCAGCTCCGCAACTGCGGCCAGCGAAGGCATCTGCCAGTCTGCGGCCGAAAGATCGAGCTGTCTGCTCCGGTCGTTGGGGATTGCGACGACTCGCATCCCCGCAGCCTTGGCCGCTTGCAACCCGTTGGGAGCGTCCTCGAGGACGAGACAGGCGGCCGGGGAGCATCCGAGCCGGCGTGCGCCTTCGAGAAACACGTCGGGAGCAGGCTTGCCGCGAGCTACCTCCTCTCCGCTGACGATCACCCTGAACCGCCCCGCCAGTCCAACCGCCAGGAGTGCTGCTTCGAGGTAGCGTCGCATCCCGCTCGAAGCAATGGCTTTGCGCAGTCCGCGCCGGTCGATAGCATCGAGCAGCGATTTGAGGCCGGGCATCGCGCGCACGTTGCCGGCCAGGTGCGCGATCTGGTAGTCCATCTTGGCCTTGCCCAGCTCGGCGGGAGAGGTGGTCAGCGAGAATCGTTCAACAAGCAGCCTCGAGGTCTCGTCCAAGCGTAGGCCCAGCAATCGATCGAGAGTGGCGGCGTCGATCTCTGCACCCCGTTCGCGCAGCACGGCTCGCCACGAGGCTATGGAGTGGGGCTCGCTGTCCACCACCAGGCCGTCGAAGTCAAAGAGAATGGCGTCGATCATCGATATTAGCCAGAGTACGCTGAGAAGTGGTCTGCGACTAGCCACCAGCGTCCGTCGCGTTTTTCCAGGGTCATGAGGTCGCGGCCGCTCATGTGTATCACGCGCCCGCCGGCTTCGAAGTCGATCTGGAAGTCGTAGGCCACGACGGCGGCGCGTCCCTCGGCGAGCACCAGGGTGAGCGGGTTGCTCTCCAGCCAGCGCAGGATCTTGGTGGTGTGGACGAACTCGGTCCAGCCCGCGATGCATGCCTTTTGACCCTCGAGCCGCAGCCGATCGGTTGGCGTGATGGCGATCATCTCGGGCGCAAAGTAGTTCGCCAGCCGCTCAGGATGTCCATCAACCGCCCAGGCTCGGTTCAACGCTTGCACGGTGGCCCAAACTTCGCACGCGACGTCGGACTCGCGCATGTCAGTTCTCCAACCCAAGGGTTCGCAGCACTTCGGGCCGGTGCAGAACTTCGCGAAGGACGCTGGCGAAGTCGGATGACTGGGCGACGGGCTGCGAGCGCAGCAGTTCTGCGTAGGCCTGCTCCACGTGGCCCTGTAGATCGCGGGCACGGGCTGCGGCCTCTTCCTTGGTCTTGTCGAGATGGACCTTGGTGAAGCGAAGGCGCGCCGGATCGACGATGCCTTGCCGGATGAAACCTTGGGTCTTGCGGGCGCAATGGCACGGGCCGTTCGCGTCGAGCAGGCCACAGCGTCCGGTCAAGAACTGACGAAGTTGATGCCGGGCACGCGCCAGCCGTTGTCGGGCGTTGTCGCAGGAGATCCCCAGCACCTCGGCGGCCACGGCGTCGGTGGCCTCGAAGATATCTCCGAGCACGAACGCCATCCGGTGCTCGCGGTCGAGGCACAGCAGCATCGCCATCAGGCAGCCGACCTTCGCCTCCTCGATGACCAGGCGAACATCTACCGGCAGGCTCCCCTCGTCAGGGGGATCGAGGTCAGGGGTCGCAGCGAGTGTCTGCGCGAAACAGGTGAAGTCGTGAACCACGTGCTCGACGCGGCCCTTTTTGCAGGCGAGCAGCTGGCGCACGGCGATGCGATAGGCCCAGGTTCGGAAGGCAGCGTCTCCTCGGAAGGACGCCAGGTTGGTCACAATGCAGATGAGGATTTCCTGGGTGGCGTCGGCAGCATCCTCGGGCGAATACAGCATTCGCTGGGCCAAGCTGTAGACGAAGCCTTGGTGGCGTCGGATGAGCTGTTCCAGCGCGCCTCGGTCTCCTTGGACGGCCGCGTGGACCAGGGCCGCATCGGAGCTGTCGCTATCGTGGGTGGTGGCGAGCGGTCTTGTCATGATTGGGTCACTCATGCCTGCTTGGAGGGACGTTTCAAGCCGAGTGTGACAGATGCAGGACTGCAGAGGGGACGAGGGAATCGGGGTCAGCAGGTGGCCACGCTCCGAATTTGCGCTATGAACGCAGCTCAAAGGAGATCCGCCGTGAATCACGTCGTCGTCGACCAGGAACGCTGTCTTCATGATGGGTTTTGCGTCTCGGTTTGCCCGGTTTCCGTGCTTGAGCTGGAGACCACACTCGTCGGCGCCGTGCCCACGTCCAGTCAGGGCAACCGTTGCATCCGTTGCGGCCACTGCGTGTCGGTCTGCCGCGCGGGCGCGCTGGCGCTCACGTTCTTGCCTCGTAGCGACCTGCGGCCGATGAACACCGCGCTCACGATCAGTCCCGAGCAGGCCGAGCAGTTGTTGCAAGCGCGGCGTTCGATTCGACGGTATCGGGACAAGCTGGTTCCGCGCGAGATCATTGCGCGTGCGCTGGATAGCGCCCGTTTCGCACCCTCGGGGGTCAATCGTCAGCCGGTGGCCTGGATCGTGGTGAGCGGCCTTGATGCCGTCCACAGGCTTGCGGCGGGCGTGCTGGAATGGGCACGCACGCTGGTGGAGCAGAAGCACCCATTGGCCGAGCGTTTCGGTTTCGCCCGCTTTCTTGTGGCCTGGGAAAAGGGCGAGGACTTGATCCTGCGCCACGCCCCTCACGTGGTTTTGGCCCACACGCCTGCCTCGGATCCCACTGGCCCGGGCTCGGCCACCATTGCGGTCACCTATTTCCAGCTCGCCGCCGAGGCCCTGGGACTCGGCACCTGCTGGGCCGGGTATCTTCAACTCGCGCTCAGCATGTCCCCCGCCGTGGTCAAGCTGGCCGGCATCCCCGAGGGACGCCAGGCCCACGCCGCCACGCTGCTCGGCTATGCCAAGCACGAGTACGCGGCCATTCCACCGCGCAAGGCCCTCGACGTCACGTGGACGTAGAGACTCCGGACTTGGAGAAGCGGCACACAGCATACACCCCTTGACTCGCCTTCCCTCCCTCGCCATCGTCTACCGCATGACGGTACCGGGTAGACTGCGCAGGGGCGCAACGTGAACAAGCCTGGGCAGGGCGTTTCGGACACTTTGTCCTATGACTGTCCCGTGCCGCCGGACGGTGCCGGGAAGCCAGCGCCGGCCCCTCGGCCTGATCGAGGCCGCCCAGACCAAAGAAGCCCAACGCCGCACCCGCAAAGCCGCCAAGTCCGGCAGTGACGACGCCACCGATACCCCTCTGCTGGACCGCGCGGACGACGAAGCCGAGGCCGACAATGTCTAGGATGCCGCCCAAGACGTCGTCTAAGGTGCCTGAGAAAGCTGGCCATCCGCTGCCCAAGACTCGCGCCGGTGCTTTGTCTTTCATTACGTCCCCACTAGCTAGAGCTTGTCGGGAAATTCGGAAGCCTGATCGCGCTGGCTGGCCATCCGTGCTGGTGCGGCTGTGGCCAGCTTCCGATTTCCGCTGGGAGAGGCGCCCCGGTCCGCTCGCCCCGCTCATGC
>Ga0265330_10000425_pt1 | contig 28316 bp, 26 predicted proteins | sample 41919metaG_FD_202083 | JGI IMG/M metagenome (GOLD analysis project Ga0265330, IMG submission 202083) | Rhizosphere microbial communities from Carex aquatilis grown in University of Washington, Seatle, WA, United States - 4-19-19 metaG | ecosystem: Host-associated > Plants > Roots > Rhizosphere...
GCCAGTTTCTGGCGTCAGCACTACCCCGCGATCCGGCGTGAGCTGGGCCGCCGCTACCCGCGCCACGCGTGGCCCGAGGACGGCGCCACCGCAACGCCCCCGGCTCCGCGAGGCCGGAGAAGCTAGGCTTTGGGAATGGCTAGCGACGGGTGCGAAATGAAGAAGGGTATGGCTTCGGCCATGACATCCAGATCGGGATCGAGTTGTTTGCCGATGCCCTCGGTGACCGCGATGGCGATGTTCACAATGGTGAACGCGGGGCTCATGCGGATGCGATGTCGTCGCAAGATGCCCAGCATGTCAAGCAGCACTTTGCCCACCTGGACATCGGCCAGCCGCTGGCCCCAGTAGCGCCCAACGAAATCGACGACGGAAGCCCGAAAGGCATCGTACGTCGTCTGGTCGTCGCTGTGGCTGGTGGACAGCGAGTAGATCTGTTTGGCCATGGTGTCGCCGTCGCGCTGGGCCCAGGCCGCGAAGAAGCCCGACAGGGCCGCGCGGTGAGGCGGATCGATCTCTCCCACCAGACCCAGATCCAGCAAGGCCACCCGGTCGTCGGTAGTGATGAAGATGTTTCCCGGATGCAGGTCGGCGTGCACGAACCCGTCCTCGAAGATCATCTTCATGAGAGCGTGTATGCCCAACCGGGCGATGCGTTTGGGATCCGAGCGCGTGTGGCCCACGCCCAGAATTTTGGTGCCTTCGATGAAAGACATGCACAGAATGCGCTCGCTCGACAGCTGGGGCATCACCTCGGGGAAGACCACGTCTTTCTCGTCGCGGAAGTTTTCGCGAAAGCGCCGGTTGTTGCGGGCCTCGATGCCGAAGTCGAGTTGCGCGAACACGGCTCGTCCAAATTCTTCGACCGCGGATTCCGGTTGCACCGGGACCAGCGGGGGCAGTTTGCCCAGCCAGCGTGCCACCGTGCGCATGATGGCCAGGTCGAAAGAACACAGCTCGACCAGGTTGGGTCTTCGCACCTTGACCGCCACCACGCGGCCGTCGGGCAGGCGCGCCTTGTGCACCTGCGCGACCGAAGCCGAGGCCAGGGGAACCGGGGCGAATTCGGCAAAGATTTCGCGCAGCGGTCGGTGCAGATCCTCTTCGATGGTGCGCACCACGTGGGCAAAGGGGAAGGGGCCCACGTCATCCTGCAGGTGCTCGAGCGCGTGTGTGATGTAGTCGGGAAGCAGATCCGGGCGCGTGCTCATGATCTGGCCGACCTTGATGAAGGTGGCGCTGAGACTGCGAAAGAGCGCCAGCACACAGCGGCCAAACCAGGCCTGGCGGCGCTTCTTCCCCGCGAAGACGATGAGCAGCCCCAGCCAGCCCAGAAACCAGCGCAGTCCCTGCCCGAGGAACAGGATCAGGATGGTCAGGGCGCGCACAAAGAGGCGCGTGGTGGTGAAAGTGGCTCGCTTCATCGCTGAAGGCTATGATTGTTGCACTCTCAACGAATGACGTCCACCGACAGTCCGTCGCCCTATGCCGCGCTTGAGGACAAGCTCGGCTATTCCTTTCGCGACCCCACCCTGTGCGAGACCGCGCTCACGCACAGATCGTGGATGAACGAGACGCACGAGACTGATCGTTCTGACAATGAACGGTTTGAGTTTCTGGGCGATTCGGTGCTGTCCCTGGCTATCAGTGACATGCTGATGCGGCGCTATCCCGAACATCCCGAGGGCGAGCTTTCGAAAGCGCGCTCTGCCTTGGTCAACGAGGCAGGCTTGGCGCGCGTGTCGGACGATCTGTTGCTGGGGCAGTGGATTTTTCTTGGTCGCGGCGAGGAACAGGCGGGCGGGCGGCAGAAGCGGTCGCTCTTGTCGAACGCGCTGGAGGCGCTCTTGGGCGCGGTCTATCTCGATGGCGGGTTCGCCGCAGCCATGGCGGTGGTGGAGCGGCTTTTTCAACCCGCGCTGGCCGACACGCCGGCCAGCACCGCCCGCGATTTCAAGTCGCGCCTGCAGGAAGTTTCGCAGGCCCGCATGCAACTCGCACCTCGCTACACCATTATCGCCGAGCACGGCCCCGACCACGACAAGACCTTTGAGGTTGCCATTTTTCTCGGCGAGAAGGAGTACGGCCGCGCCCGGGGAAAGTCCAAGAAGGAAGCCCAGCAGAATGCGGCCGAGATGGCGCTGGCGGCCTTGCCGGCCGAGCCCGGGGATTCCTAGTTTGATCGATACGAAACAGATCCCCGACGACGTGCTTGCCGTGTGTCGCCGGCTGCGCGAGGCTGGGTTCGAGGCCTACCTGGTGGGCGGCTCCGTGCGCGACTTGCTGGTGGGCCGAACCCTGGGCGATTTCGATGTGGCCACCAGCGCGCGGCCCGAGGAGATTCTGCGGGTCTTCGGCACGCGCTTCAGCGTTCCGACTGGGCTTCAACATGGCACGGTGACGGTGCTGGCTGGCTCGCCGGCCAGGCCCGTCGAGGTCACGACCTTCCGAGGCGAAGGCGCGTATCTCGACGGCCGACATCCTTCGGTGGTGACCTTTGCTGCGACCCTGGCCGAAGATCTGTCCCGTCGCGACTTCACCATGAACGCCATCGCCTATGAGCCGGAGGCGGGCGCCCTCATCGATCTTCATCAAGGTCAGCAGGACATCGCGCGCCGGCTGGTTCGCACTGTGGGCGATCCAATTCAGCGCTTTTCCGAGGATGGACTGCGGCCCATGCGCGCCGTGCGCCAGGCGACCCAGCTGGGATTCGACGTGGACGCGGCCACCCTGGCCGCCATCCCCGCGACGGTGGAGGTGTTTCGCAAGGTCTCGGCCGAGCGGATACGCGACGAGCTGCTCAAGTTGTTGCTCGCGGCTCACCCGTCGCGCGGCATCGAACTGATGCGCCAGACGGGGCTACTGGCTGAGGTTCTGCCCGAGGTGTTGGCCGAGTTCGGGTGCCAGCAGAACCGCTTTCACAAGAACGATGTCTACCAGCACAGCCTCGCCACCCTGGATGCCGTCAAGGCCCAGCCCATTCTGCGTCTGGCGGCGCTGCTGCACGACGTGGGCAAGCCGCGCACGCAAGTGCCGCACCCAGATGCGCCCGGAGAATTTGGCTTCTTCAAGCACGAATATGTGGGCGCCGAGATGACGGAAGCCATCGCGGGTCGACTGCGGCTGTCGCGGGCAGAAACCGAACTGCTGGTCGCGCTGGTGGCGCAGCACATGTTCTTCTACACGCCCGAGTGGAGCGACGGCACGGTTCGGCGTTTCGTGAACCGCGTGCAGGTGGATCGAATTCCGCTGCTGTTTGCTTTGCGCGAGGCCGACATCACAAGCCGCGGGCGGGGCGAGGATGCTCAGGGCGAGACCCGCGATCTCGAAGCGCGCATCGCGCGCGTGGCCGCCGAAGATGCGGTCCTGCGGGTCAAGGATCTGGCCGTGAACGGCGCGGACGTGATGCGCGTGCTGGGCGCGGGGCCTGGTCCGCAAGTGGGGAAGGTTCTCAACCGCTTGCTCGAACGCGTGCTCGACGATCCGGCGCTCAATGAAAAGGAGACGCTGGAGCGACTTATCCCCGAAGTGGCATCGGACTAGGATCAGATCGGGTAGCTCAGCATTTCCATTTCCGCGGCTGGCTCACCAAGCGCACGCGACGTTTCGCCCGCGCACAAGGTGACCACCACAGGGCGACCGATTTCGTGCAGGCCCACGATGCGTTCCTGGCCGCGGCCGGCCTGCCCACAGCGCACGACGACCTGGGCCAACTGCAGGTCAGTCGCCGCGAGAGTCTCCAGGGTCGAGCACGGCATGAAGGCTGCGCCCATACGTTCGGCCAGAGGAGGACCCAGTTGGGGGCCGCTCTCTCCCTCGGGAAATAGTACCAGGGTCGGCTTCAATCGCTCGGCCACGGACGCCAACAGGGGACCGTGGGTGGCGTCCAGGGACGGACCCTTCAGCGCTTCGTCCGAGCAGCACAGGATGCGATCCGCGCCCGCTGTTCCGACTTCGCCGGCTAGCGCGGTCAATTCGTCAGGTGCAGTGGGCCCAAGGGCCAAAAGCGCGTACACGGTCGCGCCGAGATCGTCGGCGATCCGGCGCGCCTCTGCCAGTGCGAAGCGGGACGGGCCCGTGATCGCCGCGTGCTGAATTTCTGTGTAGGCAATGATGCTAGCCATGCGGCCCAGACGACCATTGTACCGGGGTCCGTGGTAAAGTGGAGCAACAAGCATGGCTGCCGGTGAGAGTCCCCCGCTGGGCGAAGACCCGCTCATTTCGCAGCTCGTCGCGGATCGCTACCGGGTGATTCGCCGACTGGGCGAAGGTGGGATGGGTGCGGTGTACCTGGCCGAGCATGTGGTGATCGAGAAGAAGATCGCGCTCAAGGTGCTGGCCATCGAGTTGGCGCGCCGACAGGACCTGGTGGCGCGCTTTCTGCAGGAAGCGCGCAGCGCCTCGCGCATCGGGCACGAAAACGTCATCGACATCTCCGATTTCGGCCAGTCCGCCGAGGGCTACGTCTACATTGCCATGGAGTACCTGGAAGGCCAGGACCTGGGCCAGGTGGTGCGGGCGGAAGGCGCCCTGGCCTGGTCGCGCGTGCGCGACATCCTGATGCAGATCTGCCGGGCGCTGCGCGCGGCGCACGACAAGGGCATCGTCCACCGCGACATGAAGCCCGAGAACATCTTTCTCATCCACCGCGAGGGCCGGCCCGAGTTCGTCAAGATCCTCGATTTTGGCATCGCCAAGATCATGGGCGTGGACGCCAGCGGCCCGCGCCTGACCCGCACCGGGATGATCTTTGGCACTCCCGAGTACATGGCGCCCGAACAGGCCGAAGGCAAGGAAGCCGACCACCGCGTGGACGTCTACGCCGTGGGCTGCATCGCCTACCATCTGATGACCGGCCAGACGCCGTTTCTCGCCGAGAATTTCATGGCTATGCTGACCAAGCACATGATGGAGGATCCGGTGCCGCCCAGCGTGCGTCGGCCCGATTTGGCCATCACGCCTGAGATGGACGCCCTGGTTGGCAAGGCGCTGGAGAAGGATCGCGATCGGCGCTACCAGAACATGGCGGAGTTTCTGCAGGCGGTGTCGACCTGCCGTGGACCGGACACGCCATCGGGCTCGATCGCGGCGGCGAGCTATACGCGCGAGATGGGAGGCGCCCATGCCAAGGCCGCCGTCAAGGTGGCCAAGCCCGAAGAGCGCACGTCCGACGGGGAATTGGTGGCGCCGGGCTGGGCAGACGCCGCGGATTCCGAATTTGGAGAGCGGCGGGTGCACGGCCGATCTTCCAACCAGAAGCTCATTCTGGCTGTCGTGGGCGTGGTGCTGGGCGTGGCAGGAGCTTTGTGGTTTGCTCTGTCCCGCGGTAGCACGCCGACTCCTGTTGCGACCTCGGCGGCGGCCCCGGCGGCAGCTCCGGTCCCGGTCGCCGTCCCGGCTCCAACGCCTGCCCCGACAGCGGCCGCGGCTCCGACTCCCGCCGCGGCGCTACCGGCCGAGCCAGCGCTCGCCGCAGCTGTCGTCCCCGAGCCGGCGAAGACCGGACATGCGTCAGCGGGGCACAAGTCCAAGCGAGGCCACTCACACGCGGCGACCGCAACAGCGAAGCCAGGCGCAGGCAGCATCACTCCTCCAGCGGCAACGCATCCCGCGTCCAAGCCAACCCCGCCCCGACCGCCAGCCCCACCGTCGGATCTGAAGCCGTTCCCTGGAATGTGAGCGAGCAGAGACCTCCGCGTCCTCTTCTCTCCCCTCTGTGTTCTCGGCCGGGTTCAATCTGGCCGAGCGGGCGCCGCCCCGCCTTTTCTTATCTCCGCCTCGGCGGCCGTGCCGGCTCGCACATGATCGCGCGACCGTTGCGTTCCTTGCCGACCAAGCCGGCACACAACTTTTCACCGTCGGTCGAATCGACATTGATGTAGCTGTGCGTGTTCATCGTGTCGATGGACGTCGCGGGGACTGAGACGCCGGTGCTGGCCAGGAGGGACACGATCTCTTCAGTCGTCACGCCATCCTTGCGACCCAAGTTGAGATACAGCCGAACCTGACCAGCCGCGGGTGCCTGATAGCTAGGCGTGGCAGCTTGAAAGCTGGCAACGGCCGGCGGGCTGGCCGCAACCGGCCGTTGGCTGGGCGTCTCGACGGTGTCCGGCGCGGGACTGGCGTTGGGCGTGCGGCCGACCTCTTCGCTCCAGACCTCCCAGAATTCGCGGCCGTCGCTCGCCGGCGCCGCGGACGCCGCCGTTGGTTGCGCAGGATGCGGGGCCTTCTCGGGTCGCGGGCCTCGCTCGGGGCGATCACGACGCTCACCACCGGAGCGCTCGCGTTCCCGCGAAGGTCGGCCGCGACCTGGGCCAGAGCGTTCGCGATTTCGGTAATCACTATGACCATGGCGTGGTTCGGCCGACTCGCGGGCCGGCCGGGGAGATTCGTCGGCCGCTTTGGCCGCTGGTTCGCTGACCGCCTGGAGGGGTGGCTTGCTCGCTTCGACACGAGTATTCTTTTCGGCCAGAGCCCCGCGCAGCAAGCATCCGACCAAGCGCTCGCCGTCAGAAGCCCCCATCACCCGTCGGGCCAGCGAGCGCCATTCCGGGCTCACGTCATCAGGGAGCAGGCCGCGCAGTCTCAATACGCTCTCGCCCTCGTGCTTGGAGCGCAGTTCCGCCTCGGACGGCAGGGCGCGCTCCTCGGGCCGGATCTTGTAGAGCAACTTGAGGTAGTAGAACGACCCGACCTCGGTGGGACCAATCAGCGATATCGCCTGGCCCGAGCGGCCCGCCCGCCCGGTGCGCCCGGTGCGATGGATGTACGACTCGGGCGAGTCGGGGAAGGTGTAGTTGATCACGCAGGGCAGGTGCTCGATATCGATTCCGCGCGCCGCCACGTCGGTGGCCACCAGAAAGCGGATGTTGCCTGCGCGCATGCGGGTCATCACGTTCTCGCGCTCTGACTGCGACAGATCCGACGAGATGGCTTCGGCGTCCAGTCCCTGCCGGCGCAGGAACTCGGCCACGCGACCGGTTTCTTCGCGCGTGTTGCAAAAGATAAGCGCGCGTTCGGGATTTTCGAAGGCCAGCACGCGGGTCAGTTCGGCCTCGCGCTGTCCACCGGGGATGGAGTAGTAGATGTGGCGAATCTCGTGCACGCCCACGAAATCGGGCGAGAGAGTCACCATCTCCGGCTGGCGCATATAGCGGCGTGCGATTCGCTGGATGCCTTCGGGCAGGGTCGCCGAAAAGAGCATAGTCTGGCGCTCCGCGGGCGTGCGTTCCAGGATGGCTTCGATGTCCTCCTGAAATCCCATGGACAGCATCTCGTCGCACTCGTCGAGTACGGCGCATTTGACTTTGTCGAGATGCAAGGTTCCCCGTCGGAGATGGTCGAGAATGCGTCCCGGCGTGCCGCACACGATCTGTCCGCCGGCGCGCAGCTGCTCGATTTGCCGCCCCATGGGCGCGCCGCCATATACCGGAACGATCGACAACCCCGATTGGGCGCTGATGCGCGCGATCTCGGCCGCCACCTGCAGCGCCAGCTCGCGCGTGGGCAGAAGCACGATGGCCTGCACCGATTTCTGGTTGGGGTCGACCATCCCGTCGGCAAAGGGAATGCCAAAGGCCGCGGTCTTGCCCGAGCCGGTGCGCGATTGGACCATGATGTCGCGGCCCGCGCGCACCAGCGGAAGGGTCGCGCTTTGCACCTCCATGGGCGCGGAAAATCCCATGTCGGCGATGGCCTGCAAGACTTCCGGCCGAAGGCCCAGGTCGGCAAAGGAAAGCTTCCTTTCGACCGGGCTGTCACCGGCCGCAGCGGCGGCGGGGGACGGGGCGTCGGTATTCTCTCTGACTTCTGCTTGATCGATCATTCCTAATCTCCTGATGGCGAGCCGGTCGTACCGATGGCTTCGCCGAGTTTCTCGAGGCGTTTGTCGAGGCGGCCTAGGCGCGGAACCAAATCTTTGGCAAAGCGCTTGAGAGCCTCGGTGTACGTGGTTTGGATGTTCCCCAGCTCTGCGTGGGTGGCGACCAGGGCTTCCATTTCCCGTCGCTCTTGGTGAATTCCCTCCAACAGCCGGCAGCGTCGACCGAGTCCCACCCACTGCGTCCGCCAGACCGCGCCTTCGTCGGCCCAGCGCTGGAGTTCATCGGCGTCGTCGTTGGCCAGAAGGTGATGTGATCGTTCCAGATACTTGCGGAGCGCGACCGAAAGCTCGCGCAGCTCGCCGAAGCAACTGGCCATCTCCGCGTTGGAGACCCGCTCGCTGATGGCATCGCCGGCCAGCAGCGGGTGTCGGCGCCGGTACAGACCCACGCTCACCGACACCAGGAGGTACAGGCTACCGAGCGCGATGAGCGAAAGAATCGTCCAGGAAACCAGTTTGCGGTATTGCCGGAATTCTTGCGGTTGTGATTTGGTAGGTAAAGACACGGTTCTGCGGAGCGACGAGGAGTCAGCCCCTGCCCGTCAAGGGAGCTCCCAGCGAGGAGCGCGCGTCACCGGAGCGCCGGCGAGTACGTGAAGGTTACGCGGCCCTGCGCTGCTTGTCAAACTTCATCGTCCATGGGGGCGGCGGAGGGCGATCGCAGATCGCCCCTACGGGCACGCCAGATCCACGACCCAGGTCGCGCGCACCACGAAACCTTCTGCGGGCACGGAATCGAGCTGCAAGTCCGGAGGGGCCTGGTCGGCGGGGAGAAAGGGCCGGTCTGCCACCGACAACGTCACTCGGTGCGAGGCAGGCCCCGAGACGATCTGGTCATCCGAGCAGCTAGGAGCAAAGCGGATGAATTCCCGATTGACAGAACCGCTGGGGGGCAGTCTGTCCTCCCGTGCCAGGCGTGAAATCGAAGGGTCGTAGGGTGGGTAGTCGATGAGCCAGCGAGCCCAGAGGACGTCGTCCAGGTTGGGGTCACCGAGAGTGACTTGAAGCGTGTCTGTATTGTCTGCGGGAGCTGCCAACTCGGCGCCTGCGGTCGGAACGCTGCTTGCTACGAAGGGCGAGTAGTTGCCTCCTGGATCCTCGAACTGCGGCGCCACGGGGACAACACAGGCCGAAATCCACAGGGGCAGGGCGGCCAGCCAGGCGCGCCGGTGAAATCGGGTCGGGCGGGTCATGGGGGATGTCCCGAATCTTCGCCAGCGGGCAGGATGTCATCAGGGCCAGCCGAGCCCGATTCCTCGCGTTCGAGATGCCGGAAAATGGTGCGCGGATCCACGCCCAGGTCACGCGCAGTGCGGGTGCGGTTGCCGCCGTTGAGGCTGAGCACCTCGTTGATGTACTGGCGCTGCCAACGCTCACGCGCGTCGGCCAAGGTGAGGATGGCGGGCAGCTCGTCGGAGTTGATGCCCAGGTCCTCGGGTCCGAGCAGAGCTTTGTCAGCCAGCACCAGCGCCTTCTTGATCCGGTTCTCCATCTCGCGAATGTTCCCGGGCCAGTTGTAGCGCTTGATGGCAGAGATGGCGCTGGCGGTGAATCCGCGCACCTTGCTGGCCAGTTCCTGCGCGTAGCGCGACAGGAGGTAGCGCGCGAGAACCACCACGTCGTCGCCGCGATCGCGCAGAGGCGGCAAGTGCAGGTGCACGACGTTGAGTCGGTAGTACAGATCCTCCCGGAAGTGACCGGACTTGGTGTCGGCCTCGAGATCGCGGTTGGTGGCAGCGATGACCCGGATGTCCACAGGCTCGTTGGCTGTGTCGCCCACGCGGGTGACGATCCGGTCCTGCAGCGCGCGCAGGATCTTGACCTGCAGGGAGAGAGGCATCTCGCCGATCTCGTCGAGCAGCAGGGTGCCTTTGTTGGCCACCTGGAAGCGGCCGGGCTTGTTGGCAACGGCGCCGGTGAACGCCCCGCGCACATGCCCGAAGAGTTCGGATTCGAGAAGGTTCTCGGGGATCGCGCCGCAGTTGATGCTGACAAAGGGACCCTTGGCGCGCGGCGAGCGGTTGTGGATCTCGCGCGCGATGAGCTCCTTACCCGTGCCAGTCTCTCCCGTGACCAGCACCGTGATGTCCGTCCCGGCCACGCGCTCGACCTTGCGAAAGACCTCCTGCATGGCGGGTGATGAGCCCAGGATTTCCCCGAAGCGCATGCGTTCGATGCGTTCCTGCAGCGATCGTTTGTCGAGCTGCAGTTCATTGACCAGCAGCGCGTTGCGAATCAGCAGCGAAGCCTGCGCCGCAAAAATGGTCAGGATTTCCAGCGCCGCCTCGTCGAAGAGCTGGGCCACGTTGTCGTTGCCTACATAGATGATCCCGATCAAATTGCCGCGTTCGAGCAAGGGCACGCACATCACCGATGTCAGGCGCAGGTTCATCACCGAGAGCGAATCCTTGAAGTCGGTATCGTTGAGCGCGTCCGAGATGATGAGCGGCTGCTTGGTGGCCATCACCCGGGCCAAGATGGCGTCGGAGAGGTGGCTGACGGCGTCCGAAATGGTTTCGTGGCGCAGGTTGCGCGCCACCTTGACCACCGGCTCGCCCGATTCGAGCAACACGATGAAACCCTTGTCGGCGTGGGTGACCTGAATCACCACGTCGAGCAACTGATCGAACAGGGTCGGGATTTCGTAACTTTCCATCAGCTTCTGCGAGAACTCGAACAGGCGCTTGTACGAGTTTAGTTCGGCCATGGTCTTGGCGGCGACGTCGTCGGTGACCGGCTCGTCGTAGAGCGAGAACTCCAGTTCCACGCTGCCCACCCGGATGCGATCCTCCTGGACCAGACGGTGTTTGCTGCGCCGCCGTCCGTTGATGTGCAAGTCCGCGTCCTTGTCGGTGAGCGAGATGACGAAGTCGCGGCCATCGAAGTGAAGGTGGGCGTGGGTATCGGCCAACAAGGGATCGGGCAGCAGGATGTCGACCCCTTCGCCTTTGCCGAGGGAAGTGAGCTTCTTGTAGATGTGGTACACCTTCACGCCCGTTCCAGGCATGTGGATGCGCAGGGTCGCCATGGGTCGCAGTTTCCCTGTTTCTGGTCAGAAACGGAAGTACAGACCGGGGCCAAATGCGTCGCCCAGCAAGACCGGCACCAGGCGCGGCACGCTGGCGGTCGTCTGGCCTGGGGACGGTGGTGCCAGCGGGGTTTCAGGACGGAAATAGTACAGGGCATCGACAAGACCCCAGGCCACGGCGGCGAAGAAGGCCGCGCCGGTTGCCACCTGCGTGCGCAATAGCCAACGCGACCGATTCTCGTCGGTGTGGTCGATATCCTGAGGCGGGCAGGGCGTGGCCCCGGTGTCGATGCGGCAGCCTCGCTTGGGCCGGAATCCATAGACCGCGAAGTTGGTGGTGAAGGCTGCCACCGAGGCTGCGGCCAGGGAGGACTCCACCGCCAGAAAGGCCCAACCCTTGCGCCGGTGGCCGTTTTGGAACTGTCCCGCGCCAAAAGGCACGAAGTTGAGCAGGAAGGAGTTGCGCCCGAAGCGTTTTTCGATGACCGTCGGTCCGGCGCGCAGCTTCTCGCACTGTTCGCGGTCACGCTGTCGCGCCAGCGCCGCCTCTTGCTGCTTCGCCTCCAGGGTTGCCACCTCGGCCTCGTGGGCGCGCAGAACCCCGTTGAAGAGGTCGATCACCTGGGGTGGATCCAGCAGGGGATCGAAGCGGTAGTCGGGCTGCAGCTGCAGAAGCTTGCGGAACTCCTGGGCGGCAGCGTCGCTGTCGCCCTGAAAAAGCTGGGCAACCCCGAGCATACGGTGGGCTTGAGCGATCTGGCCTTCTGACTCCAGGCGGATTTCAGGGTAGAGTAGGGGCCGCAGGATTTCGATGGCCCGGCCGTACTCGCCCCGATCGAAGGAGATCTTGCCGCGTCGAAGTTCATCGGCTGCCGTTGATGGCAGGGCTTGGGGCGCTGCCTGGAAGAGCAGGAGAACGACAATTCCGGCGCACACGTTACTCGTCCAACCGCACGGTTACTTGCCGCGATTCTCCCGCGGTGATGTTGACTCGCTCAGTGATGGTTTTGTCTCCAAGAACGACCACGACATCTAGACTCTTCCGCATCTCATCGCCGACGTCAAAGGGAACCGGCACGCGCTCGCCTGGTCGGACACTGGTGCGCCAGGGGTTGGGCCGCACGTCGCTCACCTCGCGCAGGAGGATGCTGGCGTCGGCGCGCGCCGGCTGCAAGTTCACCGACAGGCGAGCGGGTTTGGGTTCGAGATTGACGTAAAGGTGGTCGCCGGGCGGACGGTAGGCTTGCGGCCCCACCGTCACTTCCTTGCGGTTGCAGCAGGTGTCGTTGCGGAATTCCAAGGTGTGAGGCCCATCCCAGGGAATCACGATACGGTTCTGTCGGGGCCCGAAATCGAAACGCTTCTGGCCATCCATCCAGACTTCGACCTTGGGGGGATGGGGACCCAGGGTCAACTCGACCTGTTTGGGCGTGGGCGCGGCGGCGCCATGGGAAGTCTCGCGCGCGGCCTCTTCGCGCGGGTCGACCCTCTCGGCGGCTAGCACGACTCTTTTCGCTTCTCGGGGCGCGTGGCTCGGTGGCACAGGATTGTTGGACGAATGGGCTGCCGCCTTGGCAACTGGCGCCAGCGCCTTGAGCCCCGCGGCGGTGACCGGGCTGGGCGCTTTCGGCGGCTGCAGGCTGGCCGCTGGTCGCTCGCCATTTCCGACCTGATTCTCCCGAACCGCCCGGCGCCAGATCGCCAGCGTGCCCGACGCTATCCCGGCAAGAACCGCCACCGCGATGACCACTGTCACCCGGCGCCGAAGACGTTCGCCTCGTTCCAGCCGTCGCAGCTCGGCCAGTACCGTGGGGTTTTCCGGTTCCAGGGCCAGGGCTCGGTTCCACAGTTCCAGCGAACGGGCTGTGCGGCCCGCTGTTTGCTCACGCTGGCCGGAGGCAACCAGGGCCGTTGCAAGACGGTGGTCCAATCCCTTTTCGTAGGCTTCCGGGCCTGTGAGGTAGCCTGTCAATTCCTCGCGCACTTCTTGCAACCCCGCATCAGCCACGTAGACGCGCAGGTCGTCCAACATCAGGCTCAATCGCGGATAGCGGTCGTTGGGATCTCGTGCCAGCGACCGCGCGATCACCTTGGCCAGATGGTCTGACACCCGCGGGCTGACGGTGCGCGGGTCGGCGAAACGGCCCTCGGCAATTCGCTTGAGCACTTCGTGCGGGTTCTTCCCCGAGAAGGGCAACGCACCGGTTGCCATCTGGTACAGCATGACCCCCACGGAAAAGATGTCGCTGCGGAAATCCAGGGGCTTGCCGTCGAGAACCTCGGGCGCCATGTAGGCGGGAGAGCCCAGGATTTGTCCCGTCACGGTCATCCGTTCTAGGTCCACCACCTGCGCCACACCAAAGTCCATCAGCTTGATGGCCCCGTCCTTGCGGACCATCACGTTCTCGGGCTTGACGTCGCGGTGGATGATTCCCGCCGAATGCGCGTGGGCCAAGGCGCTGCCGACCTCCAGCACGATGAGCGCTGCCAACTCGGGCACGGGCAACTTTCGATTGGCCAGGAACTGCTTCAAGGTCTGGCCATCGATAAACTCGGTGACAATGAAAGACGATTCGGCGTCGTCGCCCGAGTAGTCGAAAATCTGCAAGATGCCGTCGTGGTTCAGCTTGGCAACCGCCCGCGCCTCGCGTTGCAGGCGGGCCCTTGATTCGGCCTCGGCGAGCAAGTGCGGATGCAGCACCTTGACCGCGACTTCGCGGCGCAAGGTTTCATCCTGGGCACGGTAGACCACTGCCATGCCGCCCTGGCCGACTTCTTCGATGATTCGATATCGCGATGGCAGGGGGTTGGGAAGAACCATAGTCACCACACGACGACAAGGCCAGCAGGACTAGGCTAGAGGCCGGATACTACGAGACCGCGGCCCCACATACAACCAGCATTTCGGCGCGCTGCGTTTCTTTCTACATGGGAACCCTCAAGGGTTCGCTCTGCCCTTCGGCCCGCCCCAACAGGGACAGGTTGACGCCGAGACGGGCCAAGACGACTATCTGCCGATTCATGGCTGCCGGCAAAATGAATACCTTGGTCGCCAATTCCGCCTTATCCGCGCGGACTGCTGGCGACATTTGGCGCGGCCGAGCGACCGCGGCCAAGGATTGCATCGCCTTTCGATTTCGTGAAGGGGACGACTGGCGTGAGGTCACCTGGAAGCAGGCGGACATGGCAGCACGCGAGATCGCCGGCGGGCTGGTGGATTTGGGAATCGGCGTGGGCGAGTGCGTTTGTATTCTGGCGCAGACGCGACTCGAGTGGGTGCTTTGTGATGTGGGGCTGGTTCTGGCGGGCGCCGTATCGGTGCCAATTTACCCGTCGAGCACGCCCGAACAGTGCGCGTCTATAATCAAAGACAGCGGCGCGCGGACCGTGATCGCCGAGGACGGCACACAGTTGGACAAACTGCTACCGCTTCTGGTGGAGATGCCAAAGCTGCGTCTTGTCGTCATCGACGGCAGTGGCCGCGGGTCCGAAGACCTAGCGTCGACGGTCAAGAACGCTGGAGGTGCTACGCCGCTGTCGCTGGCGGCGTTGCGCCAGGCCGGTCGGGCCTGGCTGGCGGGACACGCGCTGGAACTGGACCGACGCCTGGCCGGGGTTGAGCCCGACCATGTGTTCACGATTGTTTACACATCAGGCACCACGGGGCGGCCCAAAGGGGTGGTGCTGACCCACCGGAACATGGTCGAATCCTTTGCCAGCGCGATTCGCGCCTTCGATCTGCGCGACACGGATGTGCAGGTTCTCTTCTTGCCGTTGGCCCACGTGCTTGGTCGCGAGATGGAGTGGGCGCCGATCCTGGCGGGCTCGGCCATCGCGTTTTCCACCGGAGCGTCACGGATCAAGTTCGACCTGGTCGAGGTGCGGCCCACTTTCATGGCTGGAGTGCCCCGCGTCTTCGAGAAACTGTACGTGGCGATTACCACGGCGGTGGGGCAGGGGAACGCGCCCAAGCGCGCGCTGGTCAGCTGGGCCTTCAAAGTCGGGGCCCGGCACGCGGCTGGCGTGCGCCAGGGCGATCCGGCAGGGTTGGGGCTGCGTCTCGCGCACGCCTTGGCTGATCGCCTGGTCCTGTGCAAATTGCGCGCGCGCTTGGGCTTCGACCGTTGTCGTTTCGTCATCTCGGGGGGCGCACCCCTGTCGGCGGAGATCGCGGAATTTTTCCACGGACTCGGTCTCCTGGTTCTGGAAGGCTACGGTCTGACCGAGACCACGGCCGCGGCATTCGTCAATCGCTGGAACTGTTACCGCTTCGGAACCGTGGGCCCTGCCATCGATGTAATCGAGTCTCGCATCGCCGAGGACGGCGAGATTTTGATGCGCGGGCCGTCAGTCTTTACCCGCTACCACAACGACGCGGCCGCCACGGCCGAGGCCATCGACGCCGAGGGCTGGTTTCGCTCGGGCGATATCGGCCGCATGGAAGACGGATTTCTGAGCATCGTGGACCGCAAGAAAGACATCATCGTGACCGCAGGTGGAAAGAACGTAGCGCCGCAGATGATCGAGACCGCGCTCAAGGCTCACTGCCCGTTGGTCAGTCAGGTGGTAGTGTTTGGCGACAGCCGACCGCACTGTGTGGCCCTCGTCACTCCGTCGGAACTGGCCGCGCGCCAGTTCGGCGGCGGCAGCCTGGCACAGGCCGCTGCCCACCCCGAGCTGCGCGCGGCTTTGGAAAACGCGATCGCCGCGATCAACCGCACCCTGGCCCCCTACGAGACCATCAAGAACCTCGCCATACTGCCGGCGGATTTTTCCGAAGCTGCGGGCGAGCTGACCCCCAGCCTCAAGGTCAAGCGCGATGTGGTGAAGAGCCGCTACGGACACATCGTCGATGCGCTCTACAAGAAGCCAGGGTAGTTAGCTTTTTCACCACAGAGAGCACAGAGGTCGGAGAGAGGAAAGGGGTTCGGACTGGACAGAACCCAATCCTCCCCCTTTCCGATCCGGCTCTGTGACCTCTGTGGTGAAAAAGCTAGCCCTACCCGGACGCAACTTAGGCCCGGCACCGGCCGATAACATCGCATGCTTCAGCTTGCCGCTCGGCTTCTCTGGCCCGCTCGATGCGCTGCCTGCAACGCGTTCGTGCCTGAAGACAGGGCCTTTTGCGAGAGTTGTGCCCATTCTGTTTCGGGTGTGGAACAGGCTTGTGACGGCTGCGGCTTGCCTCGTGCCGTTGATAGCGACGGCAAGGACCGTCGTTGTCACGGCTGTCAGACACGCCCGCTGCCCTTCTCGCGGGTTTGGACCGTTTTGGCCTACGGGGGCGCTACCACTCAGGCCATTCTCCATCTCAAACATGGACGGCGTCGCTTCCTGGCGCGGCCCTTGGGCGCTTTGTTGGGGCCTGCCGTCGCCGCTGCGATTGAAAACGGCGTGGATGCCCTGTGTCCGGTCCCGCTGCATCCCCGGCGTCTGCGCCAGCGAGGATTCAATCAGGCTTTGGAACTCCTGCGCGTGGCGAAAAAACTGGCTTGCCGGCCTGCAGCCCGGGCGCTTGTGGTTCCCGACGGATTACGCCGAATTCGCGATACGCCGGCTTTGGGATGGGAGTCGCCTGCCTCCCGCCGCCGAATCGTGGCTGGAGCTTTCGCAATTCCGAGGCCAGAGTGGGCCCAAGGTCGACGCATCTTGCTTGTGGACGACGTCATGACCACCGGCGCCACGCTGGCCGAGTGTGCTCGCGTGCTGCTCAAAGCCGGCGCAACCGAGGTACACGTTGTGGCATTAGCTCGAGTTGCCTAACTCTGTACTTGACTCTACCGTCGCCGTCGCTAACGTAGCCGGCCTGAACCACACGGACTCACAGGCACGTAGCTCAGTGGGAGAGCACTACCTTGACACGGTAGGGGTCGGCGGTTCAATCCCGCCCGTGCCTACCATTTGCCTTCAGGCTTCAGCGCCTGGCTTCGATGGTGCTATCCTTGCGCCGTTGCAATTCTCAACCCTTGCCTACGCAGTCCGCGCAGACCGGCGCCACGCCACTTTGGTCGCTCGCCCATCTTCTGTTCGTCGGATGTTCGCGTTCGGAGAGCAAAGATCGTGAGTGAACGCCCGGTGATCCGCCCCCGCGACAAGGGGGATGTGCCCGACGATCCGCTGTCCCGGCTGCGCCATTCAGCGTCGCACGTGATGGCCGATGCCGTTCAGCGCCTGCGGCCCAAGGCCAAGGTCACCATCGGGCCGGCCATCGAGAACGGTTTTTACTACGACTTCGATACCGAGCCGTTCGCACCCGAGGACATCGAGAAGATCGAAGCCGAGATGGCCAAGATCGTCGGCCAGGACCTGCCTTTCGTACGCAAGGTAGTTTCGCGGGCAGACGCCGTGCGCCTGTTTGCCGACAAGGGCGAGACCTACAAGGTCGAGATCATCGAATCGATTCCCGAAGGCGAAGAAATCTCGCTGTATCAGCACGGTGATTTCGTAGATTTGTGCGCGGGGCCGCACATCGAGCGCACCGGGCAGATCAAGGCCTTCAAGGTGCTGTCGTTCGCGGGCGCCTACTGGCGTGGCGACGAGCGCAACCCGCAGCTCCAGCGCGTGTACGGCACGGCCTTCGCGTCCAAGGACGATCTGAAGGCCCATCTGGCTCGGATCGAGGAAGCCAAGCGCCGCGATCACCGCGTTCTGGGCAAGCAACTCGATCTGTTTTCCGTCGACGATTTGGTGGGACCGGGCTTCGTGCTCTGGCACCCCAAGGGCGCCATCATCCGTAACGTGCTCGAGGAACTGCTTCGCCGCGAGCTGGTTCGTCGTGGCTACGAGATGGTGTTCACCCCGCATGTGGCGCGCGAGCAGTTGCTGGTGAAGTCCGGCCACATGGAGCACTACAAAGAGAATCTGTTTGGCGGCATGGAACTGGAAGGCCAGCGCTACTTGGTGCGGCCCATGAATTGCCCCTTCCATATCGCCATCTACCGGTCGCAGCTTCGCTCGCACCGCGAGCTGCCTATTCGCTACGCCGAGTTTGGTACCGTGTACCGCTACGAGCGTTCGGGCGTGCTGCACGGCCTGCTGCGCGTGCGCGGATTCACCCAGGACGACGCCCACCTGTTTCTGCGCGAAGAACAGATCGAGGAAGAAATGGCCGCCTGTGTGCGCTTCGGCCTCGATGTCCTCAAGGTCTTCGGCTTTGCCGACGTGAAAGCCTTCCTGGCGACCCGGCCGGAGAGTTTCATGGGCGAGAAGGCCGTCTGGGATCAGGCCGAGGCCGCCATCCGGCGCGTGCTCGAAGGTGCGGGTATGCCCTTCGAGGTCGACGAGGGCGGCGGCGCGTTTTACGGCCCCAAGATCGATCTCAAGATCCGCGACGCCCTCGGCCGCGAATGGCAGTGCACCACCTTCCAGCTCGATTTCCAGCTTCCCGAGCGTTTTGAACTGGAATACGTGGCGCCCGACGGCACTCGCAAGCGACCGGTCATGATCCACCGCGCCCTGTTTGGTTCGATGGAACGTTTCATGGCGGTGCTCATCGAACACTTCGCCGGCGCGTTCCCGCTTTGGCTCGCGCCGGTACAGGCGCGCGTGCTTACGGTTAGCGAAAAAGCCGATGTTTGGGGTCGCGAGGTGCAGGCGCGCCTGCTGGCGGCCGATCTGCGCGCGGATGCCGATCTGTCGGCCGACAAGCTCGGCGCCAAGATCCGGCGTGCGCAAATGGAAAAGATTCCGTACATGCTCGTGGTGGGCGAGAGGGACATGGCTGCCCGCGTGGTTTCGCCGCGGACGCGGGACGGCCAACAGATGCCAGCAATGCCACTCGATGAGTTGGCGCAAAAGCTGGCGGCCGAAGCCATTCCCCCCGTTCTGGGCGCCCCCACGGCAGAACAGAAACCGACCGTCTAGCGCGGCGACAAACCAGGAGAAAAGACCATCCCAAGGCCAGGCGGTTATTCAGGTCCCAGCAGCAGCGCGGCGGACAACTATCGTGTGGGGCGACGCATTCGCGTGCCCGAAGTGCGAGTCATCGGTGCCGATGGTTCACAGGTTGGCATCTTGCCCACCTATGAGGCGTTGAAGCTCGCTGAAGAGCAGTCCCTCGATCTGGTGGAGGTCAGCCCGCGGGCGGTTCCTCCGGTTTGCCGGATCATGGACTTCGGCAAGTTCAAGTACGAGGAATCCAAGAAGGAAAAGGCGTCGCGGCGGCACCAGTCCACGGTCGTTATCAAAGAGATCAAGCTTCGGCCGAAGACCGACAAGCACGACCTGGCTTTCAAGCTCAAGCACATCCATCGCTTCTTGGGCGAGGGAAACAAGTGCAAGCTGGTCATCGTCTTTCGCGGGCGCGAGATCGTGCACCCCGAAACGGGGCAGGCCATGCTGGATCAAGTCGTCAAGGCTTCTTTGGACGTCGCGGTGGTGGAGCAGAAGCCCATCATGGAGGGCCGCCGCATGGTCATGATCATCGGCCCACGTGCCGGCGTGATCCGGCCGGCCGGCGCGTCCGGTGCGCCCGCACCGGGCGACCAAGCGGGCGCGGCCAAGGCAAGCGTGCCACCAGCGGCGCCGGCTATTGGACCGCGCTTCGGAGCGGCCCCGACGTCCCCAAAACCGTAGCGCCGGCGGTCATTTCCGCTTCATGGCACTAGACTCTTGCACTGCCCAGCGAGACGGATATACTCCGCGCCTCCCATGCCCAAGATTAAGATGAAGACGAAGAGTGGCGTGAAGAAACGCTTCTCGTTGACGGCCAAGGGACACGTCAAGAGGAAGCGTGCCTACATGCGGCACATCCTCACGCCCAAGCGAACCAAGAACAAGCGGAAACTGCGTCGGGGCGGCTACATCGCCAAGACTCAGGAACATCAGATCAAGGCGATGATTCCGTACGGACTGTAGGAGTTGACCCATGCCCCGCGCTAAAGGTGGATACAAGACAAAGCGACGCCGAGACCGCATCCGGAAGCACGCCAAGGGCTTTCGCGGCGGACGCTCCAAGTTGTGGAAGGCAGCGGTAGAAGCCGTCCATCACAAGTGGCGCTTCTCGCTCTTCCATCGCCGCAAGCGGAAGGGCGATTTCCGCGGGATTTGGATCGCGCGGATCAACGCGGCCGGCCGCGAGCTGGGGGTTTCATACTCCCGGCTCATCGGCGCGATGGACAAACAAGGCATCGATATCGACCGCAAGATTCTCGCGGACCTGGCCATCAGCGACCCCAACGCCTTCAAGAAGGTCGTGGAAGCCGCTGGAGTAGTGGCGTCTTGAGATGGGAACCCTGAGAGGGTTCCCAAACCCTCCCACGCTGGTCCGCCGCTGGCGGAGCCAGCGGGCTCCCCACGCGAGTAGGTCTCTCGTGACTCCGGTTCCGTCGTGACTCCTAGCGAAGGAACCTCTGCGGCCCAGGATCTGATTGCTGCCTTCGAGCGCCTGACCGCGGAATTCTCGGCTGAGATCGCCTCGCTTTCCAGCGAGCAGGACATGCGCGCGGTACAGGCGCGCTATCTGGGCAAGAAGGGCAAGGCCACCGAGCTGATGAAGGGCCTGGGTCGAATGGCGCCAGCCGACCGGCCGGCGGTGGGAGAAGCCGCCAACCGCGCGCGCGCTGCCATCGAACAGGCCGTGCAGGCTCGCCTGCAAGATCTGGCCGGGGCTGACCTGGCCGCAGACCTGGAACGCAAGATCGACGTGACCCTGCCAGGCCGCGGCCGTCGCGCCGGAACCCTGCATCCGCTGACGCGTGTGCGGCTGGAAATCGAGCAGATCTTTCACGGCATGGGCTTCGAGGTGCGCACCGGCCCTTGGATTGAAACCGAGTGGAACAACTTCGACGCGCTCAACACGCCGGCCGACCATCCCGCGCGCGACATGCAGGACACCTTCTATGTCGAGGGTGGCTTCATCCTGCGCTCGCACACTTCGCCGGTGCAGATTCGCACCATGCTGGCCGGCCCGCCGCCGGTGAAGATCATCGCGCCCGGCAACGTGTTTCGCCGCGACGACGACGCCACCCACACGCCCATGTTTCCGCAGTGCGAGGGGCTGCATGTGGATCGCAACGTCAGCTTCGAGGACCTAAAGGCCACCCTCATCGTGTTCGTGCAACGGTTTTTCGGGCCCGACACTCAGATCCGGCTGCGGCCCAGCTTTTTCCCCTTCACCGAGCCATCGGCTGAGGTGGATGCCTCCTGCTTCCTGTGCGAGGGCAAGCAGCCAGCGCGGTCGACCTGCCGGCTGTGCAAGGGCACAGGTTGGCTGGAGATCGGTGGCTCTGGGATGGTTCACCCCAATGTGCTCAAGGCCGTGGGCTACGACAAGTACGACGTGACCGGATTCGCTTTCGGCATGGGTCTGTCACGTATGGCGATGCTCAAGTACGGGGTTTCGGACTTGCGCCTTTTCTACGAGAATGACCTGCGGTTTTTGCGTCAGTTTCCAACGAGTTAAGAGCGAATCATGAAGATCTCGTTGAACTGGCTGCGGGAACTGGTCGAGTTACCGGCAGGCGCCGATCTCGAGGCAGTGACCTGGGCGCTGACCGACCAGGGACTGGAAGTCGAAGGCTGCGAGTCCGAGGGCCGCGAACTCGTCGGCGTGCTGGTGGCCGAGGTGCTGGATATCAAGCCACACCCGAATGCCAACAAGCTGCGCATCGTGCGCGTGCGCGCAGGTCAGCGCGAGGAGAGCGTGGTGTGTGGGGCTCCCAACGTACCGCCACCGGGCAATCGCGTGTGTTGGGCTCCGCCGGGTGCGCGCCTTCCCGGCGGGCACACGCTGGAGGCCCGCGAGATCCGCGGCGTGTTCTCGCCCGGCATGATCTGCAGCGAGATCGAGATGGGCCTTTCAGAACAGGCCGATGGGATCTTGATTCTGCCGCCGACTGCCGAGTCCGGCGCCGAGGTGGCCCAATACCTGGGCGTGGTGGATGACGTGTTGGAAGTGAACGTCACGCCCAACCGTCCGGATGCCTTGTCTCACCTGGGCATCGCGCGTGAATTGGCCGCCTACTTCGGCACGCGACTGCGACCGCTGGACCTGTCCGCGGGCCCCGAAACGGCGGGCGGAATCACCATGGACGTGCGCATTGATGACGCCCAGGCCTGTCCGCGCTACACGGCCAGCTTTGTCTCCGGCCTCACGGTGGCGCCCAGCCCCGTGACCATGCGCCTGCGCCTGCAGTATTGCGGGATTCGCGCCATCTCCAATCTGGTCGACGTGACCAACTTCGTGCTGCTGGAGACTGGCCATCCCTTGCACGCCTTTGATTTCGACAAGCTGGTTGGGTCCATCGTCGTTCGGCGGGCGAGGGCAGGGGAGGCCATGACGACCCTCGACGGCGTGGACCGCGCCTTGGTGGCCGAGGACATAGTCATCACCGACGGCAACGGGCCAGTGGCTTTGGCCGGGGTCATGGGCGGAAGCACCAGTGAGATTTCCGCATCCACCCGCAATGTGCTGCTCGAAGCGGCGACATTCGAGCCGCGCAGCATTCGGCGCACCAGCCGCCGGCTCGGGCTGATCTCCGAGGCGTCCTATCGCTTCGAGCGCGGCGTGGACGCCAACAGCATTCCCTTGGCCGCGCGCAGGGCCGCAGCTCTTCTGGCCAAACTGGGCAATGGCAGCGTGGTGGCCGGCATTGTTGATCGCTATCCGCGGGTGTCGGTGCCCGCGACGGTGAAACTTCGTACGGTGCGCTTGCAGCGCGTGACCGGCGTGGACTATCCCGTGACCTTTGCGCGGGACCAGCTTTCCCGTCTCGGCATCACCTGTGAGATGGCGGCCGATGGCCTTCTCGCCACGGTTCCCACCTTCCGGCCCGATCTCGCCATCGAGGAGGACCTGATCGAGGAAATCCTTCGCATGGGCGAATACGGCAAGCCCGCGCAGAGGGAGCGCATTCGCAGCAACGCGACCTCGCAGGCCAATCCCGAGGCGCCCGCGGATCGCGCCCGCGCGCTGCTGGCCAGCGCAGGCCTGCACGAGATTGTGACCTGGGCCTTCGTTCCGCGAAGCGCGCTGGCAACAGTCAGTGCGGACGGCGCGCACAAGGCTCTCTCCGAGGGCATCGCGGTGCAAAACCCCATCTCGGCAGACTACGAAGTCATGCGCACCACCTTGCTGCCTGGGCTCGCCGATGCGCTCAAGCGCAATCTCGCCCGCGGGGTCAGCGACGCCTGGCTGTTCGAGGTGGGCCGCGTGGTGCGGCGCCCGGCCGAGGCTGGCGAGACACCAGTCGAGAAGACCCACGCCGCAGGGCTGATCACAGGCCGACGCGCCGGATGGCTCAAGCCAGGCGAGCCGGTCGACTTTTACGACCTCAAGCGGGTCGTTCAGGACCTACTGCGCGGCTTCGGACTCCAGGACGCTCGCTATTGTGCCGAGGCGGATATGCCCTTTCTGCATCCGGGGGTCTCGGCCCTGGTCATGAATGCCGCTGGTGCGGAACTTGGCCATTTGGGCGAGCTGCACCCGGCGATCGCGCGCCGCCTGGGCATCGAGCCGCGCGCTTTCTACTTCGAATTGGCCGTGGCGTCGCTGGCTGCGACTACGGCGTCCCTTCGCGCCGAGGCGCCTCCGCGTTTCCCGGCCGTGACCCGCGATGTGTCCTTCTGGAGCGACGTTGCTCTGTCCGCAGATGCTCAACGGGCTGGCTTCCTGTCGGCTGAAGAGCCGCTCTTGCGGGACCTGGCCGTGCTCGAGGATTTTCGCGATCCCAAGTACGTCCCTGCTGGCAAGAAGGGGATGCTGTGGACCATGACCTATCGGGCGCCAGACCGCACCTTGACTGACGCCGAGGCCGACACTGCACATGGGCGCGTTGTCAAGGCCCTAGCCAACCTGTACGCCATCGATATTCGCTAGGGCCGAGATCAGACCACCTGCTCAACCCTTTGACATCAAAGGGATTTGTGTCCAACATAGGCACATGACCAAGGCCGAAATCGTCGAAACGGTCTACGAGAAGGTCGGCGGATTCTCCAAGAAAGAGGCTGCCGAGATCGTTGAAACCGTCTTCGACACGGTCAAGGAGACCTTGGAGAAGGGCGAGAAGATCAAGATTTCCGGCTTCGGGAACTTCGTGGTCAGGGACAAGAATGCCCGCGCCGGCCGCAACCCACAGACCGGCCAAGAAATCACGATTAGTGCCCGCCGCGTGTTGACCTTCAAGCCCAGCCAGGTGCTGAAGAACGCGCTCAACTCCTAGGCCCTCGACCAGCAGGAAAACGTTGCCCCGGCGTGCCTCTGTTCCCGTTGATCCGAGCACGATCCCGGACAAGCCGTTCTTCAAGATCGGTGAAGCCGCCCGCCTGTGCGCGGTCAAGCCCTACGTCCTGCGCTACTGGGAAACCGAATTCCTTTCCATCCGGCCGCAGAAGACGCGATCGCAGCAGCGGCTGTACCGGCGCAAGGACATTGAGCTGTTGCTCACCATACGCGATCTGCTATACGGGCAGCGCTTCACCATTGCAGGGGCGCGTGCGCGACTGCGGGAACTGGGGCACGAGGAGGGCCCGCCGCCGCCGGTGCCGCCACCGGAAATCGACGTCGAGACCATGAGAAAAATCAAGCAAGGGCTTTTGGATCTGATACGACTCGTGGAAGAATAACTAAATATCGGGGCGTGGCGCAGCCTGGTTAGCGCACCTGACTGGGGGTCAGGGGGTCGCTGGTTCAAATCCAGTCGCCCCGACAAACACCGTGTCGTCAAAGCCATTCATTCTCCTCAGCAATGACGATGGCGTGATGGCGCCGGGGATCTCTGCGCTCGCAGAGGCGGTGGCAGACCTGGCTGATGTGATGGTCGCCGCGCCTGACCGCGAGCGCAGCGCGGCCTCGCATTCCATCAGCTTGGATCGACCGCTGCGCGTGGATCAGATTCGGTCCAATGTGTATGCCATCGACGGGACGCCGGTGGATTGCGTGTACCTGGCGCTGTTGCACCTGGTGCCGCGCAAACCCGACCTGTGCGTGTCAGGGATCAACAACGGGTTCAACCTGGGCACGGACGTCTTCTATTCGGGAACCGTCGGGGCGGCCCTGGAGGCGACCCTGCGGGGAGTCCCGGCCATCGCCCTGTCGGTCGAGCGGCGCTGGCCGCAGGATTTCGCACCTGCGGCTGATTTCGCCCGGAGATTGGTGCGCGAGGTGCTGGCCCAAGGGCCGGATGCCATCGAACCGGGCACGCTGCTCAACGTGAACCTTCCCGCCGGACCGGTGCGCGGATACGCCCTGACCTCCATGGGGCAGCGGCTGTATCGCGATCAAGTGGACGTGCGCGAGGATCTGCGCGGCCGGGCCTACTACTGGATCGGCGGGCCCGAGGAAAAGGGCGAAGATCTTCCGGGTTCGGACAGCGGGGCCGTGCGTTCAGGCCTGGCGTCGATCACGCCGCTTGGTCTGGGCCTCACCCACAGTCCGGCTTTGCAACGAATGGCGGCCTGGAACCTGGGCTCGTTCGCAGAAGGCGCAGCGGTTCACGCCGGGAAATAGCGCCGTGAGTGCAGGACGCCGATCCGGCGATACGCCAGGCCCAACCGGGCCGCCGGATCCCTTCGTTAGTCAACGCGCCGCCATGGTGGCGGAACAGCTTCTTCCCCGCGGTATCAGCGACCCGCGCGTGCTGGAAGCCATGAGCCGGGTTCCGCGCCATCTCTTCGTCGGCCGCGAGCAGGCGGACCACGCCTACGACGATCATCCGTTGCCCATCGGGTTTGGCCAGACCATTTCGCAACCGTATATGGTGGCCCGTGCGACCGAGGTGGCGCTGCCAGAGGAGGGGGATGTCGCACTCGAGATTGGCGTGGGCTCCGGCTATCAGACCGCCGTGCTGTCGCTGTTGTGCGCGCAGGTCTTTGCCGTGGATATCGTTCCCGCACTGGTGGACAATGCGCGCGCGCGGCTGGCCGATGCGGGCTGTCGCAATGTCACGCTGGCCGCGTCTGACGGCAGCTGCGGCTGGCCCGAGCACGCACCCTACGACATCATCATCGTCTCGGCTGCGACGCCGCAGGTTCCTGTGCTGCTCCTGGATGAGTTGCGTGATGGCGGCCGACTGGTGGCCCCGGTGGGCGGATTCGATCAACAAGTCCTGACCCGCGTGCGGCGCACGGGCGACGCGTTCGAGACCTTGGATGACGTCGCCTGCCGCTACGTGAACCTTATCGGACGCTATGGGGTGGGCCGTGACAAGCCACAGGCGTAGCGACGAGATCTGGGGAAGACGGCGCGCCCTGGTGGCCGCGTGCACGTTGCTGGGCTTCTGCGCGTGCGCCACCGTTCCTCGCCCGACGGATGACGACAATCCGCCAGGGACCTGGCATGTGGTCAAGGCTGGTGAAACATCGGCCAAGATCGCCAAGGAGGCAGGGATTCCGCTGGAGGATCTGCTGGAGATCAATGGACTGCGGCGGGGCCAGCCGCTGGAACCCGGTCGACTGATCTATGTTCTGCGCGGGCCTGCCCAGGCCAACACGATTGCGGCCGGGGAAGTCTCCGCGCCCCCAACAGAGTCCACCCAACCCGAAGCCGAGAGCGAGGCGAACAGCAGGGCGCCCCTTCGTTGGCCGCTGGCCAGGCCCGTGCTCACGTCGCTGTTTGGCAAACGTTGGGGCCGCGACCATGATGGCATCGATTTGAGCGCACCCATCGGAACGTCGGTCAGGGCTGCGGCCGACGGCGAGGTGGTGTACGCGGGCGACAAGGTGCGGGGCTACGGCAACATGGTCGTCATCCAGCACGCGGGGGATCTGGTGACCGTGTACGCTCACAACTCGCTCTTGATGGTGCACGTCGGGGACCGCATCGCCACTGGCCAGGAGATCGCGCGCGTGGGCGCCACGGGCCACGCCACCGGCCCGCATTTGCACTTCGAGGTGCGCCACAAGCAGGAGCCGCAAGATCCGCTGCAGTTTTTGCCGACCTTGAAGTAAAAACGACCCATGCCAGCCGCGACCGACAAGTTCACAGGTGATCTTCGCTCCCTGATTCGCGACATCCCGGACTTTCCCAAGAAAGGCATTCTTTTCCGCGATGTCACGCCCTTGCTGCAGCACGGTCCTGCCTTTCGTCGCTGCGTGGATGATTTGTGCCAAGGCATCGCCAAGGCGCGGCCCACCGTGATCGCCGGCATCGAGTCGCGCGGCTTCATTTTCGGCGCGGCGGCGGCCACCATGTTGGGTGTCGGGTTCGTGCTCATACGCAAGCCCGGCAAGCTGCCCTGGAAGACGCGGCAGCAGCGCTACCAGCTCGAGTACGGCAGCGACGGCATCGAGATCCACGAGGACGCCGTGGCTGCGGGCACGCGCGTGGCCCTGGTCGATGATCTGCTCGCCACGGGAGGCACCGCGGCGGCGGCTTGTCGGCTGCTGCAAGACCTGGGCGGGCAGGTGGTCCTGGCGAGCTTCGTCGTGGAACTGGCCGGACTCAACGGCCGGGCGCAGCTGGGCAATGTGCCGGTGGAAGCACTGATAGTCTATCCCTGATCGTCAAGGTCCGACGAGTGAGCCGTCGCAGGTCTGGATGATGAACGTGACGGGGCCGTCGTTCACCAGTTCGACATCCATGTGGGCGGCAAAGCGGCCGCAAGCCACGGGGATTCCGTCCGCGGCGATGCGGTCAGCGACACTTTGGTAGAGGGACTGCGCCAAGGCTGGATCTTCGGCGCGGTCGAAGCTGGGGCGATTGCCCTTGCGGATGGACCCCGCCAGAGTGAATTGACTGACCACCAAGCAAGCCCCGCCCGCGTCTTTGAGGCTCAAGTCCATGGGTGTGCGACCCGGAAAGATGCGCAGGGCAACCAGCTTGCGCGCCAGCACCTCGGCATCGGCTTCGCTGTCGCCGCGCTCGACGCCAACCAACAGGAGCACGCCCTTGTCGATGCGCCCCACGACCTCGGCGGCGACACGGACTTCAGCGCGCGAGACTCGCTGGGCAATGGCAATCACGATGGTGACCCCGGCCTGATTCGAACAGGCGACCGGCAGTTTGATATGGGAACCCTCAGAGGGTTCCCAAACCCTCCCGCGATGGTACGCCGCCGGCAGAGCCGGCGGGCTCCCCACGCGACCAGGAAACCGCCGGGCGTCGTATCGGGGGTGTGGCTCGCTACGCTCGCACGACCCCGCGCCCCCCTCGCTCCGCGCGGCGACGAGGGCGCGCGCGAAGCACGCGAGGCGGGCAGGGTGGCGGGCCGTCCCGAAGTCCCCGCAGGGGGAGCCGCGCTACGCTCGCCGATACATTTCATGGTGACCCCGGCCTGATTCGAACAGGCGACCTACGGTTTAGGAAACCGCCGCTCTATCCACCTGAGCTACGGGGCCGAACAGGAATGATACTAGCCTACTTCTGAGCCTACTCGTAGTGCGTCCACAGGCGCAGAACCTTCACGATCTTTGGCTTGTCCAGTACCTGATACACGAGTCGGTGCTTGATGTTGATCCGCCTGCACAGCG